>Ga0247831_1006785_pt1 | contig 13248 bp, 10 predicted proteins | sample LaCruzMarch2015__9_FD_192406 | JGI IMG/M metagenome (GOLD analysis project Ga0247831, IMG submission 192406) | Freshwater microbial communities from meromictic Lake La Cruz, Castile-La Mancha, Spain - LaCruzMarch2015_1m | ecosystem: Environmental > Aquatic > Freshwater > Lake | place: Spain...
GGCGGTGCGTCCATCACAATCAGGGTGGCGCCTGCCTGCGTGTCAACGCGCAAATAACGCCTGAAACTGGCATCGGCAGATGCAATTCTTAAACTGGATAGCACAAGGCCATGGGTTTGCGCCAAAGCCTCTAGCCATGAAATGCACGCCAATTGGCGCTGCGGTTCGGCCCAAGTCACATTCGACGTCGAAATTTGATCAGAATTCAAGTTCTCATTCCAGTTGTAAAAGTCAAGCCATGCCACCGGACCGCATTCATGGGTCATGTTGGGCGGCACTCATGGATAATCCATTCTACAAACACCCGTCAACCTGGACGATAACCCATTGAAGACACGCCCCTCATTTCAGACGCTCAAGCACCTACAAGCCCTGCCTTTGGCTTGTATGTTACTTGGGCTCACGCCGGTCTGGGGCCAAGTTGCGGGCCCCGCCAAAGGGCCTTCAGCGCTCAGTCTGCCTGCCGCCATCCCTGGCGTGATTCTTCGAAACAGCACTCACCTAGAAGAAAAGATTTCTGAAGTCGAGCGCAAGCAATCGCCCTTGTTTATTTCGGGCAAGCGCATTGATGCCCGGCCAGACCTGGACATGGTCATCGAAGGCGATGCTTTGCTGCGCAAGCAAGGCCTGACTGTGAAGGCCCAACGCATTGAATACGATCAGTCGCAAGACACCTTGAAAGCCACCGGTGGTGTCAAAATCAATCGAGATGGCAATACATTTCAAGGCAATTCCTTGATCTTGCAGGCGGACGCCTTTCAAGGTAAGTTTTCGCAAGCTGACTACACCTTGCTCAAAGGTGGTGGCCATGGCAAGGCTTCTGAAATTGAGTTCATCGATCAGCAGCGCGCCATTATTCGCAATGCGACCTACACCACCTGCGCGCGCTTGCCAGGCCCTAGCTGGCTGCCTGAATGGGTGCTCAAAGCGGCCAGCCTTCAAGTGAATGAAGAAAACGACACCATTCAAGCCAAGGATCTGCAACTTCGCTTCAAAGATGTGCCGATCTTGGCTGCGCCCTCACTCACTTTTCCGCTCAACAGCACCAGACAGTCGGGCTTGCTGTCGCCACTGGTTGGCATCGATACCGTCAGCGGTATTGAGATTTCTTCACCTTATTACTGGAACATTGCGCCCAATCGCGATGCCACACTGACAACCACATTCATGAGCAAGCGCGGGGTCGCTTTTGATTCTGAGTTTCGCTACCTAGAGCTTGACAGCCAAGGTCAGACTCGTTTCAACCTGATGCCCAACGACACCCTGCGCCAACAATCGCGCTGGGGTCTTTCGACCCAGCATACCGGCGGCATTGAAACCGGCAGCAGCACCTTAGGCCGCTTAGGTTTGAATGTGAATTTGAACCGCGTCAGCGACGACAACTACTGGCGGGATTTCCCTCGGGCCGGCTTGTCGCTGTCACAACGTCTGCTGCCTGCCTCTGGTAGTCTGCATTGGGCGCAAGGTGATCTCTCCATGATGACTCAGGTCTTGAAATTTCAGACTTTGCAAGACATCAGTTCACCCATTACGCCGCCTTACGATCGCTCGCCTCAAATAGTGGCTCGCTACACCACATGGGATCTCGGCGGTTTTGATGTGGGCGTCACGGCCGACACCACCCGCTTTGAGGCGGACTACAGCCGAATACCCGGTGGCACGAGTTCTATTTTGCGCAATGGTCAGCGCAGCTTTGCCGCCGCCCAAATCAGCCGGCCGTGGCTCAAACCATGGGGCTTTGTGATTCCAAAAATACAGCTTCACGCCACACGCTACCAGTTGGACTCAGCGCTTGCTAACGGTCAATTGGAAGCCAACCGCTTGCTGCCGACTTTCAGCTTGGACACAGGCCTTGTCTATGAGCGAGACGCTTCCATCTTGGGTCGAGGGTTAAGACAAACTCTGGAGCCTAGGGCCTTTTTTGTCAGAACACCGTACAAAGATCAAAGCCAACTTCCCAGTTACGACAGTGGCGCAACAGACTTCAACCTCACCACGGTCTACTCCGAAAATCCGTATGTGGGACAAGACCGCCTTGCAGACAACAACTTGGTAACGTTGGGCGTGAACAGCCGATTTTTTGACAGCAACACGGGCGCAGAACTGGCGCGCTTTGGTTTTGCGCAGCGGTATCGCTTCTCGGATCAACTGGTCAGGTTGCCAGGCGAGTTGCCTGTGTCCTCTGGCTACAGCGATATTTTGTTGGGTGCAGGCGTGCGCTGGGACAACCGCTGGACCTTCGACTCAAGCCTGCAATTTGATGCACAAACCCACCGCACGACACGCACCACGCTGACCACTCGCTTCAATCCGACACCCTATCGGGTTTTCAATACGGCCTACCGCTTGGCGCGCGACCAAAGCGAGCAAATTGACGTGGGCTGGCAATGGCCTTTGCGTGACTTTTCTTTTGCCAAGCATGACGACGCTTCTGGCAACCAGCAGGTGCTGGGTCCTGGCCAAGGCTTGGGCGCCGATCGCTGGTACAGCGTTGGACGCATGAACTTCAGCTTGAAGGATCGCAAAATGGTCGACACCTTGCTAGGTTTTGAATACGACTCAGGGTGCTGGCTAGGTCGCGTTGTTTATGAGCGCCTTCAAAGCACAACCAGCACCTCACGCAGCCGGATTCTTTTTCAACTTGAATTTGTGGGATTGGCCCGTGTAGGCTCTAGTCCTTTGAAAACATTGCGCGACAATATCCCCCGTTACCAATACCTCCGCGAAGATTTAGCGCCCACCACCAGATTCACTACATATGACTAAAATTTTTGCATTGAACATCGGCATGATCGCAAGCTTTTTAGTGGCGCTCATTGGACCGGGCATGGCACAGGCTCAGAGCAATTTGAAATCACGGTCCGTTGACTACATTGTTGCCGTTGTAAATTCAGAGCCCATCACCAACAACGAAGTCCAAAATCTAAAGCAGCGTTTAGAAAAGCAATTGCAGCCAGGTACCGCCGCACCCAGTGCGCAAGTTTTGACGCAACAAGCCCTTGATCAATTGATCAATGAGAAGGCCCAATTGCAACAAGCTCGCGACAATGGTATTCGCATTGATGACACCGAAGTCGATCAAACAGAACTCAACATTGCGCGTCAAAATCAAGTCTCCAAAGAAGAGCTTTACAAACGAATTGTTTCGGAGGGCTTAAGCGTCTCTGCATTTCGCGAGCAATTGCGAAACCAATTGATGATCAGCCGTTTGCGTGAACGGGATGTTGACAACAGGGCCCGTATTTCCGACACCGATATCGCACAGTACCTTCAAAGTCAGCAAGCAGGCAAGCCCGTGGCCAGTAGTCCAGTGGATATCAACCTGGCCATGATTTTGATTGCCGTGCCAGAGAGTAGTTCTGAACAAGAGGCTGCTGAGTTAAAAATCAAAGCACAACAAATTGCGCAACGCGCCAAACGCGGCGAGAGCTTTGCGGCATTGGCACAAGCCTTCTCTCAAGCCCCTGACAAAGGCGCCAATGGTGGCGAAATGGGTCTGCGTACCGCCGACCGCTACCCCACACTGTTTATTGACAGTACGCAAAATCTCAACAAAGGCGAGGTCTCAGACCCTGTTCGCTCGGGTGCTGGATTTCACATCTTAAAAGTATTAGACAAAAAACAAAGTGAGATGAGCAGCACTTTGATTTTACAAACGCGTGCTCGCCACATTTTGCTGCGGACTGGCAGCGAATTGTCTGAAGCCGCCGCGCGCAATCGCTTAGTCACTTACAAACAACGGGTGCAAACTGGAACAGATTTTGCCGATTTGGCTCGGCAGTTCTCGCAAGACGGCAGCGCTTCAGCAGGTGGCGATTTAGGTTGGGCAAGCCCCGGTCAGTTTGTCCCAGAGTTTGAAGAGGTCATGGCGCGCCTGCAACCTGGGCAAATTTCTGACCCCTTGATTTCTCGGTTTGGCGCGCACCTCATTCAGGTCATGGAGCGTCGCGAGGTGCCATTGTCAGTTCGTGAACAACGAGAAATGGTTCGCACACAATTGCGCGAAAAGAAAATTGAAGAACTTTATTCAGCATGGGTTGAGGAATTACGCGGTCGCGCTTATGTTGAATTGCGCGACCCTCCCCAATGAAGCACATTCCACGCAAACGTTTCGGCCAACACTTTTTATCTGACGGCGGCATCATTGATGCCATCGTGAATGCCATACATCCCCAAGCTGGGCAAGCCATGGTTGAAATTGGCCCTGGCTTGGCGGCACTCACGCAACCCTTGGTTGAGCGCTTAGGGCATCTGACTGTCATTGAATTAGACCGTGACTTGGCCATGCGCCTTCGACTTCACAAACAACTCACCGTGGTCGAGTCGGATGTCTTGCGCGTTGACTTCACGGCACTGGCGGCCGGTCACAAACTGAGGGTCGTGGGCAACTTGCCTTACAACATTTCCACGCCTATTTTGTTTCACTTGCTAGCGCATGTCAGCGCCATCGAAGATCAACACTTTATGCTGCAAAAGGAAGTGGTTGACCGCATGGTGGCCTCTCCTGCAACGTCAGACTATGGCCGTTTGTCTGTCATGTTGCAGTGGCGCTATGAGATGGAAAATGTGCTTTTTGTGCCACCTGAAAGCTTTGACCCCCCGCCGCGCGTTGACAGCGCAGTTGTGCGGATGGTGCCGCGCAGTGCCCCAGCCAACATCGACGTGAAGCTCTTGGAAAAAATGGTTCAAGTGGCCTTCAGCCAACGACGCAAACTGCTAAGGCACACGCTAGGTGCTTGGTTAACAGAGCGAAATTTTGCGGGCCCTTTTGATGTGCAACGCCGTGCTGAAGAAGTTCCAGTTGAGGAGTACCTTCAGTTGGCCTTGGCCTTGAATCAGTGATTAAGCAGCTGCGAGCCAATAGCCAGCGTTGAAGGGGCTGCTCATGCGAAGCGCCAAAGGTGAAACATCGACCAGCTTATCGGTCGGCATTTTCTCGCCTTCTTCAACCAACATTTCAACACCATCGGCATCCAACTCGGGAGCAGCATCCGCCAGTTTCTCGGCACCCGCAGTAGCAGCGCGTGCAACAGAGAAAGAATAGAAGCAGCGGAAAGGCACTTTGCGGTCACCCCAATAATCGGCCGTGTCGCGGAAAATATCGAGCAACTGTTCGCGGGCTTCTTTGTCAAACTTTAAATTGGCAGGAATGTGTTCCAAGACCACGATAAAGCCAGGCTGAGGGCCAGACTTGTGCAGCGGGTCGGTCATGCTGTCATACAAGGCATCAAAGTTTTTGCCAAAATGCGAAGGCAAGGTGAACTGTGCTGCGATCAAATCGAGCACATCTTGTTTGCTTTGTGCCTTGGACAAATTGGCATACAAAAAGTGTTGTCCCAAACCATCGGCCGCTTCTTGCAGGTCGCTGACGCGAAATGCACGAATCGACTGGACGATGTTTGCCCGCACACCCTTCAAAGGTGTTTCTTGGTCCTGTCGAATTGGCTTGTCCATCGCCGTTCTCACTCTCTAATTTTTAAAACCAGCCTTTTGGGCTTTTGATTGACATATACCGAGTGCTCGCTTGCAAGCACTCATCTTTAGAATCACTTCAAACAGTGGCAAAGACCGCTTTCACGGCACGTTCACAATTTCCCGAAAACTGGTGTAGTGGTCTTGCGTGTAAAAACAATGTTTTGGCACGCGAGGTTCTTCCCCTCCACACACAATTCGACGGGCGCCACGGCTCTTTTCACCTGGGGTTTTGACGGTATATTCGCGGTAAAAACCACGCTTTGCTTGAGGCAAGATCCGCTCTCGATTGCCAAAAACAACACCATCTTTTTCGTACCGAAACGGCCCACCCTGACGGATGAGTAGATAGGTTTCTTGGCCTTCTTTGGGCAAGTCCTGTAAAGCAATGGGGGCAACAACTACTGATTCGGCAACCGATTTGGCCTGCACCAAAATTGTGCAAGGCGCAAACAAGAGGCCCAAACAGACGGCTAGCGCAGCAAAATCGAGCGTTTTAGAGCGCATTTCATTTCTGTGACACGGTGCCGCACACCCACTTTAAACCTTCAAAACTCTCGGGTAAACCCGAAAATTCGAAGCCACAATTTTGCCGTAACGCTCTAAAAAATGCAAGTACTTTCCCCAATAAAAGGTAATTACCAGAAGGGGGCTATCGAACGGCGTTAGCGTCCGCTACCGTCAGGGCTGTCATATTCACGATGCGGCGCACCGTGGCGCTGGGCGTCAAGATGTGGACCGGTTTGGCTGCGCCCAGAAGAACGGGGCCAATGGCAATATTGCCGCCAGCAGCTGTTTTCAAGAGGTTGTAGGAAATATTGGCCGCATCAATATTGGGGCAGACCAAGAGGTTGGCATCGCCCTGCAAAGTGCTATTGGGCATTAGCAGGGCGCGTGCGTCACCATCCAAGGCAATGTCACCATGCATTTCGCCGTCCACTTCCAACCATGGTGCGTTTTTCTGCAGCAAGGCCAAGGTGTCACGCATTTTCACAGCGCTCGGCTCATTGGAGGTACCAAAGTTTGAGTGCGACAACAAAGCAACCTTCGGACGAACACCAAATCGCTTCATCTCGTGGGCGGCCATGACCGTGATTTCTGCCAACTGCTCTGCCGTCGGGTCGTAATTGACATGCGTATCGACCAAAAAAACTTGTCGATTGGGTAGCAACAAACCGTTCATGCAAGCAAAGGTATTGACGCCAGGGCGCTTACCGATCACTTGTTCCACGTAGGGCAAGTGGGTGGCATTGGTGCCCCAAGTGCCACAAATGAGGCCATCGACATCACCCTTGTGCAACAACATCGTTCCAATCAAGGACAAACGTCGACGCATTTCTATCTTGGCCATTTGAACCGTAATACCCTTGCGCTCTTGCATGCGATGGTAGGTTTGCCAAAAGTCACGGTAGCGGTGGTCATCCTCTACATTGACAACCTCGTAATCGAGGCCCTCTTTCAATCGCAGACCAAATTTTTCAACTCTTTCAGCAATGACCGCTGGGCGGCCAATCAGGGTGGGGCGAGCCAAGCCTTCGTCGCTCACAATTTGCGCGGCACGCAAAACGCGCTCTTCTTCGCCCTCGCTGTAGGCCACACGTTTTTTCAAGCCTCGCTTGGCCGCCGTGTAGATAGGCTTCATGGTGGTGCCGGACGCATACACAAAATTTTGAAGACGCTCGCGATAGGCTTCCATGTCAGCGATCGGCCTCAGCGCCACGCCGCTGTCAGCCGCCGCTTGCGCAACCGCCGGTGCAATTTTGATCATCAAACGCGGATCGAATGGCTTGGGAATTAAATACTCAGGGCCAAAAACCAAGGGCTCGCCCGAATAAGCCGCGGCCACCACTTCACTTTGTTCTGCCTGCGCCAATTCGGCAATGGCATACACCGCGGCAATTTCCATCTCTTGCGTGATGGTGGTGGCGCCGCTGTCTAGTGCGCCCCGGAAAATATAGGGGAAGCACAAAACGTTGTTGACTTGGTTGGGGTAGTCGGTTCGCCCCGTTGCCATGATGGCGTCATCGCGAACCGCTTTGACGTCTTCAGGCAAGATTTCGGGGTTGGGGTTGGCCAAGGCAAAAATCAAAGGCTTGGCCGCCATTTTTTTCACCATGTCTTGTTTCAACACACCGCCAGCGGACAAGCCCAAGAACACATCGGCGCCCTCAATGGCCTCGGCCAATGTGCGTTGCGATGTTTTTTGCGAAAACTGAATTTTGTCTTCGTCCATCAACTCGGTGCGGCCTTCGTAGACCAAGCCTGCTAAATCGGTGACCCAAATATTTTCTCGTGGGATGCCCAGTTTGACCAACAAGCCTAGGCAGGCCAAAGCTGCCGCGCCCGCGCCTGACGTGACCAATTTCACTTTGCTGACATCTTTGCCCACCACCTTCAAGCCGTTCAAAATGGCGGCACCAACTGTGATGGCCGTGCCGTGCTGATCGTCGTGAAAGACTGGGATTTTCATGCGTTCGCGCAATTTGCGCTCTACGTAAAAACAATCAGGCGCTTTGATGTCTTCTAAGTTGATGCCGCCAAATGTGGGCTCTAGCGCGGCAATGATCTCGACCAGCTTCTCTGGGTCTTTTTCATTGATTTCGATGTCAAACACATCAATGCCAGAGAATTTTTTGAAAAGAACCGCCTTGCCCTCCATGACGGGTTTGCCGGCCAAGGGCCCAATGTCCCCCAAACCCAATACGGCGGTTCCGTTGGTGATCACCCCAACTAAATTGCCGCGACTGGTGTATTTGAATGCCGCGTTGGGGTCTTTGACAATTTCTTCGCAAGGCGCTGCGACACCGGGCGAGTAGGCCAAAGCCAAGTCGTGCTGATTGACCAATTGCTTGGTGGCCGCAATGGAGATTTTGCCGGGGGTGGGGAATTCGTGATATTCAAGGGCGGCGCGGCGCAACTGAGCGCGGCGCTCTTCGGCATTGTCTTGGGTCATTTTCGGTCTCCTTTTGGGCAACAGACGCCAGTTTCACTGATTGAAGGGACTGGCGGTCTGCTACGTCTGATTCTAGACCCCCCAAGTCAAGGGTCAGTTTGTGGAAAACTGCAGGCAAAGTCTGCAGTGTTTTAACTTTAGCGCACAACTGAGGTGCGCTGAGTTGAGCGATCAATCACGCATGAGTGCTTCAATTTCGTCGGCTTTCACGGGCACGCCGCGCGTGATCAGTTCGCACCCTTTTGCGGTTACAACCGCATCGTCTTCAATTCGAATACCAATGTTGTGAAAGCGCTCTGGCACACCTGCGGCTGGCCTGACATAAATGCCCGGTTCAATGGTCAAGACCATGCCAGGTCGCAAAATGCGACTTGGGCGGTCCTTGATGAGTTCTCCGCTTAAGGGGTCTTTGCGCTCACTGAAGGTGCCCACTTCTGATGGTTCGACATAACTGCCGCAGTCATGCACATCATGCCAAGCCAATGGCCGGTTCGGTGCATGTAAAACTGGAAATAGCTTCGATTGGCAATCACATCTTGCGCATTGCCCACTTTGTTGGCATCTAAAAGGCCGACATCGAGCATGCCTTGCGCCAACACCTTGACTGTTGCTTCGTGCGGATCTACAAAACGTGCGCCTTCATGCGTGGCTGCAACGGCAGCCTCTTGCGATGCCAGGACCAATTCATAAAGTTCGCGTTGTGCCGAACTGAATTTGCCGTTGGCGGGAAACGTGCGTGTGATGTCGCTGGCATAGCCATCAAGTTCACAGCCGGCATCGATCAAAACCAAATCGCCACTCAAAATAGGCGCGGCATCTGCGCGGTAGTGCAACACACAGGCATTGGCACCGCCGGCCACAATAGAGCCATAAGCCGGATATTGGGAGCCGTGTTGGCGAAATTCGTGGAGCAGTTCGGCGTCCAAATGGTATTCACGGACTTCTTGCCCTGCTCTCAACATGCTTGCTGATCTTTTCATTGCACGAATGTGAGCGCCCGCACTGATTTGAGATGCGCGGCGCATGATGTCCAGTTCATGTGCGTCTTTGACCAAACGCATTTCATCCAAAATGCCGCACACATCGCGTTGCTGCTCTGGGCACAGTGCGCCGTAACGCACGCGCGAGCGAACTGCATTGAGGCCTGTTTCAATGCGCGCAGACAAGTCTTTGTGCGTTGCAAAGGGATACCAAACGACCGACTTGTTTTCAAGCAGGGCCGGCAATTTGGCATCAAGGGCTGACACCGACCAAGCTTGATGGACTCCCAATTGAGAAGGCGCAGCTTCTGGCCCCACGCGAACACCATCCCAGATTTCGCGTTCTAAATCTTTGGGTTGACAAAACAAAGTGGCCTGGCCATCAGAAGTTAAGACCAACCAAGCATTGGGCTCGGTAAAGCCGGTTAAGTAATAAAAATAACTGTCATGTCTGAACAAGAAATCACTGTCGCGATTGCGTTGACGTTCTGGCGCGGTGGGAATAATGGCAATGCTGTTGGGGGCTTGCGCTGCCATTTTGGCGGCCAATTGAGCACGGCGCTTGGCGTACAAATTTGAATCAATGGTCATGTTGTTAGGTTTTCTAGATACGTACAAAGAGTTTAAGGCGTTGCAGGTGATTGGTTCAAGTCCTTCAGTCGCTCAGGGGTACCCACGTCCGTCCAAGCGCCTGTGTAAAGGCTGGCGCTCACCATGCCGCGGTCCATGGCCGCACGCAACAAAGGGGCCAAAGGTGCGGCTTTGCCTTGCGGGTTGCCCTCTGGCACGCCCGTCAATGCGGTGGCGAAGAACTCTTTTTTGTACAAGGCAAATGTGCTGAAAGTGAACAAAGTGGCCGTTTTGGGTAAGTTCAAAGCCAAGCCCTCAGAGGACAAGCCAAAATCTCCCTTTGGATTGTGCGCGGGATTGGGGACCATCCAAATGTGGGCCAATTTGTCACTGCGTACAAACTCTTTTGCAATGGCGGGAGCGAAATCAAATTGGGGCGCGTAAATGTCGCCAGCCACCACCCAAAAAACGGGCGCCAAGAAGGGCAGCGCCCGCACGATGCCACCAGCCGTTTCGAGGGCGTGGCCAAACTCTTTGCCTTCATGCGAGTAGCGCAAACGCACCCTGCCGCCATTGGGCAAATCGGGATTCAATCCAAAGTACGCCTCAATTTGAGGCCCTAGCCATGCGGTGTTGATCAATTGATCAGGGTGGCCAGCCTTGGCCAAAGCTTCCATGTGCCACTGCATCAATGGTTTTCCGTGCACCGCAAGCATGGGTTTGGGCGTGGTATCGGTTAAGGGGCGCATGCGTTCGCCGCGACCGGCAGCCAAAACCATGGCGCTGGCCAAGCCCGCAGGCGAGGTGCCCGCCCAGTGCTGGGGTACAACGGTTTCTAAACTTGAATCCATGGTGTTCAAACGCATCCCGCTATGTTGCCATGCTGTGTGGCTTGCGCAAGCGCATGGGCAGTAAAATATCGGGCTTAGTTGGTCATTTCAGTGCCAATTTCACCCGACTTTTTATTTGGAGCCCCCATGGCAATCACCCAACCCGCAGCTCAACAAATGGCCAATGCAATTCGTGCCCTGGCCATGGACGCTGTTCAACAAGCCAATTCGGGTCACCCAGGCGCGCCGATGGGCATGGCCGACATGGCCGTGGCTTTGTGGGGCGAGCACTTGCAACACAACCCGAAAAATCCGCATTGGGCCAACCGCGATCGCTTTGTTTTGTCCAATGGCCACGGCTCGATGATCATTTATGCATTGCTTCACCTCACAGGCTATCCATTGCCCATGACTGAGTTGAAAAACTTCCGCCAGCTGCACAGCAAAACCGCCGGCCACCCCGAAGTGGGCATCACCCCCGGTGTAGAAACCACCACAGGTCCTTTGGGACAAGGCATCACCAATGCGGTGGGCATGGCCTTGGCTGAAAAATTATTGGCCGCAGAATTCAATCAAGCTGGACACAGCATCGTTGATCACCATACTTACGTGTTCATGGGCGATGGATGCTTGATGGAAGGCATCAGCCACGAAGCATGCGCATTGGCTGGCGCTTGGAAGCTCAACAAGCTGATCGCCATGTACGACGACAACGGCATTTCCATTGACGGCCAAGTGGCCCCATGGTTCATTGACAACACGCCTCAGCGTTTTGCCGCTTACGGTTGGAACGTGATCGATGCTGTAGATGGCCACAATGCTGCGGATGTGTCCAAAGCCATTGCAGATGCCAAGAACAGCCCAGACAAACCCACACTCATTGTTTGCAAAACGGCTATTGGCAAAGGCAGCCCCAACCGCGCCAACACCTCCAAAGCACACGGCGAACCTTTGGGCGCCGAAGAAATCAAACTCACGCGCGAAGCATTGGGTTGGACCCACGAGCCCTTCGTGATTCCGAAAGATGTTTACGCCAACTGGGATGCCAAGCAAAGTGGTGCTGCACGCGAAGCCGAGTGGAACAAAGCGTTTGCCGCCTACAAAACAGCTCACCCCACCTTGGCCAAAGAATTTCTGCGCCGCATGAAAGGCGAGTTGCCCAAGAACTTTGCACAAACCGCGGTGGACGCCGTCATTGCTGCGCATACCAAAGCCGAAACAGTGGCCAGCCGCAAAGCCAGCCAATTGGCATTAGAAGCATTCACCGCCGCCTTGCCTGAAATGTTGGGCGGCTCTGCCGACCTCACCGGCTCTAACCTCACCAACACGTCTTCCACGCCCGCATTGCGCATCAACTTGGCAGGCGATGTGGTAAAGAACGACAAAGGCCAAACAGGCCGTCACATCAACTACGGTGTGCGCGAATTTGGCATGGCGGCCATCATGAATGGTGTCACTTTGCACGGCGGCTTCATCCCTTACGGCGGCACCTTTCTCACCTTCAGCGATTACTCTCGCAATGCCATCCGCATGGCAGCGCTCATGAAGCAACGCGTGATCCATGTGTTCACGCACGACTCCATTGGTTTAGGTGAAGACGGCCCGACACACCAGTCCGTTGAGCACGCGGCCAGCTTGCGTTTGATTCCTGGCCTTGATGTGTGGCGTCCTGCTGATACAGCCGAAACCACTGTGGCATGGGCCGTGGCTTTGGAAAACAAAGACCGCCCCACGGCCTTGTTGTTGTCACGTCAAAACTTGCCTTACGCTCCCAAGTCAGATTTGGGCGAGATCAGCCGCGGCGCTTATGTGTTGGCTGAGCCTTCACGCGTGGGCATTAAGAAGACCAAGGCCGTCATCATTGCCACAGGCTCTGAAGTTCAGTTGGCTTTGAAGGCACAAGAGTTGTTGGCCGCGAAGAAAATTGGTGTGCGTGTAGTGTCTATGCCCAGCACCTCCACTTTCGATCGTCAAACCAGCAGTTACAAATCTGAAGTCTTGCCAGCCGGCTTGCCCCGTGTGGCCGTTGAAATGGGCAGCACCGATGGCTGGTGGAAATATGGCGTGGCAGCGGTGGTCGGTATCGACACCTATGGCGAGTCTGCACCCGCACCCGTGCTCTTCAAACACTTTGGCTTCACGGCAGAAAACGTGGCCGAGACCGTGCAAGCGGCTTTGCAGAAGAAATAAATCTTCGCGCTGCACTTGAAACAAATTCAAAATTAACTTTAAAGGAAATAGATCATGGCGATCAAAATAGGTATCAACGGTTTCGGCCGCATCGGCCGCATGGTGTTTCGCGCCGCTTTTCAAAATTTTTCTGACATTGAAGTGGTTGGCATCAACGACTTGCTCGAGCCCGACTACCTAGCCTACATGCTCAAGTACGACAGCGTGCACGGCCGCTTCAAAGGCGAAGTATCAGTAGATGGCAACAACCTGA
>Ga0247831_1006786_pt1 | contig 13243 bp, 10 predicted proteins | sample LaCruzMarch2015__9_FD_192406 | JGI IMG/M metagenome (GOLD analysis project Ga0247831, IMG submission 192406) | Freshwater microbial communities from meromictic Lake La Cruz, Castile-La Mancha, Spain - LaCruzMarch2015_1m | ecosystem: Environmental > Aquatic > Freshwater > Lake | place: Spain...
GGTCTGAATCAAAAGGGCTCACCAAGAGAGTTACGAGTTACGTGAGCGACTTGATGAAGCGATGATGAGAGAAAATGTTACTGATCTAAATGCGTATATAGATTCAACGAAGAATAATAGTTAAAACTTAATCTAAATATCACTGTGGATTCACTTATTTTGTAGATACCTTTGGTAGAGATCTCACTGCAACTTATTTATCACCAATGCACTCACTCTCCCCCTGCCTGAAATTTTGTGCGGCTTCTTCACGGCTAAGAGACTGAAATTTTGTGCGGCTTCTTCATGGCTGAAGAGAAGAATGACGCTGCTGCGGCTCAAGAGAAGGATCAGGCGGTTGCTAGAGGAGCACCCCCTCAAGGTCCCCTATGCGCCGGGGAGAGAGGCGGAGAGGAAACGAGGATCATCGTGGGCATCATCATGGCAGAGGAGAAGGAGGTCGCGGAAATGGGCGTGGAATAGGCAGTATCTATGGATGTAGGAGAGCGCACGGTCATGAAGGATTAGACAACCAACATCGTCGTGCTTTGGACGTCATGGCTTGCTCAGCAGACGACGCGTCGTCCATTACGAATACGAATACCTACCCAGGCTCGTCGACTGCTACCGAAGCAAAGAGTGGTAAATCTTCTCCTTCCACGCTTCCGAGTACAATCACAATCCTACCTTGGATTAACCCACAATCACATTACATCCCAGTCGAAGAAGAGGAGCGCCTACTGCCAGTATTGTTACATTGGGGTAGGTCGGAACGAGGTATGATGAAAGATCAACCACCGTTTAGATTACAAAAAATACAAAAAATGTTGGATATGCAATGGAATAATACTCCTTCAAATACTAACAACAACAAAAACAACAACAAACAACAGCAATCATCTACCACCACCACAAGAAGTTGTTATTGTCGTATGACACTTCTACAATCTCTTTCCCTCCGAAGACATCACCTAAAATTACAAAATCCAAAACTATCCATGCCAGCCTTGCGTCTTGGTTCGGACGATGATATCAAGGAGGCTGCACGATTATTTGAATGCTGCGTTGGTGTATATTTGCGAACGCACAACATCCCATTCATAACCGAAGATGAACAGAAGACTAGGTTCACACGAAGTATAACACCGGATATGAAACGTAGTGGGATTGTGAAGCAGCCACCGACACCTGACTTTATGATTATGGTTGGTCATTCTGTTGTACTATCGTACACCAATAATATCAACAATACATATTCTGGAACAAAAAGAATCATCGGTAGTGATGAGAAGTCTGTGTCATCTTCGTCTTGTCCTATAGCAATACATTGGATTGAAGTAAAAATGTTTTACGGAGCAAGTACTATCCCCAGTGGTACGTCGAATGCCGTGGGATGCATCCTACCAAAAGTGAAACAATATGTATCATTATATGGTACTGGTGCTATAGTATTCATGTACGGGTGTGGATTAACATTGGCAGAACAATTACTTAATGCTGGTGTTGTGGCATTGGATGGACGATGTTTGGACTTGGATAGTGTTGAAAGACATCAGAAACGATGGTGTGCAGATAGTTGGGGAAATATACTATTTTAACAACCCGCACATATTTTATTCCTCCTCCATTTGCAATTATTGCGCATACCGATTGCTTATTAATGCTTGAAAAGCTTAAACCAGGAACTTGAATGAAAGATTTGCAACTAACTTTATCCTACGACACTTTTCTTTCTCTCCAACCCCTCGCTAATGGATATTACACCATGGTCGTCCTGGGTCTCTTATGATTGCAGCAGCTTTACTTAATTGGCTGATGATACGATGAAGGAAAACACGAAGATAATAAACAGAAAGCACAAGACGAATTATGTTATTATTTCCATCACTGGATCACATTCAAAGCGTGCCAGGAATTCAAAACACATCTCCAACAGGCCAGATTTGATCGCAAAAGAAACATGTTCTGTCTATGGGGTAGAGCTTCCCTTGTGCCCTCCGAGCTAATATGTGGTGGGATAATCTCTAAATTCTCATGGCATCATCAATGTTGGCAGTGAACTTAGGGCCAAGTTCAATCACTTAAGCAATTGCGCCATTATCAAAACAATCTGTTAACATCATTAGGGTAGCGAAATAATCCTTTCGATCCGCTGAGTCACGTGAGTCGACATGCTTCAACATTCGAACCATTCCAACGATGTTGTTGATATTGCACTCAGGATTGTATGCTCTGTTAACGGCCGGAATGTTAGCAATTTTCTTAATGAGATCCATCCCATCTTGAGAAACAGAAGGATTCGATCTTCATCAGGATCGGTCACGTCTCTATTATTACCAATGGCAATAATGTTTCTTACCACTTCGTGTAAACATGCTTCAAGTCTCTTTAATACCAGTTGAATGTGGATAGGATTAAAATTCCGCTTTTTGGACTAAAATTTCAAGATAGGATTCATTCTGCAGTATAATGTTGTAAGCCATCGATGTTGTGACTTGATACGAGACCAAGTAAAGATGTTACTGCCTCATACCAATACTGATTGCTCTTGAAAAATAGACATTTGGTATCATCAGTCAGACTACGAATGATAGATTGAGGCCCTTGATTCGTGCCGTATCACCAATTGAAAATACAGTTTCATTGGCATTTGTATTGAAGTGAGGAGAAACATTCTGAATTAGATATTCTCCCGCATGTCCTTCATACAAATAATCGCCGATGGAGAATGGTGCCGCGTCGACACGAACTCAGGATATTTGAAGTTTCATCCTTATCCTTGGTGGTAGGAGGGACTTCTCGTCGCGGCTTAAAATCAATGGCGGCAATGGCCTGAACACGTAAAGCACTCGAGACAAATCAAATATACTTGACTTGTTACCTTCGACTTCGTGAGTCGCGCCATCGTGTCGCAATAACCGACCACCCGACTCGTCAGCTCCCTCATCAAAGCACAAGCACACCGCTTCCCGGTCGCCGCCAATGGCTAATGAGGACAGCTCATCAACCATGTCGTCGTTACTGATGTTTGGTGTCTCTTGTAATATCCGTCCCGCCAAATCGATTGACATTCTCCTTCAAAAGGAATAATCACGACACGATACTACCTAGATAAAACAAGATACTATTGCCGCCTTTCAAGACGACGGGAGAATGAACATAATTGACGACGCTGCTCAACGAATAATCGATGAGGTACGCGAGAAGACGAAGCGGAAATTTGACAAATCAAGGCTATTAATACAACTTGCAACAAATAATGATGGCGCGGAGGATTTCATCTTACCCCGATTGGATATACACGATTTGATATTAGGGAAGGTATTAGGACAGGGTGGGTTTGGGACGGTAATTGAAATTATGCCACGAGTTATTAGCGTAGACGACGTTGTTGAACATGTTCCTCGTCCACCTCCTCCTCAAGATGATATAGAGGGTGATCGTGGGAATGGTTACACTTTCAATTGGTGGAAGCTGCAATGGGATGAAAATATAACGAATGGTGATGGTTATATCGTCTCTTCTCATGATTGTATACCGGGGGATACTGTCAGTCTTCTCGATTGCATTGTTCATATTACTACAACTGCTGCATCATCATTTGCAAGTTCTAGTGCAACTAATTCTACTCTCGGACTAACGATAGCCGTGGGTGACTCGATATTGCCATTATGTAACAATATCGAAAAACGACAACAATTATCTCATGTTGGTTTGCACTCGGGTGTCGAATATGTCGTCTGTTCCATCGAAGAATTGATGAATGTAGATGATAAAGATGATTTACTCGTTTCATTGAAACCATCCTATCCACTTGGTCCACAATTTCAAGTCAATTGGCCTATAAGATTGTTGGCATCCGATGTTCCTGTGTGGACATCACGGAATAAAATGATGACACAAAATGTAAAAACAAAACAACGAGGTGGTCGTGATCATCCGATCAGTAAATCACTACCATCCTCATCTCATGACAACAATGAAACAATGTTTCATGATCACTGGATGTCATCGTCTCGCAAGGGTATGACAGTCCATCCCGAGCGTCGTAGAAAGTCAATAAGTCACGACGTATCTCGTATGCGTTATATACGAGATGATACAATTCAACTTCATCATGAACATGATGATGATTCTCCACTACTGTCCCAACAAGAGGAGGCATCATCGCATTACTTTTCATTCTTGGCATGGAGGGATAGTCAAGCAGGCGAAGAGGGAGGAAATATGAAAAAGGAGAAAAAGACGAGAAATTGTAATTTGGATTTAGCAAATGAAAGTTACGTTATAAAAAAGATATCTCAATCCATCGTTGATAATGATTTCAATAAGTTCATACAAGCTGCGAGGGACTTAGCCACGGAAACCAACTTTCTTAGCGTGTTAGGACAACATCCTCATGTATTAAATATTCGTGCTGTTGGACAAGGTGATTTTTTCAGTCCCGATTTCTTTTTAGTGTTAGATCGATTGCATGATACATTATATGACAAAATTGAGAAATCATGGAAGACACAATTGTATGATTTAGAGAATAGTTTTTTCGTGTATGATAGAGTAGCCAAGCTAAAGACGTTATGGAACGAACGGATGGGTGTGATGAAAGACTTGGCTGGGGCTTTATCTTACATGCATGATATGAGAATCATATACAGAGATATAAAGCCAGACAATGTAGGGTTTGATGGACAAGGAATTGTCAAGTTATTTGACTTTGGTCTTGCTAGGGAGATATACGACGAGGAAGATACCGGAAATGGAACCTACAAACTCACATACAACACAGGATCGTTGCGGTATATGGCACCAGAGGTTTTTAACAAATGGCCCTACAACTTCTTTGCTGATACATTTTCGTTTGGAATTCTACTTTGGGAGGTTGCAGCACTTGAGCGACCATATAATGACCTCACACCAAGTGAAATCCGTGAAATGGTAATAAAATGGGGTGAAAGGCCAGTGACGAAAGATGCGTGGTCTGACCGAGTGGTTGATTTGATGACAACTTCATGGGATTCTAATTACCGCAAGAGACCTACAATGAAAGAAATTGAGGCGAATCTAGAGATGGAAATTGCAGATTCTGTCATAATATAAGGTTATTGTCACTACTACAAAATCATTTATCGTCATCATTTTCGTCCTCCGCTTCAGTCTCGACAATTGATGTGAGAGCCCTCATCGGTGATGCTGACACAGATCTTAATCGGGAGTGACTCCTACTTCTACCTCTTCTATTTGGAACAACCATCCCAAGTCGGCTTTGAGTTTGTGGTGGACAAGAATATCCTCGATTAATCCCATCGTCAACTTCATTGGATATCGGCTCTGACTGCTCACGGTGCGTCTTCCTCCCTTCTCTTACCTCCACAATTTGCTCCGGTTCAGGGGGTGGCGGTTTAAGCTTTGCTCCCTTCATAGGCCGAACATGGGTACCCCAATACTTTTTATTGTATGATTTAGATGAATTTGCATCGTTGACTGTGAAACGAATAGCGTTCCTACCTTCTGCTGTTTCCTCAAATGATTTGACAATTGCATAGGTCCATTTTTTATCTGACCGACGAATGAATCTATATATGAATATACACAGGGGTGGCAGATATTATGTTAGGTCATTATAATAGACAAGGGTAAAGATTTGTGGAACAGGGATATGACTCAATACTCACGCGCCATCACCGAATCCTAATTGCTCAATAATAAGTGATGCCTCGTCTTTATCAGTAATCATATCGCTACGGCTCCCTGAATCACCAACCTTATATTCAGGTAGTGGCGGTGATTTTGGTGGAGGAGGAGGTGCTGCGGCTGAAGAATCTCGGTCTTTCGATCTAGACCTCGAACGACCACGATCTTTGGATCTAACATTTGACATGGATGATGACAAATCTTCTTCGTCATCATCACCGTCATCGTCTCCTTCACTAGCAGAATCGTAAAGTTTACATTCGCGGAGCAAATCTCCCTCGCTCCAGTACCCCTTGATTAATTCCCCTGTGTCATAAAGCATTATTCCTTTACCATGGGGGTGATATTGCTCGCTTACCGACCCTGAATACATTCCACTCTCACCAAGTTTTCCAGTGAACGGCAAATCTACAACAGTAAATGTTTTGATATCTGAAATCTCAGTTCTTTCTGACTGCATGAATTGATCTTGATCTTGTGGTTCAATTTCTTGCTTTTTAATTGGCTTATAAGCTTGTAAGGCACTAAGGTCGATCTGAAGCCCACCATTCGGTTGTGAAGCTCGTAATAAACTGAGATTGATCTTATGCCCCGTGATTGGCTTTGAAGCTTGTAATGAAGTAAGATCAAACTTGAAATCCCCAGAATCAAGTCGTATGCAGGAATTCGTTAAATCAGAGTTCTCTGACGAATCAAGTGGGGGCTCGGAAGAAGTGACTGGATAATGAGTAGTCAGTTGATGTTTCTTCTCCTCCTCCTCTCCTTCCTCCTCCGCCAACTCTTCTCCGCTCCGATATGAAGTATCATATATGTTGTCTGTTGAGGAAGTAAAATCGGATGACTTAGTCTTTGTCTCCCTATCCACAGTTGAACATAGCATCTTCTCATTCTCATCGTCCTCGACTGACGATATTGAAATTCTAAGATTGGATGTATCATGATTGGGGGAAGAATTTTGATCAAGAGTCTCATATCCATTGTCCGCGGTAGTTTCATTCCCTCCAAGAGATAAACTTGACTGGTCAAAAGGAGGACCAATACTATCAGAAGCCTCCGTGTTGTCACCCGGGTCACTGACTGTACGCTCAGCTTTATCGTCTTTCTTCGTGATCGAAACACCCGGTGATAACGATAATAAGTCATCCACGGACAGTGCATTACTCAATTCACTTTGACGGGGGTATAATTGTCCATTCCAAGAATTGGTTTTAGCTTTTTCAAGCAAAGCCTCTTGTTGAATTCGTAGATCATCTCGAGTATGTAGTGTCGGTGTTGATTGCATGAAAGATTCGTCCGGCATCCTGTCCCATTGATAGGACACCGCCGCAAGAACATCACGTTGCGAGTCATCATCATCACCGTCTTCTGATAAAACCTTTTTCGTTTCGTGGTTAGTAGACAATTCGTTCATGACATTCACAAATTCACTGGGGGGCACTCTGTCCCATTGATAAGCAGCAACGTCACTGTCAAATGATTTAACATTGGGTACTGCACCTCGAAGATCCTTTCTTTCCAACCTACCCCTGTTGGTACCATGCGACGTCTTCCGACCTTCCCTGGTCGATGGCTTTTCCGCCGTAGTAGAACTAAGAATTACATCCACCTTATTAGGACGACGTTCTATAATGTCGCGAGTGCGGTGCTGCTTCCTAGCGATTGCCTGTTCAATTGTCGTTTGCTCCGGATTCGTTTTTCGGCGTTCGCGCTGGTGTCCATCATGCAGCTGACGTCTACTTTCCTTACCGCGATGGTCATAGGAGTTTAGTGGAGGGGGCGCAGGATGTGTTCTTTCCTTGTAGAATATTTTCTTCATCTTTCCATCATCACCGTACTGGTCCATCATTTCATCATCATTATCATCATAATTAGCGGTGGCAAATCGTCGTCGCGAGGCTTGTGTATTCTGTATATTTCGACTGCCACTCTGCGTTGCCGACAATGACTCGGATACTCCTTTACCTTTCCTACGCAAATGCTGAGGTTGATGCCTAGCAATCACTTGCGAAGGCGACGAATCCGACGCGCCGGACGATCGCTCAGATGTGTCAAGCTTCTGATTCTGACTGTGCTGAATCCGCTGATGTTGAGCAATCACCTGCGAGGGAGATGCCGCCGAAGATCGCTCGGATGTGTCCAGCTTCTTCCGTTGATGTTGCGTCACATTCTCAACGTAGGGAGGTGAATCAGTAGATCTCCTCTGGTGACTAATCGCTAGCCGTGATGACGACGAATCAGTTGTGTCTGACACCACTCTCCGATAATTTGCTGATGGACGCGACGATGAAGTGGAATGTTGCTGTCGTTGTCGTTGCTGTACCAACCCCCCGCTAGCACTTCCACTTGACATGTATGCCTGAACAAAGTCGGCATCATTCGTGTTTGCATCCATTACTAGATCATTCGCGGCAGTACGCATCTCTTCCCGTAACTTGTCCTTAACACGGTCATTTAATATGCGTAATTTCTCAGCACGACGTGCCCATTGCTTCCCTACCACCCATCGATTCTGCTTGCTGCCTGTTATCTTAATATTATTCACGTCTTCCCCCATGTTGTCATATACTTCGTCGTCTACTATTTGATCATGTCCCCCATCATCAGAAGATTGTGAAGACGATGAATCAGATTCATCCTCCTCCGACGAAGAAGAATCATTGTCAAATGACGAGGAGGACGAGGAGGAATTATCATCGTCGTCTTCGCCCCCCACCGTCCCAGCCTCCCTCTTACTACTTTCCACGGCAGCTTGCGTTTGTTGCAATTGCGTTATGACCAATGGCAACCCCCCCTTCGTTAATGACCCAGCACTACCCAAACTTAATCCTCCTCCTTGAGTATCCTCCTTTTCACACTCTGGACATGCTGGTAATACATCCTTCCAACCGCCCATTTTACCCAATATTGCTTTTTTACGTAATATTATGTGTGGATGGAAGAGACATCGGCCACGTTCATCGACTACATGCATAACTGCTTTTGATGATGCATCCAACGTTTTCGTCGCCGTGGATGTCGATAATGATTGCCATGATGTGTCTAAGTGTATTGAGGAGGAGGAGTCCATGATGCTGTTGTTCTAACGCGAAGATAATATAACCCTTTACCCTGTTGTCGTCCTCAACCGCCTTCCCCTGCTCTTCCCCTGCTGATTGATTAGTGGACCGCCGGTTCGATCATGACGCCGCCTCTTTGGGTTGGACAGTGTCCACACAGGGCTCCTGTTTTCTTGAGGGTCCTTTCTTTCAACAGGGATAAAGATTAAGAGTGTGTCCGGTCTGAATTGAATTTTTGTCGAGTTGTAAGAAAGCCTGCAATCACACCAATCCAGCAAATAGCCCGCAATCACATACGGAAAGACAGCCTGCAATCACACCAAGCAACAAACAGCCCACAATCACATACTCACACAAATATCTTGCACACTGTATCTACTATTCCTAACTGTTAGCGTTAGGAAGAGGGCACCAACAGTTAAGCAAGGATACACATCGCAACAAACTACAATTAATCTCCATAAAATAATAATAATGACAAAGGCACCCCCGTGTAAGCATCCGGGGTGTAAGTATAGCTCCCGATCAAAAGGATTGTGTTCTAAACATGGAACACCCAGAGTTAGGGGATATTGCACGGTTGATAAATGCCTGAGTCAATGTAGAGGAAAAGAACGCCTCTGCTTCCGTCACCGAATATTAGATGATAGTAATACTTCACCAACTGTAGTCAAAACACAAAACAGGCAAATATGCAGTATTGATGGATGTGATAAAATAGCACGAGGGAAGCATCGCCTATGTAGTAAGCATTATAGAATCAAAAACAATACGATACTACCATCTACTAATCGTAAGCGAACATTGAACATTACACCGGATATCTCTATCCTTAAGAATCAAGTTGATGTCTTAGAGAAAAAGAAACAAAAAATTGAATTACAACAACAACTAGTTGATGATAAAATAAAAGTTCTACAAGAAAAAATAATTAGCCTAACTTCAATTGAAGATGATATTGCAGCAGATAACGAGGGGGGAGGAGGGAACGAGGGGCATCCAGGTGGCAAAGCAATAATGACCGTGCCTTCTGTATGCAAATCGTCAAGTATGGAACGGCACGTCAAGACTTGCCGTGTATACTTAGGACGGCTCCAGGAGCCGTCGCCACCACCAGTTCCTGCGCCTGGTGAATCTGTCATGATGAACAACAGCGTTGTTCATTCAGTCGGCAATCCGAAACCTTTGAAAGTATCAGCATCAGGGGGGAGTCCAAAGAGGCATAATACCAAGTCGAATGCCAAAGGGGAGAAGAAACGAAAGGGAATTGCTGCGGAATCAACAAAAACACCTCCTGAAAGTGTGACTGTGTCCATCATTGTTGGTATTAACAACAATTTACGACGATCAGTCTCAGCTTCCTCGAAGTGTCAGATTAAAAATGAGGACGATGGCAACGATGAGGAGATGAATAAGGAGGAGGAGGAGGAGGAGGAGGAGGAGGACGACGAGGACGAGGGGAAGGACGAGGATGAGGGGAAGGACGAGGGGAAGGAGGACGAGGAGGAGGAGGAGAAGGAGGACAAGGACTACGATTTTCTCGCATCATATTGAGGTCAAATGCAAATAGGGGATTTACTTGCAAGAGTTGTTTATACCACCACTGTAAAAGTTTGACTAATTGAATTGATATCTTGATATGACGAATTATTCACTCTTTTTTATAGCAACTTAAAAATAATTGGAATGAACAATAACAAAATGCCCGAGATACGTTGCAATTGCATACCAGTAACATCAATCTTCAGAACTTCTCCAATCTCATAGCTGTGTAACGCGCGATCAATGCCAAGAGTATCCCCACCATTATGTTAATGGCCAGATAGTAATTCTTCTTCTTCACCTCCTTTGCAGCAGAAGAATGCTTTGGGGAGCATTTGACAAAATAATCCATCCGGCTCCAACGATGCCTCAAATAAGTTGTCGCCACATCGTCGACGTCGTCACGAGACGTGTCTTCTCCACCTCTTCATTATTCTCCTCCACTTCCTCCTCCACCTCATATCCACTCATCCGATCGGTCCTTTACGTCCCAGCCTCAAACTCACGTGCATTAACAAAGTTAGATTCCATACTGCATTCCGGGAAAGCAGAGGAGCGGCCAGATGCAATCATGTACGATTTAGAAGATGGGGTAATGCCAGATAAAAAGAATGAAGCACGAATTGCGTTGCAGGAGTATTTGATGCACATGAAGGACGTAGATAAGGAGACATCATCGGTGACGAAAAATATCAACAAGGGACTAAATTTGCTTCGTATTAATCGATACAATACGCCATGGTTCAACGAAGATGCATCATTGGCATATGACATGTCCACAATCGGACTAATTGATGGTATCGTACTACCAAAAATCAATCATGGGAAAGATGTTGACGATGTATCCTGTCATCTCCTACTACAATTCAATAATGTTGTCTCCGATACTACAACATCGATCTCCATGGCAAATACTACAACAACAGCAACGACAACAAGTCCAATACCATTATGGGCCATGATTGAAACACCCCGTGCTATATTATCACTAAAAGAAATTACTTCCCGAACAGATGTGCACGGTTTAATATTGGGTACAAATGATCTTGGCAAGGACTTACAATTACGACCGTCAGTTGGCCCTATTGCACGATCTGGATTAGTCACATCTATACAATATACCATCTTGGCTGCACGTGCATATAACAAAATTGTTATTGATGGTGTATATAATGATATACATGATGAAAATGGTTTCAAGAATGAATGTCAACAAGCTAAAGCATGGGGTATGGATGGTAAAACATTAATCCATCCTAAACAGATAGCATGGGCAAATGATATTCTTGGACCAAGTGATGAGGAAATTGATTATGCACATAGTGTAGTACGTTGCTGGGAGGATGCGGTCAACATGTCTAGCTTTACCGGTGTAGCAGTCTTGGATGGTAAGATAATGATTGAAGAACTCCATGTGGATATAGCACGGAGGATATTACGGCAGGCAGAAATGATAAAATAAAGTAGAGTAATGGTAACACTCTAAAAACAAAAATCATCACAACATATCATTCTTCTAAAAATACATGCACACAAAGCTACTATCTCTCTCTTTCTTTCTAGAATTCGATAACACAATCCAAAACTGTACACCATGTCTAATACACAATCTTCAGTCCTTCTTCTTATCGTAGCTATTCATTTCGACATCTGTTCCTCCACTATTACTCCTGCCACCATCAAAGTTCAAACTCTCCTCCTCTTCATCCATATTCAAATCACTTGCTAGCAATCGTCGACTTTCATTGTTAGGCCTGTTCGATGGAGTCCCCCCACTGCCACCGCCACCACCCAACCAAGCCGGTCGACCAGTCCCAGGAGTACCCGATTGATCATTCCAATTGGACGCAAGGACTTGAAATCGACGTCTGGCAGCATCCCCAAGTTTCGACAATCCCTCGATCATATCCTTACCCACTTCCTCGAGACCAGTCCCGCCCACCTGTCCGGTGCCTGCATAATTCGATCGTCCTACTGCCTGTTGGGGTATGACACCACCTGCGCTGGCACGTGGATTGCGCCGACCGGCCAAATGTCGAAATTCGGGATTATTGCGTATCTCCTCTTGGAATAATTCATCCTGTAGCATACGCGCTAGTTGTTCATCGGTCATCATCATGTTAGTAGTACCACCTGCTGACCTCGATGGCCAAGAGGAGGAAGACGTTTCAGTATTACTTTCTGTTGGATAGGTCCTACCGGGGATACGTAAAAAGTCGTTAGGGAGTACTACCGCCCGTCCCTTCTTTGTTGTCGTTTGTGCAGTGGTAGTATGATAATTATCATTACTTGACATTGATGATTGCTGCTGCTGCTGTCGAGTAGAAGAAGTATCCACTGAGCCTACACCCGCATGTATGTTTGTTGAAGTTGGAATATGTGACGATAGGGATACTCCTCCTCCTCCTCCTGTTGTTGCTGCGACTGGACCCGAACGTCGATTGATTTTGTTGGCCACTGCATGTTCCTCTTCTGCCGCAAGTTGTCGTGCTAATTCCGCATCTTGATCAATACTGCCTTGGTTATTATTATTCGCGGCATTATTCGCATTAGGTACACCCGGTGTCAGCGTGGGTAACTTGCGTATTAATTCCTCGGGCGAACCATCTCCATGCAATAATAGTGTTTCGACGGTATTTTCCATGTGCCCGCCTTGATGTCGTAGTACGGCATCAAGATGCGCCGATGTATAACCCTGATCGGCAAACATGGATTGAAGAGTGGATAGCGCCTCCTCGTAGGATAGTGACATGGTTCAGTAAGAAGTGGAGCTGAAGCCGGCGGCTCGATCTTAAGTTTCCCGCTCATCCCCAAACAATGAGAAATAGTGACAGAGTCCACAGAGACACAGAACCAAACACCCATCGTGCCAATCCCAGCGCCAAGCCGAGCTCAATCCATCTGGTGGACCAAGCCTTAACCCAAGTGCCAATATTGGTTGGTGGGGGTGCGTTTGATATTCTTCTCCACTTAAT
>Ga0247831_1006789_pt1 | contig 13241 bp, 9 predicted proteins | sample LaCruzMarch2015__9_FD_192406 | JGI IMG/M metagenome (GOLD analysis project Ga0247831, IMG submission 192406) | Freshwater microbial communities from meromictic Lake La Cruz, Castile-La Mancha, Spain - LaCruzMarch2015_1m | ecosystem: Environmental > Aquatic > Freshwater > Lake | place: Spain...
TTTTAAATTTGTTCATTTTTTCTTGTAATAGTAGTATTTATTGCTCTCTCTGACTGTCACGCTCTCACGTGCATACAAGTGGAACTAAGCCCGCCATTTGTTTGTTAGAGTTTCTTGTAATTATATCTTAACGGTCAACCCGCCAAAAATATTTTCCCGCTAATTCGCCAAAAAATTGTTCTTGAAGAAAACAAAGAAAGGGGGAATGGCCCGTGACGTCACCAATAGAGGGGGGGTCCGGGGGGGCATCCCCCCCGGCATTCACACGTACCACCGGCACCTCCAAAAGCCCGAGCGAAGCAGTTTTCATTGACCCAGTGCAATGTACTCGGGGCGTAGGAGCCGAGTATTGCAGATCCTAGTACGAATAATGGGAATAATGATGTTAGTTTTGATAATACTCGATCTATGTTTGCTACTGGAGGAGGCCGTAATGTGATGGAGTCGGACTCTGCGTTCGAGGAAGAAGCAGATAATGATGAGACTGTATGTAATGAGAGCAGTTGCAATGTAGTTTTCGACACTGGATGAGTACGTGACGTCACCACCTTCCTTCTTAACAGTGTAGCATGATGTGGAGCGAATGCCCAGCAACGACTGCTTGTGTAGATAACAACAACTGCGGCGATTGAACATGTTGTCAGGCCTGGCTTCATGATGTTTTGGCAACGATAAGTAGTAGGTAAGATGAGGTGCTGAGTTCCCGCCGAGCCGCTGACGAGAAGGATGGTGATGATCATGATCGCATCATCCCTACGCTTCGCTGCTGCTGTTGCCTCACGAGGTGACATTGCAACAAGGAGAGTCGCAGGAGGATTATTAACAAGCCCTGCATTCGTTGCGCTGACTGTGCGTGGCGGAAGTAGTAGCACATCCGATGCCTCATCAAGTAGTAGTAGTAACTATATCACACTTGCGAATCCAGCACCAGGATCACCATTCCACTACGCCTTCCCCGTCCATAGTCTCGAGGCATCCAAAGAATTCTACGGTACTATCCTAGCGTGTGAAGAAGGACGATCCTCGTCCAAATGGCAAGACTACTCACTACATGGACATCAGATCGTTTGTCACTGGGTCGGGAATGATTATCGGTGTGTGGACTATTACAACCCGGTAGATGGGGATGAGGTGCCTGTCCCACATGCCGGATTGGCACTAACGGTTGATCAATTCCATAATTTGGCCGACCGACTAAAGAAGGCAGGTGTGATGTTTATTATTGAACCACATTTACGATTTGTTAACACGCCCGGTGAGCAAAGGATCCCAGTGGGAATAATTTAGAATTTAAGGCCATGACCAAAGAGCAGAATCTATTTGCCAAGTATAATGTTGATTGATCAAGTGTATTAATTGGGTATGTATCAATAATCGGGAATATTTCAACAGCAGCGAAAGACTGCATTTTGTTAGAAATGATTAAAACTACTACTTTTGATCAGTCGAGCTGTGACGATCAAGGAGTTTGCCATGTCTATATGCACGAATTGCTGGATTCTTTGTTTCGTTCTCGGTCAAGACTTTGGCAATGTATGATGTAACCCAGCTGTTACCTTTCTTCGTGCTACCACTACTGTTGCTGATCTTTACGTCATGCAAGGAACGATTCGCTTGTCCAGCCATTGATGACGCGGCAGACCTTGCTGGGGTGTGTTGCCTCCAAAGCCCTCCTGGATTGTCATCGTCGTTGTAGTCCTCGGCTGCAGTATCTCCTAAAAGTGATGCCATGTAGAACTTTTGAGGATCAACGTAAGTTGAATTGGCAGTTATTCCAGCCTTCTCTGTCACCTTATTCTGCGTATCCATAAATTGGCGACAAGTGGCCTGTGAATACTTCCTATTCAAGTATGTTCCTCCTTGCATTTGCTGTAGGACATTCAACATTAAGCAAGATAGGAGAATGAATTCGTCTGTCACCCCTTCGATGCTTGACAATGTGCTTGACATAGTCGTGGCAGGGAGCAATTGTCGGATGAAAAAGATTCCACGTGAATGCAAAATCTTAATGATCGGATCAGCATATGTCATGCATTGGTGATGACGATCTTTATCAGAACGATTCGAGTGATGGCTGCTGTTAACGCAGCATTCACCAGGGTCTTTGAAATCATATCTCAACGTAACTGCCGTGACGAAACGAGTCACTGTATCATCTAAGCCATTGGGGATGTCAAAGAGCAGATATTGTCCACGGATTCGATCCTTCTTTTGTTGCAGACTGATAAGCCTGTTTTCCTCTTGCTGGTACGATGATGATCCCTGGTTCGATGATCCGGTGCCTCTGTGATTTTTGATGACCCGATTTGTTTCTTGTCTTCCTCCTAAATGTGACGATGCGGCGCAACTTGTGATTCGATTTGTATTCATACCCTTCTGAATAGGTTCACGACGTCGGGTGGGTAGTCCACCGCCGTAAATATCAGCTGTATCCTTAATGTATGGATTTCGTTTAGCGTCGTCAATCTCATTAGCAGTTTCAGCACTGGACTCGACTGCAAGTTCGATATAATTTTGCCATGCCGTTACATGCTGCCCATCTCTTGCATTAATGACCTTCTCTACAAATGTCTGTGCCAGCTTCTCCTCCCGTTCAATTGTGCTCGTAATTGTTCGTTCATAGCGAATATAATCATCGTTGATCGATTTTAGAAAGGAAAAAATACACCCGTCGACCGCGAATCTTTCGATATACATGAGAAGGCGAAGATGTAACCCCAGCTCTATTTGCTTATTTTCACATTTTGCAATGGCGAGTACTCGACGACAGTGCTTCTGAATGATGGTTGCGGAATGATGTTGGAGCATTTCCACTCGTGCCTTCTCTTTCGTGTCAAGTAGGAGTCTCCGTTCTTCTCTCAGCAGTTGTAGTTGGAGCTTGCAAATGTAGCTGCGAAGAATGCTTTGAATCAATGTGACGGCAGAAGTTCGAAGCTTAATCATGTACACATCGTGTAGACGTCGTCTCTCCCTCCACGCTGACATACGGCGAGCAAAACACTGAATTCGAATAGCCATGCAATTATCTCTGATTTTGCGTTGACGACTGGTTGTGTGACAAGCAAGCTTGGTCCGAGCGATACGCTGTATTTCGACTGCAGCTGAGTATTGAGCAAAATTGATTACGCTTTGCCTAATGTCGCTCAAGAGAAGTCTCACGAGAAATCTTCTTCCAAGTCGTTGAACATGTATTACTGCCATTTGGTATGCACTCTGAATTAGGACTGCTAGCTCTCCTCTAGCCGTTGCGAGCTTAGGTCCCAGCTCCAGTCTTCTTTCTGCGATCAGCGGAAGAAGTGTCCTCGCATTCACACGCTGCCAAACATTGTTAACTAAGTCGACATCCATCATCAACCACGTTTCTTCGTTGATGACATCGCCATTTAGCTCAAGCAATTTCAACTGTTTATCATATGCGGCTAGTTTCTCTCGAGCTTCATGTTCCGCGAGATCGCATTTCGCAAATTCACTATCGATTCCTTTCAAGATGCGTTCATACTCCTTGCGCTGCCTCCTAACTCCTGGAGTTATCAGTCGAAGATAGGCGAATTCCTGACGGAGCTTTGGCTTGGGATGATTACATCGATTGCATGTCTCGACTAGGCAACCGTTGGGGTGAAGACATTCCATACCTTCGGAGGAGTTTAGCTTTGCATGGCAACGCCAACCACCCATAGAGTAACCTTGTGGCAGTGCCGTAATGACAGTCACCTCATTGCCTTGCTTAACGGCATCAAAATATGGAGCATCATCCTCCATGCGAGACGGGTGCAGAAATGTAAATCTGCGACAAAGAGTTTCTCTAGCCTTGGCCACAATCGAAGATTCGTGTCCATCCATTGTTGGTGGAAGGATAAGTAGTTTCCTTGGTTGGACGATGAACTTGAGCCTACCCTTCACTTCACCGTTCCTCATGGCCAACTTTGTTCTCCTTGTGGCGTCGCTAAGAAAGGGGTTCTGCATGGCAGACTTACGAATAAGCACAGTCTTCCTTACTGCAGCCATCGAGGGTGAAACCATCGAGGGAGATGTCATCGTCGTGTTACTCTTCATCTCAACATTGTCGCTCTCGAGTTGTTCCTCATTGTCCTGGGTTGCCTCACTCATGCTGAATCTCGTCTTTCTATCGCAATCTAGTTACTCCCCCGCTGGCGATCAAACGATATTTCTTGAGATCTTGTTACAATTAACACAGATGATACGGTAGACACTGCAGCGGGAAAGCATATTGACGTCGGCGAGACAACGAGAAGCAACGAAATATTTGTTGTTGCTTTTTTAAATTTGAATTATTTGGCTGTGTAGATATCCATCTTGGGGAGCAGCCGAGCCACCTAGTCTCGGCGTGGACAACCTATGATTCAATGTCCACAGCCATTTTGTTTGCCACCCTTACTTGCGAGCGTTGCTTGACCCAACGTGCGGAGAGCGCTTAATGAGGACACCATCATCCAAGTGTGTACAAATCTGAACTAGACATAATCTTAAGTTTTATCAACAAGATACACATCATGAATTAGACCAACCCAAAGAATAACTCAACTGCAAAACAAACATAAGCCTCTAAACAGTCATGTCTAACCTTCTTCCCACACACACACACACACACATGCACTAAGCACTTTCCCTCATCATCCCCGCTTTGCATCCTGATACTGCTGATACTCTGCCACAGCATCCTCATACAGCTGATATTCTGCCACAAGATCATTGAGGTTAGCCTCGGCAAATTCGAATTCCATCTCATCCATGCCCTCACCAGTATACCAATGAAGAAATGCCTTGTGATGGAACAATGTTTTGAACTGGTCAAGAATACGCAAGAAGGGTTCCTTGACACACGTCGAGTTACCAATAACCAAACTTGACATGTTCATCCCCACAGGCGGGACTTCACAGATACTTGCCTTCAGGTCATTTGGGATCCAGTTCTTGTTGGCATTGACCATATTCAGGATCTCATCATCAACCTCCTTGCTGGACATCTTGCCCCGGAAACTCATAGCACAAGCAAGGTACTTTCCTTGACGGGGATCAGCGGCACACATCAAATTATTAGCATCAAAGGCCTGCTGGGTCAACTCTGGGACGGTGAGCGTGCAGATGTCCTTCTTCAACAATGATGTCATAGGAGCAAAGCCAAAGACTAGGAAGTTCATACGGGGGAATACCATTTCCGTCATCTTTCTTAGGTCTCCGTTCAGCTGTCGAGGGAATCGGAGGGAGCAGGTGGTACCTGCAATGGCAGCAGTGGTGAGACAGTTCAAATCACCGAAAGTTGGTTTGCGACCCAAGCCTGCGTGGAGGCAAATGTCGTACAGTGCCTCATTGTCAAGAGTGAAGCACAGATCGGAGTAATCAACAAGTACTTGGATCGACAAAGCGGCATTGTACGGCTCAACTTCCGTGGCGGACACCTTAGGAGATGGTAAGACACTGTAAGTTGATATGAACTGTTCATCATATTCTTCTCTCAACTTTGTCAACATAAGCGACCCCATGCCACTGCCAGTCCCACCGCCCAGGGAATGTGTGAGTTGAAATCCCTGAAGCGCGTCACAACTCTCAGCCTCTTTACGTATGACATCCATGACAGAATCAATGAGTTCAGCACCCTCGGTATAATACCCCCTAGCCCAGTTATTACCAGCTCCGGTTTGGCCAAAAACAAAGTTTTCAGATGGGAACAGACTGCCGTAGGGACTGCGACGTATTTTATCCAATGTCCCCGTTTCGAGATCGGTTAGGATTGCCCTAGGAACATACTGATCAGATTGTCCCTCCTTGTAATAGATATTCAAAAGCTGGGTCTGAAGCGGGTTATCCCCTTCATAGAAACCCTTGGTGTTGATCCCATGCTCCTTAGATATTTGCTTTCCAATGAATTGACAAACAAGTAACACAGGAAGAAGATTTAGCATGGACATTGACAAACAACATGCGATTCAAATCAGAACAAGACCCGCTTAAATTGGAGCGCCGAGCCTTTTCATTCCTTTCATCCCCCACCTCAGCTTGGAGTCCACCTAATCACACATAGCTGAGCGCTGAGCCCCAGCTGCCCCACCACGGCTCTTGAGACGTTACACGAAACAAACATCACTACTCACCTCCCAGAACTTGTACCCGATTTGGTTGCCGCATTGCCCCACTTGAAGGTGAATAATTTCTGCCATGGTTGTGGTGAGTTCTGTGTAATAATTCTTCTACCGGGTTTCACGAAGATCTTGTTAGATAACCACTACCTAGGTGTAGAAATGTAGACACAAGATCTTTGTTCCAAAAAGAACAGAATGGAACAAAAATGAACAATTCTTTTCAAAGAATCTGGATCCGAATCTCTAAACAGTTGATGATTGTGAGGGGACATCACATCAACTAGTTCTTTTGAATAATAAACCACCATGTAAGTTCATTGACTCGTGCCCGCCTCTACTCTGGCTATGGATCGAACCAGTCTCATGCATGATAGTAGGGATTGGTATTATGCTGCACCATTCTTGATGTCCATTGATTTTGCCTATTCCTCTCACTTCTGTTCCATACATCCTCCTCCTCCCTCCTTCACACACAATACTAAAAAGGTCTAACCCCGTCTGCTTCTTTGATATCACCATAGGTGGAACGACTGCCGGTCGCATCGAAATGACCCTTCGTGCTGACGTTGTTCCTAAAACAGCGGAGAACTTCCGTGCACTTTGTACTGGTGAGTCTTTCTCTCTTGTCAGGCAGCAAACAAGTTGATGATTTGCTGCTTGCTCAACCCACAACCCACAATTCGAATTTGTATTACTATTCATTTAATCTAGGAGAGAATGGATTTGGTGAATCTGGCGGCAATGGCAAGCCATTGCATTACAAGGGAGTGACATTCCATCATGTCATCACAAACTTCATGCTCCAGGGTGGAGATATCACATCTGGCAATGGCACGGGTGGGGAGTCCATCTATGGTTCTAAGTTTGCAGACGAGAATTTTTCATTAATGCACACTGGACCAGGTGTCCTCAGGCAAGTACGATAGAGAGTTAGGTTTACCGATGACTCTGATATTGTTGTTTGGTACTCTTCTGTTCAGAATGAATGTATGTCTCATCTGTCTTCTTGTTACATTATATATATTTCTCGATCAATTAGCATGGCAAATTCAGGACCCAATAGTAACAATAGTCAGTTTATCATGTGCCCTGTTGCTTGTCCCTGGCTCAATGGAAAACACGTGGTGTTTGGGCACGTCACAGCAGGCATGGAGGTTCTCAAGGCAATGGGATATGTTGGATCTACGAAATGTAGCGGGAAGCCAGTGGCGAAAATCTGCATTGTCAATTGTGGACAGCTCGGTGTGTTGTACCCATTCGTTGATCGGGCTCTTGGATCCGTCGCCAATGACAGGACGGTTGTCAAGGTCACCGAAGCTGCTATTGGATCTAATCATGGAAAACTGATGACAAAGCAAATCATTGTCGCTGACTGTTGTTGCCCTGTCAGTCAGCTGTATCCAGCCGTTGTTGACAATACGCATCTTCCAGCAGGGCGTGTTGCCAAGACGAAGCCATGGTACCTGTGCTGCACCTATCGTTGGTGGTCGTCTGATTCCAAGGGGGATATGGATGGCAGCGATTATGTTAAGATGCTTGATTTGGAGTGAGGGTTAGGGTTAGGCGATTGCACTTTCCGGTTGGGGTAGTGAGAGACATAGTCAGGGGTTAGGAAGGGGGGTAGATATGACTGTTTAGATATATATGTTTGTTTTGCGGTTGAGTTACTAGTGTGATTGTCCAGTTTACATGATGTTTAGTAGTTCTTGATTTTTCTTGGAATAATCATTAGTTTTGTCCTGTTAACAGTAGTGGCATTGTAGTTCCATAGCCACTGACTCAGAATCAATTTATGCTTATACACCGTACCGCCTTAAGATAAACTTACCTAACATACTTCATGTTGATTGAAGCAACACCTCCTCCTTTCTTTTGGTTAAAAAAGTACATAAATCTTCCAATGAAGACGAGTTGATAAAATTCGTGAAGACTTGGGCTCTGGTGGAGAATAGTTATGTCGTCGAATCCATGATGAGAGATGGGTTTGGAAGCCATGACAGAACTTGAGATGAAACACCTCGACTTAGTAATAAAAGACCTATATAGATGAAGATGGAAAGGCCCGTAATAATAATATGCACTATTTTATGTATTGCTAGAAATTGTAATTTGTCGATGACGCAACTGAGTCAGTTGTGGTATCTTTTTTGTTCTTACGCCTTATACTGAATCTCGAAGTAGGAGGACGCATGACACTTGGTGGTCCACGAATACCTGACTCTGAACCTTTTGAGTTTGAGCTCACATCTGTCCGTGCTGGAGAGGACCCGGCGGTGGAATTGAAAATGGCTGCATCAGATAAAAGATCATTTGCATTGTCTTTAGTTCTATCTGTGGTATACGAGGAAAAACGTAGTGCCGATTTTGGTATAGACGAATGTTGAGGCGTACCAGCTGGTGAATTGTCTCGTGCTGATCGGATAACTGGAGAATGACTCGGTGTTACAGGTGAACGCCTCTGCTGTGTTGTCACCGATGCAGCTTCCTCAAGTTCAATGACACGTTGACTTAGTACGGCGACTTGCTCTTGAAGTGCCACATTCCTCCATTTGTCGTTATTCCTGGCAGTTTTAGATAAAGGGCTGTCTTCGAGTTTGGTACTATCAGTCTTGAGCTTATCAATCTTCTCCTTCATTCTTTTATTCTCATCTTTCAATGTAGAATTCAACCACTTGAGGTGATCATTCTTTTCTTTCAGCTCATTCTCTAGCTGCTTGTCTTCCCGATTGTCATAGTGAACAACATCGCCTGATTCGATAGCAGCGATTCTATCCTTTAACTTTTGTACCTCGGCCTTGTGTCTCAGCTTCTTGTCATCCAGTTTCATGGTAAGGGCCAATACTTCCCGTTCTAATCGAGTGGCTTTCGAGGTATTGTCCATCAGCTCTTGATTGAGTTCTTCAATCTCTGCGCGTCGCTGGATCGCGACCTTCTCCATACCGTTCTGAAGCTGATCCATTTCATTGGACATTGTGCCGACAACCTGCTCTTGGGCAGACAGCGTTTGTTCTAGAGCGATGATCTTGGAGTTCTTCTCCCTTATTTTTATGGCGAATTCTTCCTGTAGCTGCTCATTCTCGGCCTCGAATTTCTTCAACAAATTGAGCTGCTCCAAGTCGCGGGTTTCGTATTGCTGCCGAGTCTCTGCTAATTGCAAACGAAATCGATCCATTTCCTTGTCCTTGTTCGACATGAAGTGTGCTCTGTCCTTTTCTAGTTCCTCTCGCACTTGCTCTGAGCGAGCGAGCTTAGTCTTGAGTTCTGCCACAATTGTTGACTCCGATGCATTCTTTAGAGACTCGATCTCTCCTGACAGAGTTTCTACCTTAGCAAGCAACATGTCCCGTTCTTCGATAAGCTCCTTGTTATTCGACTGGCCAACCGTTTGGCCATCTCTATCGTTCAGGAATACATCATCCATGGTCTCTTCGGCCATTAATTCTCGCAACTCTATCATTTCTTTTTCAAGAGAGGCTATTTTCTCATCCCGGTTCCGTAGTTCCTCTGCCGCATGGCTGTGTAGATGTCGAAGAGATTCGATTTGTCTATTCATTTTTTCAGCAATAGCGTCTTTGTCAGCGGTGGCAGACTTTAGTTCCAACTTCAGTCGCTCTACCTCGTAGCCATCTCTTTCGGCTTTCCTCAACTCTACATCGCGGAGCTCAACCTCAAGCTTGTTGATACGGTTGGCATACGTCCACTTCTCTTCCCGTAACTCATCGAGTTGAGACTGAAGTTGTTTCATGTTCCGCACATTCACCGACGAAGAAGCAATCTCCCGTTTTAATGAATTGATCTCGTTTGTCTTCACCTTAAGCCGGGAATTTAAGTTCTCAAACTCCCTATCTTGCTCGATAATCTGTGTTGCAAATAATTCATTTTCGTGCTGTAATCGTTGATTCTCCTGTACAGAGTCATTCAGCTTTTGTTTAAAGCTTTCGACATCGTCCCGAAGTTTCGATATAGTTCCTTCACTTGATTGGACCGACTGCAAGAGATTGGCGATTGCGGCATCTCGTTCCTTGAGCTTATCTAAATTCTCCGTCTTGAGCATCTTCTGGGCCTGTTCGGCAACGACGAGCCTTCCAGCTAAGTCTTGCACATCGGGCATCGTGTTTGCAACCTTCAGCTGGGACATAGCACTTTCTAACTGTCCAGACACGGAAAATAGCTTCCGCTTGGTTTGTTTCAGTTCAATCGTTAAATCGTGCGTACGTTCCTTTAGTAATTCGACCTCCCTCCTTCGACTGGCCTCGAGTTCCTTCAATTGCTGAGAGGCATTGGTCCCCGACGACGACCTCTTATCCAGAAGATTCTGCAGCTGGTTAAGTTCTGACTTCAGCTCGGATATGCTTCCCTCCTGATTGCTCGACGACAAAACCAATGTCGCAATTGTTGAATCACGTGACTCGATCTTTGCCCGTAATTCCTGCTCAATCCTCCTTCTGTCCTTCTTTAATGTTGACACCTCTACTTTCAGCTTCGATATAGTATCAGGTTCATGCCACTCAGGGTCGATTGCCATACCGTAATTCCTCTTCGTCGGACCCCGGTCGGTACTTTCCACCGAGAGCTGCAACTGCTCCAAATCGTGCCGTAAGTCCTCCGCATATTGTTCCTTTGACGACAGCTCAATCTTGAGATCAGAAATAAATGTATCCTTCTCGCGGACGGTCTGTCGGAGCTTGGCCTCGGCATACCGGGCACGCTCCTCGGAAGCGGATAATTTCTTACTTATATCGTCCATCTTCTCGTTGTTATGTTCAAAGCAGTCTCTGTCTCCCTCGTTTGTTGAAGAAAGCGCTAATTGTTGCTGTGCCTCATGCAATTCGTCTTGCAACAACTTTTCCTCCTCTACCCACATCCGTTCCTTCTCTGTAAAAGAGGTTCTCAAATTTTCAATCTCACGTTGCAGTTCAGCATTTGCTAATTCCAGATCCTTCACCTTCCCCCTCGTCTCCTCGAACTCGAGATCCTCTTCAGCATCGAGCTGGTCCATTACTTGACGTGTCTTATCAAGTTCGGCCTTTAGGAATGTACTATTTTCGATCTCATTTGACAGACGTGCACGGACTTCAGTTAGCTCCCTTGTTAGTCGGTCCTTTGCCATTGAGAATGAGTTCAACTGACGAGCATGATCACTTTCAAGTCGGGCGCGTTCAAGTGTCACACGTTTTATTTCCTCACGGAGGTGGCCGAAGCTTCCCCCCAACTCCTCTCCCCGTCCACTGTCCTCGTCCACGCCAGGAGAGGGTGGGGCAAGCGGAGGGTCATCATCGGCACGAGTTAGAAGCAAAGCCGATGCCTCCATAATTTCCTTCTCCAATGATGATATACGTCCCCCCTTGAAGGCCACCTCAGCATGCAAATCATCAATTTCCTCCGCCGCCTCGGTGAGTGCTAACGTAAGGCTCTCTACTTTCTCATTGGCAATTTCCAACTCCCTTTCAAGGGCGGTCGATTTCTGACTATGACTTTCGACCAGTTTTACGCGTTGTTTCAAGACCGTGGGAGCATTTAGTTCATTAATTTCTTCTCCCCTTGCTATAACAAGTTGTCGTTGTTCATCGAGTTCTGCTTTCTGTTGGTCGTATTTTATCGTAATTTCATTCAATGTTTGATGCTGCGTCTCAACTATTTCCTTCAATTCCTCCGTCTCTTTCGTTAATATAGCAATACGATCCTCATTCGTGATCTCCATTCCCCCATCATCTGGTAATGGACCATACTTTCCCTTCTCCCCCGCACGCAAGACATCCATCTCACGTTCCAGTTCGGTCATATCCTTCTCCCCCCGCTCTACACGAGCCTGTAGGTTACGAATAGTATCATCTCGTGCACGTAACATGTTGCGTAAATTGGCAACCTCCTTGGCATTGAGCTTACTACTTGTTACGAGGTTGGAACGTTCCTCGGATATTTGTGCCGTAAGAGTAGTGTTGTTGCTTTCGAGTTCCGACAATTGCTTTTGGATCAACTCTAAATCCTTCTCTGATGAGACTTGATCATCCTTCCTTTTTTCACTACCCTTTTGATAGTTCATCAATTGAGATCTTAATTCATCATTCTCGCGTTCCAACTCATCTGCCTTAGTTGCGACATTAACACGAGCCGCATTAGCAGTATCTAACGCACGCTTCGCTTCATTAATCTCACGTCGTGCCTCCCCCAATTCAGTCCTATATTTATCATCTTGACCAATTTTATCAGACGTTGTTTCCTCCACCTCGAACTGTAATTGATATAGTTGATTCTTCAAATCGGTAATCTGTCGTGCACTCGCAGTCTTCTCCTCTTTGAGACTTAATACTTGCGTGTCACGTTCACGTATCCGTTGCTCGACCGAGGCGATGCGTGCCTCGGCTTGACGTAATGCTGCATCCTTGGCATGCGCCTCCTCTCGTAATTGAAATTCACGTTCGGCCATTTGTGACATTACGAGTGCTGTCGCCTCGTCATTTGACGAGAGCTTCGACGAGGTAAGGTCGTGCATACTATCGCCATCACCAGAGCTGGGCGATGATGACGATCCATCTGAGTCTAGCGTCGTCTCTAGCTCTGGCGTACCTCCCGGAGACGTGCCTCCATGAAACCAACCCATGATGATAACAACACCGACCCCCTGATGAACGGAACGCCGAAGAAGTCGATTCTTGTGAGTGAGAAAATGAAAATTTGAATTCCGCTTGTGTTTGGTGGGGGGTCAAGTCGGTGTGGACATGGTACATAGAATGGCTCATGCACGTCGTGGTAACTCATCATCGTATTATTCATCATCAGCTGTCGTCACATTGGACTCGTCGTCCAGTGGTAGTAGCGATGATTGTCAAGAAGTTAAGTGCAATAGCAATAAATATGCCTAGCACCTCAGAGTGAACACAGGGACTTAATAGCAACAACAGTCGGTTGCCAAAACATCTCAGCCGGATTCGAAAGGAGGGATTAAGACTATCAAGAAGATGCAGCCACGAGGGGTGTGCCAGCTCATTTGTGTCGCACATGGCTCCAAGGTGAAGCGATGCAGCATTGAGGGATGTATCTCATTTGCCCGAAAAGGAGGAGTTTGCTTAAGACATGATCGGCAAGTCCTGGAGTCTCCAGCGCACTTGAGTATGGTGTAAAGTTCCTTCGAACTGGAGTCTG
>Ga0247831_1006792_pt1 | contig 13235 bp, 9 predicted proteins | sample LaCruzMarch2015__9_FD_192406 | JGI IMG/M metagenome (GOLD analysis project Ga0247831, IMG submission 192406) | Freshwater microbial communities from meromictic Lake La Cruz, Castile-La Mancha, Spain - LaCruzMarch2015_1m | ecosystem: Environmental > Aquatic > Freshwater > Lake | place: Spain...
AAAGATTTTCGACCGTGAGCTCACCGGGGTTCCCGGCATGAAGCGGCTGCTGTTCGACGAAAAGGGCAACAAGCTCCTTGAAGAGCAGGTGAAGCGCCCTCGCCCGGGCGGCACGGTGGTGACCACGCTGAATCTGAAATGGCAGAAGCTTGCGGAAAGCGTCCTGAAAAAGGGCTGCCAGCGCGGCGCTTTCGTGGTGATCGATGTGGTGACGGGCGAGGTGCTGGTGATGGCTTCGCGGCCGAGCTTCGATCTGAACCGTTTCATCCCGGGCCTCGTTCCCGAAGATCTTCCCCACCTTGCCGAATGACGCTTCGGCCGCAAAAACCATCGCCCAGCTGGAAGGCAACAAATGGCCCATCTGTGTGTTCACTTACGGATTACGCACGGAGTCAGATCCTCTTTTTGAAAGTGACCCAACTTCCGGAACGCGCTTCACCGGGCGCGCCCTGCTGCGCGCGAACGAAACTTCCGTGTCGCAGGACTTGTATAATCTTACTCCAGACATCGTCCGAGCCTCTCCTCTACAAGTCGGGATGCGGCGGGTGAATAGCCTAAATAGCCCGATCATCGAGTGTGATAACAACGGCTTGGGCTATTTTGGAGCGGAGTATGGTGCCGCAGGCGGCGTCTCTCACGTCATCACCCGTTCGATCCCGAGGGCTCCGATTCACTCGCTTGGGGCCCTTCAGCACGGTGCGGCCGAGGGGACGAAGTTCGGTCAAGCCCGCGGCGAGAGATCGTAGTTCTTGCAACCATCCATCAGCCATGCGATTTCCAATTCATTCGCGCCCTCCATTTTCGCCCCCGCCGAGGTCCGTGGCACGCTTGCCGGACGGGATGCCGCGGATCATTCGTATCTTGCCAATCTAGCCCTCTGGGACACCTATTTTTATTCCTCCATCAAGCCGCGCACCACTTCTGCTCACAAAAATAGCGCCACCGCCTACAAGGAACAAAAGGAGCGACTGGAAGCATTCCTCGCGACGGATACCACCATTTACAAACCCCTGCCCAACACCCGGATGAGAGCCTGGTCCTCCGATCCCAAGGTCACGCTCGATGCGATCTTTTCATCCAACAAGCCCACGGCTGAAGCCGCCGACCGCATCGCTTCCCACCTGATGGTGGATGGCATGTTCAACGTCAACTCCACTTCGGTGGCGGCATGGAGAGGGTTTCTTTCGGGTCTCAAGGGTGCCAAGGTTCCCGTCAGTCCAACACCCGCTCTAAAGGGAGCCCCGGATTTGGTCGAGACCATGAATACACCGGTAGCCTCGCTGCTTGTGCCGGGTGCCGCTGAGATTGACGATGCCAGTCTCAGCGAGCCCGCGAGTCGCGAGCAGTGGCTCGGATTTCGCAGTCTGGAAGATGAACAAATTAAGGAACTTGCCGCGGCAATAGTTAAACAAGTCCGTCTGCGCGGTCCCTTCTTGTCCATCGCGGACTTCATCAACCGCCGTCCCGGCAGCGATATCGATCTAGCAGTGTCCGGGCCCCTACAGAGCGCGCTCGACGACGAGAAAGTTTCGATCAACGCAGCCTACCGTCTGGGTGATCGCTCTCTGAGCCTCGCTGCTGCCAACGCGCAAGGTTTCCCGTTTCCCGAGGCGGAGGCGGGTCCCAAGGCGATCGGATCCCCCGGCTATGTGAAACAAGGAGACCTGCTCACCACGCTTGGCCCGATGATCGCGGTGCGTGGGGATACTTTCGTGATCCGGGGCTACGGTGAGGCCCGCGATGCCTCTGGCAAAAACGTGTTAGCGCGCTCATGGAGTGAAGCCATGGTCCAGCGCGTGCCCGACTACGTTGATTCCGCGGACAAGGCTTACGACACCATTCCAAAATCCCCGATCAACCTCACCTTCGGACGTCGCTTCCATATCATCTCCTTCCGCTTTCTTGATTCCCGAGAAATCCTCTGAAGCCAAGCAACCCACCCTGACATTCCGTTAGCTCCATGTTCCGTCTTGCAATCAATCTCTTTGGGGTCGCCGTCTGTTTCGCCGGTTTCTTGACAGCCGCCACGGAGCCTAAGCCGGCAGGTGTCCGCGCCTTGCTGCTCGTCCCGGGCGGACCGGTCGTCAAGCTTCACCCACTTTCCGGCAGCGTAGTCGGAGAAGCGGTTCAAATCGGCGCGCGCGGCCTAAGTGATTCGTTCAAGCCCGGCAGCCGCGAATTCTCTCTCGCGATTCCTGACGCCAAGCAGGAATCCGGCTACCGTGCTGTTGCAAACGTCGTGCTACCAGCGGAGGGCAAGGATTTCATCATCCTGTTGGAGCCTGCCAACAACACATTCAAAGTCCATCTGGTCAATGGCGGGGAGCCCCGTTTCGGCGCGGATAGCGTGCTGTTTTTTAACGCCACGGGAATCGCATTAGCCGCTACGCTTGGGCGGGAAAAAATTCTAATCAAGCCTCGTGTAGCGGTATTCGCCAAGGCACCGGCACGCGGTGTGAAAAATTACTATCAAGTCACCTTTTACGAGCAAGACAAAGGCAAGGTGCGTCCTTTCGCCAATACCCGCTGGCCGCACAGGGATAAGGGGCGCTGTTATCTATTCTTTTACCGTAGCCAAACCGGCCGCCTCATCTATCAGGCGGTTGACGAGGAGTTGATGCCTGTAGCTGCGTCCGAATGATGTCTTCTTCCCAAATCACGAACCTACGCCCCATGACTCTGCGCCGACCGCTCCTTCTCCTCGCCATCATCTGCCTGCCCCTAGCCATGCCGAACGCTAGGGGAGCAGATAAATCCGAAAAAGGAATCATACTGAGGCTTCTGGCCTGCGAAATTAGCAAGGAACCTGCAAAGGTGTTTCTACAAGCAAAGGATTCCAGATCCGAAGTCCTTGATCTTCCCTCATCGGGATTCTCTGAGCCCATAGCGGTACTCACCCGCTCAGTAGAGCTCAAGGCGCCTGACAGCGATGCCCCACTTTGTAAGATCGCTTTGCCCGCTGAAGGCAAGTCCTTCGCGGTCGTGCTGGCTTCGGAAAATCCTGCTGGCTTTGTCCCCTACGTCGTCAGGCTTGACGACGACTCGTTCAAAGCGGGTGATTATCTTTTTATCAATCGTTCCACGAAAACGGTGGTATTACAACTTGGTAGCACCGAGGTGATTCTTGAAGCGGGGGAAGGCGTAAAGTCGCGCCCCACCGAACCGATCAATGATAATTACTTCAATATCACCATGAGTGCTCGCAGCGAGGTAGGAGATGAGATATTTGCATCCACCCGCTGGCCGGCGGAGAACACCAACCGGGGTTACATCATCTTTCAAACAGGATCCAACGGGCGGACTAGTTTCCGCAGCGTGGATCAATCGGTCGATGTCGAGACGACGGGCGGGAAAAAGAAGAAGAGTTGATAAGACCCTCCGCTATTTGTACATCGTGTAGTTCTTATCCGGCGCCTTGAGTTGATTTACTGTCAAGCTCTCCATATGGCCGTCAACCATGCAGACGTTGACCTTTTTTGAATGTCGCGCGGCAGGGGTGTTTGCGCCCCAATTTGAAGGTATCGCACGTATTGCATACCAGCCTGTTTTAAGATTGGATGCTAGGCTGGCCGCATCTCCCACCAACCAGGTTCTCTCGGGATAGGGAATTTGGGAGAGGCGTAATGAGCCATATGTATCGCCTCTACCCTCACGCGCGTTGACGAAACTGACTAAGTTTGATTTTTGAAAGAGAGTATTTTCGACCACTCCGTATCCATTAAATGCTATTTCCGGTTGCCCTGTTCCCCGAGGATCAGTGCAATCCGGGCAAGCCCAGACGCCGTCACCACGGCTCAGCTTCCCTTGTTTGTTGATGACCTGTGGGAGATAGCCGTCATTAGAGAGGGAAGACGTCCAAACGCCCGATTGCTTGTTGTTCTCGTCTCTAATTTCGAGCGGTGGCAACAGGCCGTTGTTGTCGGAAGCATAAGAAAGTATGGCCGCACTGATCTGCCTCAGGTTGGAAGAACAAGTGGCTCCCCGCGCCGCGGATCTCACTCTCGATACGCCAACGGTCGAAAGCAAGGCGAGCACCGCAATGATCGTAATAACGACAAGTAATTCTACGAGGGTAAAACCTTTTGATGTGACCTGATGCCTCTTGTTTAATTGAATTGAAATGTTCATGGCTTTTTGTTTTGTTTGAGTTTGTATTAATAAGATAAATATTGAGGTAGTTTATCGCGACAGCTTGAAAATTCCACGGGTATTTTCACTGTCCGGGCGGGTTGATCATTTCGGCACGGATGAACTGGCGGGGATTTCCGCTGACGGGTGTCGCGCTGCGAAAAATCATTTGAGCAGACCCTTCCTCGACGAGTATGCAATGCGGTGATCCACTCTGCCAAGTGGATAAATCCGTGGAAACCGCGCCACGAAATTGCACGCCATGGCGGCTGCTACGCGGCATGACGTATTCCAAGAAACGGTTGCCCGCTTCGGTCGACATCCGCATCGCAGGTTTGGCGACCGATGAGCCCAACAGCGGATCGGTGCCAGCGGCGTATTCCCACATTGTAGTCACGCCATCGCTGTCGGCATCGTTGTTCCACTGGCTGGCAGGCGCGGTGAGGCTGGGATCGTCGCCGCCAAAGGTCCGGTAGCGCCAAGGTTCAGGAGAAAGTAGGTCTTGATTGATCCCAGTGTCGCCCTGCGAGTTGTAGCTGGCCACTTGGAGCAGGATGTCGGCGACGCCATTATCAAGGTTCACGGTGGCGCTGGTGGTTCCGGGAGGATATTCGCCCACAATCATGGGAGTGCCACCATTGACGGTCTTGCGGACCACATATCCGAGTTCACTGTTGGCGGCATCGGACCAGTTGAGTCGCACTTGGTTGAGGTTATTGAAGGTCATCTGGACCGAAGCGGGAGCAGACGGCGCGGCGGCCGGCGTCGGCGAGAATTCCGAAGAGGAATCGCTGAATTGGCGGAAGGGCCGGTTGGGGATGCCGCCGATGTAGCCGGCGAGGCGTTTCTTCAGGGCGTAAGCCGTAGCAGGCTCTTGACCATAGATGTTGGTATTTTCGTTCGGATCAGTGGTCAGGTTGTAGAGCTGGTCGTCTTCGAAATAGGTCGGGTTAGTTGTCGCGACACCCGCTCCAAGGCCGGTGTTGTTGACATAATAGGGTCGTGGGATCGTCCCGCCCGTTAGTTGCGAACTTTCATTGTATTCCGGCCAACGGTAACCACTCGCGATTTGGGAGTAAATCGATGGGGTGTAGCGAACCGCGATGTATTTGCGGGTCTTGGTGCGCACGCCGCGGGCGTAGCCCATCTCGCCGAAGACCTCGCTCCGCACCGCTGCGCTGCTGCCGTTGAAAACCGGCACAAGGCTAACGCCATCCACCGGACGCGTCGGCACGTTGGAGACTCCGGCGAGCGCGAGCAGCGTCGATCCGATATCCACATGACTGACCAATTCATTGTAGGCGCGACCGGGAGAAGTGATGCCATTGGGCCAATTCATCACGAGCGGCACCTTCAGTCCCAGATCGTAGAGCGAGGTTTTGCCCCAAATCGTGCTTGAGGTGATGCTGTTGGGCGAATTCTTCTCACCGTGGTCGGAGGTGAAGATGATCAGCGTGTCGTTGCGGATGCCGTATGCGGTGAGCTTGTTGAGGATGGCTTGGACCGAGTAGTCGAGCCATGTCTCGCGGGCGGAGATCAGAGGCTTGTTGGCGGCGTTCACCTGATTGATGATCGCCGAGCGCGTCGGCATGAACGAGTAGTCCTCGTTGGGCAGAAATCCGGCGCTGGTGTAGCGTGAATCTGAGTTTAGGTCGGTGGTGAGCGTATTGTTAACCGGCCCGTGGTTGATGGTGGGCGCCATGTAGAGGAAGAATCGCTCATTGCGGTTTTCCTCGATGAATTTCAGGGCTCGGCTGGTAATCCACTCCTGGTTGTGGACGTTCAGCTTATCATTGTAGAGTTCCTTGAGGTTGGCGTGGTAGAAGCCGTCGACATAATCGAAGCCCAGCTCGCGCATGTTTTGGCAGACGATGCGGTGGTTGTGCTGCATGGCCGCGTTGACCGTAGCATTGGTGGCCGGATCGTCCGTCTGGCCGTAGGTGATGAGTCCCTTGGATGCCCAATTGGTGGTAAAGTTCAACTCGTCATCGAGCACGTGGGATTTCCCGACAAAGCCGGTGCGGTAGCCGGCCTTTTGCAGCCATGCGCCGATGTTTTGGCCGTCATGCTCCAGCTCGGTGTCCGACACGCCGAAGCGACCGAGTGTTCCGAGCGGGTAGCGAGCGATGAAGGTGTCGCTGGTATTGCGCGAGGGCCAACGACTGGTAAGAAGCGAATAGCGTGAGGCACCGCATACGGACGCGGCGCAGAATGCCAAGTTGAATTTCAGACCGGTGGAAACGAGGGAGTCCAGCGTCGGTGTAATACAATTCCTGCCATCAAAGCCGTAGTGCTGGTCGGCAGCCTGATCATCGGTGTTGATGATGATAATATTCGGACCGCTTGCTGCGGTCTGAGCCTTCACCTCGTAGTAGATGGATGTGGCGGTAGCGACCAATTCGAGCCGACGAGTGGAAGGTAGGTCGAAATTGCGGGTACGCATGGCCGCCGTGCTGCCGGAGAGTGATCCGAAGTTCGCCAGCACGAAGCGGTCGCCGATGTTGTAGGGGCCGGTGTAATTAGTACCATCGAGAAGCCACTGCGCGCCGAGATCGAGGACTAGTTTGGCGGTACCTAGTTCGAGCGGCTCGCTGCCGCCCGAATCTGGCTTGGTTTCCACAGTGGCGGCAGAACCCACCGCAAATTCGTCGGCGGCGGATGAGCCGGAATAGCCGAAGGACACGCTCGAGCCATTGATCACGAGGCGGACGGTTTTAGTGAGGTCGCGGCCGAGGGTCATGGCACGCATCGATAGTGCTCCCGTGCCGGTCACGGTGAGCGATCCGTTGGTGATCAGGAGCTCGTCCGGGCTGGTGGATGCTGCGCTGCTGAGGATCACGTCGTAGCTATTGATGATCGCATCTGTGGGGGCGGCGGGTACGCCATTGGGGCTCCAGTTGGTGGCGTTGGTCCACAGGTTATTGCCCGCGCCGTTGTCAAATCCTTCGGGCGCTGAAGGTGCAACCACCGCGAAGCTAAAGCCGGCAATACCCGCGCCATCTGTTAGCCCCATTCCGGGAATTTCTTTGAAGGTGAGGGATTCGCCATTGTTGAGCGCAAAGTCAGCAGGGAGGCTCAGTGTTCCCATCGCACCCGACATGTTGGCAAAGTCGGCATTCGTCGTTCCATTTGAGACCCGGATGTCTGAGCCATTGCCCTCGACATAGGTCCAGTTTTTCAAGGTGAGCGCCATGCCGGCTGGCGCACCGCTGAGTGTCCAAGTCAGGATTTCCGGGGTGGATGTCGCGCCACCCGTACCGTAGTTTAGACCATCGACCCGGTTCGTATTTTCGCCCTGAATGCCGATGCCGCCGCCGCCAAGCTCGGTGATGGCGAGGTTTGCTCCACCTGATCCGATGCCGGTGAGGGTGAAGGATGTATTTAGCCATGAGGGATTCTCCACTGATCCGACATTGCTGCTATCCCACTCGTTTACCATGTTGATAAAAGTGGTGACGCTGCTGGTAGTGGAAGCGTTGAGAGAAATCACACCGGAGCCATTTATGGAAAAGGTCAGGGTAATTGGCGCGGTGTTGCTGCCCGAGAGAATGTAGGGAGGAGTCGGCCCAAAACTGGTCCCGCTGTTGGCGAAGCTCACGACTGCGTCGTTGGCAGTCAGCGGGGGACTAAGGATGTCGAAGGTGAACCCACCGAGGCCCGCTCCGCTGGTGGAATCCGGGGTTTCGCCAAGGGAGAGAGTGTCACCGTTGCCCAAGCTTAGCCCATTGGTCACGAGGCTGAATGCGGTGCTACCCGAGGCCGCTAAGTTGGCGAAATTCTGGAGATTCGTGCCATCGGAGAAACGCATATCCCCTCCCAATCCGTTGACCCATGACCAGGATTTAAACTTGAGAATCATCCCCGCAGGCGCGGTCAGTTCGAATTTCAGCGACTCTGGGGCACTGGTAGTGGCCGTCCGCCCGTCCACGCAGTTCGAATTCAGCCCCTCCATACCAAGCCCGCCGCCATTGACGGTGGTGATGCTCAGGCGCGGGCTAGACGACCTCATCGGCACGATTTTGAGGCTGAACGAGGTGTTAAAGAAGTTGCTGATGGTTGTGGAACCTGCCGATCCGTTCGAACGGTCGAACTGGTTAACCAGATTGACGAAAGTGGCGTTGGTGTTGGTGGTGGAGGCATTCAGTGAAACCGCTCCCGCTCCGTCGATGGTGTAGGCGAGGGTGATGGTGTCGTTCAACGTGGTAGCCGCTGTGCGGAAAGTTCCGCCGTCTACAGGGCCGGTGTTCGCGAAGCTCGTGCTGACATCCGCCTTCGCGGCCAGCGCGGGCAATGCGCAGATAAAAAGAAGGGATTTGAGGCTCATCAAGTAGTTTGGTAAAATTAGGCTTCACGGGTTGAAGTGCCTGTCGTCAATAATTACAAGAATCTACAGAAACTGGGGTTTGCTCACAGTCCTCAAAGCGAGGACACCTGCCAAAAGCATGGCTGGTATTCCGAGTCACTCGACAGGTTTCAATCTTGAACGGTTTCTAAGCAAGCAGCTCGAACAACTGCTCTTCAGCCCACTGGAAATATCCTCAGTTTGAGGACTACCCGATTTTTTCAAATCTGTAAAAGATTTTAGAGAAAATTCTGGTATTGCAGGTTCTTATCCCACATCTCCCTTGAAGCACTTTCTGCGACAAGACGCCGAATTACTAAATGTAAAATGTATACCCCTCCCCTCGCTATCTTTATCAGTCTTTGTTTGGCCGTCTCGATGAACGCAGAGACGAAATTCGACCCCTTGGTTCCATACACCGGAGAAAGTGTGAAAGCAGTCGACACCACGACCCTGAATGGCAAGGTCATGGCTGGTTATCAAGGATGGTTCAATACCCCGGACGACGGCGCCGGTCTCGGCTGGACCCACTGGGCGCGCATTGAATCGAAACCTTTTGCGCCGGGAAATGTCACTGTGGATCTCTGGCCGGATATGTCGGAGGCGATGGGTTCGGAACGCTTTCCTACCGCGTTCAAGCACGCAAATGGTGAAACAGCTTTCGTATTCAGTTCACATCATCGAACCACCGTGTTGCGTCACTTTAAGTGGATGCGCGACTACGGCATCGATGGTGCCTTCGTGCAACGGTTTGCAAATGGCCTGGAAAAAAAAGCCCTGCGGCATCACAAGGATATAGTACTCTCAAATTGCCGGGAAGGTGCCAATCTTGTTGGCCGAGCCTATGCAGTCATGTATGATCTGAGCGGATTGGGAGTCGGCGGCACCACGGTAGTTTCAGAGGATTGGAAGATGCTCAGGAACAAAATGAAAATGGGCAGAGACCCCGCTTACCTGCATCACGAGGGTAAGCCGCTCGTCGCGATCTGGGGGATCGGTTTCAACGATAAGCGCAACTACACCCTTCCGGAATGCCGCGCTTTGGTAGAGTTTTTAAAAACTGATGGCTGCGCGGTCATGCTCGGTGTGCCCACGGGATGGCGGGATCAATACCGTGATTCAGTGACCGACCCAGCATACCATGACTTGCTAAAGCTCGCCGATGTGATCAGTCCTTGGACACCTGGCCGCTACTCCACCCCTGCCGATGCAGGCACTCACGCCGGAAAATATTATCCGCAGGATATTGCGTGGTGTCGGGAGCAATCCATAGATTTCTTACCTGTGGTTTTCCCGGGATTTAGCTGGCATAACATGAAGCCGCTGGAACCTTTGGATCATATCCCTCGGCTCAAGGGCGATTTTCTTTGGTCCCAATTCGCCGCTGCGAAAAAAGCGGGGGCCTCCATGATTTATGTCGCGATGTTTGATGAGGTAGACGAGGGAACCGCTATCTTCAAATGCACCAACAATCCGCCCGTGGGACAAAACCGGTTTCTCACCTACGAAGGTCTTCCCAGTGATCACTACCTTTGGCTAACTGGTGAAGGAGGACGTCTGATTCGGGGCGAACTTCCCATGCAGGACTCGATCCCAGAACGACCGGAAACAGCGAAAGCCAACTAACACCCACAATCACGGGCTGCCTTCCTTCAAGACAGGTATTTGATAATCGCTTCCACCTTACTGCGGACATGCAGCTTGAAGCAAATGCGCCTCACATACGTCCGGACGGTGGGCACCGTGAGACCGAGTTGATGCGCCACTTCCTTGTGGATGTATCCGGCGGCCAAGAGCTTGAGAACCTCGGTCTCTCGCGGGGAAAGTGTTTCGCGTTCGTCCTCGGTTTCCCGCTGTTCCCGGAAATACATCGCCATCTTCCGCGCGATGGGTCCGGAGAAGGGAGACTCACCGGCGAAAACGTCGCGGATTGCTTCGAGAATGTCGTTCGAATTGCTCGATTTAATGAGATAGCCGCTCGCCCCCTCTTTCAGCGCCCGGAAGATATTGTCCTCTTCCTCGTAGGCCGTGAGCATCACCACTTCGAGTTTCGGCAGGCGCTTCTTCAGCCCGCGGATACAGTCGATACCCGACTTTCCAGGCAGGTTGATATCCATCAGGACGACGTCGGGCTGCAGCGCGGGAATCTTCAATTCGGCTTCTTCGGCGGAGGAAACCGCGCCCAACAAGCTGATGTCCGACGCCGCCTTGATGATCGCGATTAGATGCTGCTGGAGCCGGAGGTCGTCTTCGACGATAACGACGGTTTTTTTCTTGGGGATCATAGGATTTCGGTGGTGAAAGTCATGTCACAGGTGCGTTTAGGACAATCCGCAGACCGCCTTCCGCAAGGTGCTCGAACGCGCAATTGCCGCCAATGGAGTTCATGCGGCGTTTGAGGCTGACAAGTCCGAGTCCGGTGCGGCGAGAATTTTTAGTTATCCCGATTCCGTTGTCCGTTATGCTAATAACCAGGACATTCTTTTCCAGCTCGATTTTCATATCGAGCTCGGTGGCATGGGAATGTTTCAGCACGTTGTTCACGCATTCTTTAACCGCGAGGCTCACATTGTGCCTGAATTCATAACTGATAGTTTGTTTCTCCGTGATAAACACCGCATCCACCCGGCAACGGATATCCTTCAAGCGGCATAGTTCGTTGACGAGCCGGTAGAGGAAATCGACGAGTGATTCCAAGTCGTCATTGTTTGAGTTGAGCATCCACACGGATTCCGACAGGGCGCCGATTAGGTCGCGCGACATGGAGGAAATTTGTCCGAATGCCTTGCTCGCTTCCTCATGGCAGATGGTGTTGTCGGCATGAGAGGCGCACAGCGAGATGTGGGAAACGCGCGTGCCAATGTCGTCATGCAGATCCAGCGCGATCCGGCGCCGCTCCTCGAAAATCATTCTCTCCTGCTGCAGATGGAGGCGGATTTTCCGGCTAACCAGGTAACGTCCGATCAGGATCGAAATCAAGGCGAGAACCAAGGCAGTGCAGCCCCAGAACCAGAAACTCTTCCAGAAGACCCTAGGGACGACCAAAGAAATGGCGACTCCCGATTGCAGGGGCTGTCCCGTCAACGAGAGGTCTTCCACCACGAAGCGGTATTTCCCGGCGGGCAGGCGCTCGTAGATCGCCGTGAAGTTGCCGCCCAGTCCCGTGCTGTAGGCTTCTTTCCAGCGGATTTCCAAGATTTCGCGGTCAGCGATGCCAGGAGGGATATGGATCCGGGTCGTCCAGTCGGCATGGGCGTTGATGTCGTCATCGACGATCAGAAGAGTTCGAGATAAAGTTTTCTGACCGTCGGATTTGACTGCGATTGCCATCGAGGGATGCGTGCCGGATTTTTTCCACATTACATTGGGCTCTTCCGGGAATTTGCCCTCGGACATGAGGATCTTGGTGGTGGCACCGGATTTTCCGATCGAGGACACCCTTATATCCCTAATCGCATAGATCCCGACAAGTGAGGCAGGTCCTGCGGTGGTCATGGTAAGGGACATAGATACCGCCTCAGGCGGCACGGTGATCCTCTCCACCCGCGGGGTAAAATCGGAATCCCTTATCGTGTTTTTCCAACCCGCGCTACGACCACTCGCGGGGAAGGGATCCATCTGGATCGGGTCACTCTTCTGGTTGAAAAACACCACCCGGAGGAAAATGGTATCGACTTGTTGGCTCCAATCCTTATCAAGTCCTTCGAGTTTGTAGCGCACGGACAAGGATTTGGGTTTCACAAAGAAACGCAGATCGTTGATTCCCGACGGTATCTTGAGATTAAGCCCCCGCTGGGCTCTCTGATCCCCGTCCATAAAAACATCCACCGATGTGGTTTCTGCTGCCGCAAGCACCCGGTGGAGGGTCACGGCGATGGTGGCGATCAGCAGGACTCGGTTATTTGTAATCAACTTGCTATCAGGTTACAGGCGGATTGGGAGCGACTCAAGGATAGACCGTTTGTCAAAGTCCGTGCGTTTAATTGGAAGGCAGGGGCAAGATTCCCTCAACAACGGCGTGGGGCTGAAATCCCCAGCCACGTTTTAATACGCACGGACATTTGGCAATCGGTCTAGAGCCTGGCTTTCGCTGCCTTGAGCATGCCGCAACCGGCTGCGACATCGATGCCACGACGCTGGCGGAAGGTGCAGGGGATGCCGACTGCGCGGAGGGTTTCCTGGAAGGCGCGACCCGATAAACTACTATGACCTTCGTACCCAGCGGTGGGGTTCAGCGGGATGAGGTTCACGTGGCTGTCGATGCCATCGAGCAGGGCGGCGAGGCGGCGGGCGGTGTCCTCGGAATCGTTTTTTCCGGCGATGAGGGTCCACTCGAAAAAGATGCGTTTCCCCGTGTCGCGCGAGTAGCTGCGGCAGGCGGCGATGAGGGTTTCGAGATCCCATTTTTTGCTGGCGGGGACGAGGGCGGAGCGCTCCGCCTCGGTGGAGCCGTGGAGGCTGACGGCGAGGCGGTAGGGGCGCTGCTCCTGCGCCATGCGCAGGATGTTCGGGACGTATCCGACGGTGCTGATCGCGATGCGTGCCGCGCCGATCGCGCAGCCTCGTGAGTCGGAAACGATGTCCATCGCTTTCATGACCGCGTCGTAGTTGTGCAGCGGCTCGCCCATGCCCATGAGCACTAGGTTACGGAGGCGGCGGTGCGGATGGCTGGCGGCGAGTGCGCGGCGGACGTGCAGCACCTGCGCGACGATTTCCCCGGCGGTAAGGTGGCGCACGAAACCCATCTGGCCCGTGGCGCAGAACA
>Ga0247831_1006793_pt1 | contig 13233 bp, 12 predicted proteins | sample LaCruzMarch2015__9_FD_192406 | JGI IMG/M metagenome (GOLD analysis project Ga0247831, IMG submission 192406) | Freshwater microbial communities from meromictic Lake La Cruz, Castile-La Mancha, Spain - LaCruzMarch2015_1m | ecosystem: Environmental > Aquatic > Freshwater > Lake | place: Spain...
CTTCTCAACACAATATTCTAATGCCTACGGCAAACCGGCCCATCATCATTTGTTGTCGCTGATAATAATAACATGATTATTATTGGTGAACAACAAGTAGGAGGAGGCGGGATGATAACGAACAACAGCGACAACGGGGCGGAGGCAGGAGGAGGTGTTGGACAACAGCAACAAGTGCTAGTGCCGCCGCCACTTGGTGGGTTTCAAAATCACTACAGCAACCACCATTACTTCCCCGCGGCGTCATCATTGACGATGCATCTTCCTCCTCCTCTTGATGAAGGCCATATCAACAACACTAATACTACAACTACCACTAACAATTTTTCCCAACCAAAGAAGAGTACAACCAACTTTGATCAACGGATGGAAGAATTACGTTTATACAAGGCCACCTACGGACATTTGAATATTAAGCGTGATACACACAAGTGCTTGTATGACTTTTGTTCGAATGTGCGTAGTTCAGTAACCTTGGCACAACAACAAAAGGCTAGTGGGAATAATGGCAATATGGCCAAACAACGGATTAAACTAACCTCCGCACGGATGGTAGCACTAGCGTCTATTGGTTTTCCATGGGAGAAAACAAAGGGTAGACCCCCTCGGTCTGATAATAATACTACTACTACTACTACTACTACTACTATCAACAATAATAATACTACTACCAATGTCAATGGATTTGATGATAGTACCAATAAACAAAAGGTCACATTCGAAGAACGTATCGAACATTTACGTGAATACAAACTACAGCATGGACATACCAATGTTCGTTTGGAGCAGAATAAGAGTCTGTATGCATTTTGTCATAACATACGTAACGCACGACGTACGCCTGGCAAATTACGTGCCAAGGTGACCGATTATCGTATTGCCGCATTGGATGCTATTGGGTTTGACTGGAGATTGTCGTCTGGTAAACAATCACATAACCAAGAAAAAGAGCTGCATATAGCAGTCGATCAAAATGACGGGGAGGACAATAATTATAGTGCTAATCCAAATCTACCAACGAATCTAACTGAAGCATTTGGGGGCACAGACAATTTGCCAATAATCGCTGGACAACAACAGCAACAACTACAATATGATGGGTCGTTGTCTATACCAACAATCCCTCTATTTAACCCTACATTATCATTGCATCAGAATGAAGGATACAACAATAACAATAACAACAATACCATTACTACCAACACCAAGAGGAGTACAAGTTTTGATGTACGGATTGAGGAACTAAGTACATACAAGAAACAACATGGTCATATTAATATAAAACGACATGAGAATAAAAGACTGTATGATTTTATTTCGAATATACGTACATCATTAAAATATCTAACCAAGAAAGAGGACAAGGAGGCGGAGAAGGTGGGTGCCATAGTTGATAGGAGCAGTAAAAAATGTCCAAGAATTAATTTAACCACCGAACGTATGGTAGCATTGGCATCAGTAGGCTTTGTATGGGAAACGCCCAAAGGTAGACCGCCCGCAACAAGTGGTGGTCATAACAATATGTCCAACAACAGTAACAATCATGGAGCAACTACCAACAACACTACTACTACCAAGTCATCAAAAATATCATTCGAAGAACGTATAGAACATTTACGTTCGTACAAGTCACAACATGGACATTTAAATATCAAGGTTGAGGAGGATCGAAGTCTGTATACCTTTTGTCATAATATACGTAATACTCGACGAAGTAAACGAGGGGGTGGGAATGACTTAACGAATAATCGATTGGCAGCATTGGATGCTATTGGATTTGATTGGCGATTGAAGAAGCAGCAGGAGGTTGATGAGGGTGGTATTAGTAATAATTATGACAGCAATAATAATAATATGGACCCACTCTCTTGGAGCGGAGGAGGGGAGCAGGAGGACGAGGAGTCAGCAATGATTTGATATTGAATATTATTAGAAAGTAGCGTAGCTGCATTGACATCACTTAGGGAGGGGCGGGGCATTTAGATGCTGAGTATAAAAAGAACCGAAGAGGGAGAACAGTTACAATAATATATTTTTGTGTCTTCATTCCCGATTAGTATTTGTTTGTTTAGTACCATTCTGATAAAAAAACAATATATGTTGACGTTATTATATTACCCATTATTTGCCCTTTACAGTATTAACCTCTCCTCCGTGAATAGTATAGCTACCATACTCCTTCGCTGGGTCAAACATCTCCCATCGACTTGCGGGGAAAATATGTTTATTCCGATCATACCACCGTCGTTCAACAACTTTACCAGGATGACTTTCATCTTTTTCTATCCGTGCGTCCAATGCCCCCAGTCTTACATCGTCATGTACATCAAAGTTAAATAATGGTCCTGACTTACCCCGTGCACGAGTCGCAATTAAATCATAGAATGATATATCCTGTGGGATAATTAAATCCTCCTTTACATATAGTAATGCATCACTGGATACATTAGACATTTCTCGGAATTCCCGTGCCAAATCACACCGTACAAGCTCTAGGAAACGACCAATCGTATCACCCTTCTTACAGTGTACAGTCCGTCGATGACCGGTACCATCCCAATAGGAGTAGGTAATTTCGAGCATTTCTTCTTTAATTCTGCGCTGTGTGTCAAGCCATTCTTTTCGTAAACGTTCACGCTCCGCCAATGCCCGACGTTCACGATCGGCATCGGGTAGGAAGGATGTGTCGACATCTGGATTTTTCATTATTGCTGCTGCTACTGGTCGTGTAAGAGTGAAATTATGATCATTCGTTTCATTATCATCCTCGTAGTCATCATCATCAAATTCCTCATCCCCAGCAAAGCTTAACGCCGCCATACGTTTCTTCTTCTCTATTACTGCCTGATTCTTCGCCCGAAGACGTAGCTTCTCCTCCCGTATCCTCTCTTCCTCTGTTGTTATTACCCCCGCTGCCTTTGCTTGTCCCTCCTCTCCTTCGTCATCGTTTTCTCCTTCACCAAATATCCCCCGCCCCTTTCGACCACGCGCCTTCTCAACTTCTGCACTTGCCTTACGAAATTCCTCGGCACTTACTAGACCGATAGTCTTGGTACGAAAGTCACGTTCTTCTTTACTTGTACTACCCGCATTGTTATCAAACTTTGCGTCTATCCCGAGCTTGCCACGTTCACTATCGGATTTGATTTTTGTTTTACGTTCCTCGAATTCAGCCTGTTCAAGGAGACGTTTCTTGGTGAGACCAGCAGCACGTGACCCGGCAACATTACCCTCGATGGTGTTTATGCCCGTGTCTGGTCGGATGAAATTTGCCTGGAAGTCTCCCATCCGACCTAGGTGATCAATAATGATATCGAAGGCAACCACAGAGTATTCAGGTAGTAGTCTTGGGTAGAAAATTTAGGCGGTAACACATCATTACTTACAAGATGACAACCTGCTGTGCCGAGTGCGGCAAGGAGGAGGGAGGCGACGTCAGTCTGAAGGTGTGTAAATCGTGTATGGACGCCAAGTATTGCAATGCCAATTGTCAAAGGAATCATTGGCCAACGCACAAAACAACATGTAAAATACGTGCTGCCGAGTACGCGATGCGGCGTTGTTCAAGGACCCTCCATCGAAGGAGGACTGTCCCATTTGCTTCCTTCCAATGCCAGTAAATTTGTTATGCTGTGTCTCGCTTCCACCCGCGACTATATCATCCGTACCAATTAACGACTTTGCAAATGCAAATGAGAGGTTTGAAAATAAGGATATGCAACTCTATTACCATGTTGCGGGAAGAGTTTTTGTAAAGGGTGTGAATACTCCATTATTCATTCTGGAAATGACAAGTGTCCATTTTGCAACTCCGACCGAGGCACCAAAACAGAGGAAGAGCGTGTTGAACAATTAATGAAGCGAGTTGAGGCAAATGATCCCGATTCAATTTGTATGCTGGCTGGTTTTTATTTACAAGGAACACGAGGGTTTCAGCAGGATTACATGAAGGCAATGGAACTATACGCTAGGGCAGCAGATCTTGGCTGTAGTAAGGGGCTAAGTTACTTGGCTATATTTATCAGGATGGGGGGGATTTTAAGAATGCCAAGTTTCACTATGAGGCCGCGGCTATGGCAGGAGACGAAGTGGCAAGGAACAACATTGCAAGATAGAGGCACAGTCCGGAAACATGGAACGAGCTGTGAAACATTGGACGATTGCGGCATCAGCTGGGGACTTTGGTGCCATGAATGAATTGATAATAGAATTCAAAAAAGGTCATGTTAATAGGGAATCAATATACTCAACTTTGGCAGCTTACAATATTTCTTGTGCCGAGATGAGAAGTGAAGCAAGGGACGCTGCCATAGAAGCTACCATTACCAAAACTATTTAAACTACTACATGAATATGCTCCACTTAGTTTTGAGTTTGCCTTGGCGAGAGACAGTGTTAGGAGTGGTGGGGGAGATAGACACAAAACATGGTCAGTCGATGATGCATAGTAAATAAAGGTTTTGTCAATGAAACTGTGATCTATTTTACAATGATACGATTTACTGTTTAATCTATGTATTCCTATACAACTTCCTACTCTATTTAGAAATTGCACAACAAAACAAAATGCAACATTCCCGTGGAAGAAGCTAGTAGACAACTTGAATGATCTTACTCATGAGGGAACCAACCGGAATGTTCCTTAATCAAATCTTCAAACATACTAACTGTATTCCTTGACAATTTCTTCTCTTCGACCAATCCCTTCCGTGGATGATAGATATGTCCGAAGGGTATACTCGTAACACCCAACCCTTGATGCAAGTTCGTGTTACTCTCAAGGACGGGCACATCGACGAATATTACCTCGGGATGTGATATGGCAACTCTATCAAATGCCGGCCGGATGGCATGACATGTCTTACACCATGAGGCATGGAAGCGTACTACGACGACTTTACCATCTCGTCGTCCTTCATCGATTAGATTGGCGAATTCGTCGAGTGTTTCTGAAGTCTTCATGTTGCTTGGGCGGACTTGTTGTTGTCGGCGTGCTGCTGTTGTTCGTTGAGCGACTATGCTTTTCATCTTGGTAGCAAAATCTTCCAAGCCCACATCGTCGAATGACGGTCGATCAAGATCATCCCTGAAGAACATTCTTGTTGTTGGACGTGCATGGAGCACACTACTCGAAGATCTTGATGATACTGTCGATGTTGGGTTGACAAATGCCGTTGCCGTGATGCCTTTGCTGCTGGCAACAAAGCCGACGGAGACTGCGATACATGCGATTGTTCCTTTCATGGTTGGCGTGGAGGAGAGGTATCAAACTTGGCTTGTCGTCGATAGGAAATTGAGAATTATGAGCTGAATATTATGAAATCCAATCCACTCCGTGCAGTCCTGGATAGCCTTCGCCGTGTTTGTCTCTTTTGTCGTGCTGTTTAACGGCGTCATCAGCCTCGTCTCTCTTTTGCCTTCGCCTTCTCCGAGGGGCGACGCGTCATTATTTTTGTGTGCGACGTGTCTGTGGAGTTTCAGTTGTGACTTTTGTGAGTCTCGTTGTCAATCGTTATTTTTCGGAGAGCGATAGGATAGGGGCTCCGCCATGGAGATTTACAGGGGCCCATCCCATTGCAATAACGCCAACGACTCCAGTCAATGAGTCTCTGGGACACCGTCTTGGCGTCGGCATCAGCCGCTGCCGCATCAGCCGCGAAAGCAACGGGGGATGCCACAGCAGTGGTAGCGACCCGGGCCAAACTCTCCGCCGACCTTCTCGTTATTGATCGAGATATCACAGCACGGATGGAAAAGTTTGGTGTTGAGATGTATGCACATTTAGAGGGCATAACATCCACACAAGAATTCTACGTTGCCGATGATCGATTGATAAACATTATTAGACCTACACTTATCCGTGCCCAACGAGAGGTGGCAGCGTATGAACGCAAAAGTGCCGCCATGAAGGGGAAAGTGAATCTAGCCGAGGCCGAGCGGGTTGGCACTGCATCGATTATATATGCACCATCAATTGGGGAGAAATTAATGAATGCTGCCAAGTTTGCAGCCGCGGGAGCGAAGGAGGCGGCCAATAAGACTGAACTTGCCATGCTCGAACGACAGATATTGGGGTTTAAGGAAGAATTTGGTGTTAATCTTTACCCGATATTTGCTAGTATGGAGGACAATGAGGGTTGGCTACCCACAGATCGCAAAGTTCGATCATTGTACGACGGGGCACGAGAAGATATTGCAAAGATGGAATTAGCGAAGGATGAGAAGCGAGAACAAATTAAACAGTTGGATGGCGGAGGTGGTGGTGTGGATATGGGATTCGCCGCCCCAGCAGATGTTAAGATAACACCACCCATGGCCATCGCCACGCCGATACCGTCGCATCAAATGATGGGTGCATCGACTTTGCCATCATTGTCCACTGCGACGTCGGTCACGTCCGTTGCGCCATATCCGTCGGCGGCAGCTGCCAATGATTTGAATTCATTTTATGGTACCAATCCTGCTCCAGTGGCATCATACATGGGTGGTTCGTCCAATAGCGGTTTTGGATTTATGCAGAATAAAACTCAACAACCTGTCGATGAGTTTGCTCGAGCCTCGGATGAGATTCTGCGGAGAGAGGCGGCGATTAATGCCGCCATGGCACAACAATCCCAGACGACTGCTCCTCCACGACAACAACCACAATATCCTGCAATAATTGATCCATTCGACTCAATCCCTATACCTGGTGCCGCCACCTCATCGTCTGCTACTACTATGCCTTATTCCTATTCCATGGGTAGCGGTGGCAGCAATGCCATGTCAACACCGGAATGGATGCCACAAGCGGCGCCTCATGTAAATGCCGCAGCTCCGGATTGGTTCAGTTCGATAGATGCGAGTAACAATAACTTTGGGAGCAATCAGAGCAGCGGTGGTTTGCATCATCGTGGGGGAAATCAGAATGACCAGCGCAATATTCGTGGAGGCAACCAACCTTCTTTGAACGATGCAGATATGAATTTGTTCCGATATTAAAGAGAAGGTTTAAGTGAGTCTGTAGACGCACTAAAAGTATGTTTATATAGAAGGTGCATTGCAATGAGATTCTACTTCTAATGAAATTTTTGCTTAGCAACTCTGCGTAAGACCTAAACTTGGTTCAACAACTTACAAGTTCTCACACAAAACGACGCTGCAATGCCAAGAATTCTTCTTCTTCATCTCGTGCCTCCTCCTGCCTAATGGTAAACAAGAATCTTGCCATTGCAGCCCGCAAGTAACCTGCATCAATTCTCCCACAGTATCCTCTCCAGACTCTAGCAATGTCTGTAGCACAAGCATTCTTCAGCAACTCATCCGTCCTTGCGCTGTCCCGCTCAAGTGAACACGCCTTTGCATACCTTCTTCCCAAGTAGCCACGGAACACCCTCTGAAGATTGACTGCGAATTTATGCTCCGCTTGCTTCTTCTTATTGTGGAATTGGCGTATCTTTGCCCTCTCCAAGCGCTCTCGCTCCGACCGCTGTCTCCACCGACTTTCACCAGCCCTTGCCTTGTCCATGGCGTATTCCATACGAGTTCGTCGGAATGCTGCATTGTTCTGCTCTTGTATCATTTTCTTTCTCTCTTCGCTGAGAGGAGGACCGTGTCGCAAGCTAATCAAATCGTTGGATCCGTCCCAAGACTTCTTCTCCTTACGAAGGGTATGTAATGCTTTGAAATACATGAATGTCAAGCAGAACAATCCGTATTTCATTGTTGTTTCTACTCCTCGCAAATCTTCTGTGGTCGATTCGCTCAAGTTTGAACGTGCATTACGTATAGCATTCGCATTAGAGTTCTGTTGAACACCCGACGCCTTATCTGACAGACTTCCTCTTTGATCGTGAACTGGTAAATCAATCATCCATCCTTCATTTTCATCTTTCGTGTCACGCTCTCCGAAGTACCAGCCAGCCAACATCCATTGCAGAATATCATCAACAATTTCGACCGATATTATCTTAGCGACTAGTCTATTATGCTCGAAGTCAAGAGCCGCAAGGGCTGCACGCCTGGGGAGAACTTGATCGTATCCATGAATTGATCGGATAGTTACCATCTCATCCACTATACTTGCGAATGCTACTCGGTGCAATTCTTCATCAATTTTCGATAGCATTAGCTTGGCATCGATTTGCTGTATTTCATCCGAAAGCTCCTTAATCAACTCGTCGCGTTGGAACACCAAATCACCTCCGTTCATGGCACTTCGAGCCACCGTCGATTGGATGATGTCGCCTTCCTCATGTTTTTCGCAAGCTTTCAGTTCTCGGTTGAGTTCCTTTCTCCTCTTCACCAGAGCAATGGCATCGTAACATGGGGTCCATTCATGAACACCTTGAATTAATGTCACAGTCTCCTTTGAATTGTCAGAGGAAGATTCAAACGAGATGGCCGTGGTGTCAGATGGTAAACTTGAACTTGCATGAATTCGTTCCTCCCTGAGTAATTTCTCCGTCAACAAAGTATCAAGCTCGTCTTCTAATGCAACACGCAGCTCCGAAGGCACGAACATTTGTGGGACGTCATGTAAAACACTGCTTTCGATGTACTTCTCGTTAAAGTTTGAGCATCGATCAATCTCTGTCAATATGGCTTGACATTTCCCTGCAATGTCTGCCGACGTCAGCTTACTCGTCTCGGTCTTTCGTAATCTTGAATGTTCCGATCTACCTACAATACCTCCATAGAAAGATCTACGACCCTGCAATGGAATTGACTCCTTCGACTGCATTGCGGGAGGTCGGAGTGGCGCAGGCGGCGAGTGGAGCAAAAAAGTGATTTCAAATATTATTCCAATGACACTTTTCATTTTGGTCCCCGCGGACTAATTCCTGCCCGATCTGCCGTCGGTGTCGATGAATTTGATACCTTGATCCAGGCCATGAATGAGCAGTCTCGAAAGTACGCGATGAGTTTGATGAATTCATTGCCTTCTTGAAATCACCCACGGAAGAGTATGCCATATTTTTAACTATACTTGCCACACCCATTCGGATGAGCAGTATTACGATGTTACAAAGTGCAAGTGTTGAAGCCAATTTTCAAAGGTGGACCACTCCCTCCTCGTAGTATCAAGAAGACGTCATCATCATTGTCGACGACGAGTCGGAGACTATCATCGGAAGACTGTAAGTATGCCCAGCCATGACAGCCCGATTTGTTTTGTAGCGCTGATTATTACGCTCTTGAATCCTTTTATGGATTCTAGCGGTGGGCAGGTGCTGATTGTCATATGTTGAGTTCTGGATCTACTCTAGAAAATAAGTCAAACAGTCAACAGATTACAATTGAATGCCTTACACTTTGTTCTAGACTTTATCTCTTGATTGATACCATTTGCGCACATGTCTATGTTTATAAAACATCGTTTCCCCATCCGAGTGGTCTCTAAGATTCTATGATTAGACCAAAAAATCCATTTAGACTTGACAGACATATGCTCAGCTTTGTTTGCATTCGGGATTTTCGCCCTCCGTGGGTGGATTACTCCCACCTAGATCAATTTGCACTGGATGTCCTTCAGCGTCTGCCGGTTGGGCCTCTCCGTTAATCAACCCCTCCTCCTCATCATCATCGTCGTCGTCCTCTCCATCTTCGTCACCTCCCATCATCCCCTCCTCATCATAGTCATCAATCATTGCTTCACCAGTAAACCAAAGCACAGCCTTCTTTATTAGATGACTCCGGAACGCCTGTGCCACGTCATAGTCATGATCAAATGCCTCATCGATGGCATCGGCCTCATCTTCATCGACAACGTCACTCAATGCTGGCATCTTCACCGGTGTAAAAAAGTGAAAGAAACTTTCAGTACGTTCACGTTTGGTTATAGATCGGACCTGTCCTGCTGCCTTTCCACCCTTCTTACGTTGTTTCTTCGTCACCTCGCGGTATGTTAGTGACTGTCCAGTCTTCCACTGTATCTCAGTTCCGGTAATATTCTTAAGTATGGGTTCATCCTCAGTCAGGAGATTCGGTACCTCATATCGTTTACTTAGTATAGAATTGGTGAAGAAATCATTCGGTGCAAAGTGAAAATTAAGTTCAAAGCCCATTCCATCCGGAAAGTCAGTACATGTTACATCCGTCAAATGCTCCAGACAGTCTACGTCACTCTCGGTTACGAGTTCAGCAATAACATCCACATGACCCATGGCACACGCCCAGAACTGTGGTATCCCTTTCACCTGATCACCCTGGAGGTGCGGTGCCGCTTCGGGGTCTACAGTAAGAAACGTCCCCTCTCCCTCTTTTGGTTGTAATTCATCAATAATGGCAGCATCATACTCTCCATTAACAACCCCCTTTCGTTCATCATACAGCGGTTGCATCTTCTCGGCATATCGTATTTCTAGTTCAGCACGTTCCACCCTATATTCCTCCATAATCTCATCCCGTTTATTGTTCAATACCTTTAATTTGTCAATCCGCGGGAGTACACAAGGCGGGAGTAAGGCGAGGAATTCATTATTCATGGCAGCCGGGTCAAAGTCTTCGTCGAGCTCATCGTCGTCATCCTCGTCGTCGTCATCATCATCAACTTCCATGTAGCGAGGAGCAGCATTATTCCGTTGTACTACTGGAGGACCATTAAAGTCGAATGCAAACGCAGGCGCGGCCGCTGGTGGTTGTGGTGGAGGAACAACAACATCATGTTGACGTGCATCCTGTGGAGAGGCCGCGGCAGCGACGGCCAATGAGGACTGGACCTTCTCGGTCAATTCCGTTACAACAGCATCATCGGCATCATCATCATCATCGAAAAAAATCCCCTCCACTGATGAAGCAGCAGGGGCCGCGTCAATTTCTTCGGCGGGAGGAGGAATGTCGGCCATTATTATTTGCCTTGTTTGTTTGTTGTGGGAGAGCTGCAATGCTTCCCGCCCAAGCAAAAATTCGCATGTTTCGTTCAACTGAAGAGACCGAGCACCATGGCAACGGGTCCATGACAAGCACGGACTATGATGAGTGAAGCCACAAACATGGAGAAAGACAGCGATTGCTCCTGCGAGGAATCGTCGAGGGGACCCGCAAACGACTTGTTCAACGTCGCCGGGAATGTTGTTAATAATTGTGCGAGCAATCCTCCCCCAGTACCACGACGAATTGTTCGCGCACGTCGACCGGCATTCATCGCTACCGATCCTAGCACGAGCGGACGTGTTTCTGCTCTAATTGCCGCGTCCGATCCTCTTTTCGCCGCTGGTGATGGTACGATATCATCTTCCGTTCCAACAATGTCTCCCACGTTTGCTATTGGCGTTGGTGGGGGGCGGGACGTCGTCGTTGGAACAACGGGCGCGACTGATTCGACTAATAGACCCAAATACAGAACTCTCCGACGTAGAGCAATGAGGGCGATTCAACATGGAGGGGGAAGAAATAATGGAGCACGATCCTCCGCAACGATTGGGGTTGGTAATGTCCATAGGGCGAGTGAGATCGAAAACACGGACAATGACGCCAGAGAAGCTGCACGGATTCAAAGGACGATTCAAATTGAGAATAGTGCGAACGGCGAAGCATTGTCGTCATTGCATGGCACAGTGGCATCCGCCGGAGTCGTCGAGAGGGTTGCCAACGTTACAAATTCAGTTTCAGGTGAGATCAGAGATGGACTTGCTTTACTACTTGTGTGAGATACTGGTGCTAAAAAAAACAATGTGTCTTGTATCTCTTCTTCTCCTTTACTACACAGATGATGATTGTGATGATGATACGGAAGAATTCGGAAATGCAGCTACCGATCTTGATTCTCTTGGTCGCGATGGCAATCGTTTCGGGGTGCTAGGATCTGCTGGGCATGATTCGTCGTCAAGCGATGAGGAAGAAAGTTACGGCGAATCAGTGGAAAATCATGACGATTATATCAGCATCGACGGCAGCGGTGATACGTATGAAGAAGAATCAGATGATGATGACGATAACCCCTTTTTGGCTATGCCGCATTTTTTCGAGATGTTTGGTCCACACGGTCCACGACCTCGGGCTCCACCACCATTAGACCCACAGAGCAGCAACATTCGACCGGATAATGATGCAGAGGAAAGTGATGATGAGATCGACAGCAGTGCCGCGAGGTGTGCCGCCTGCTTTAGAGTTGGTAATCAGAATCACAAATGGAGACGTCTAGGTGAGCCCGTGAAGTTCATGACCGAATGACCTGATATTATCTTACCTTTCTATTTCATTTCACGCTGTAGTGACATTGCCCTGTTGTGGAGCTTATGGGAGAGAAAGCAATTCGTCGACCCGATTCTGCGCTGGTTGCGTCCTCAAGCTCGCTGTAACTCGTGCAGATTCATCCAACTCCGACGAGTACCACACATATGACGATGAGCGTGATGATTACCCAGTAAAGAAATTCTACAAAGAGAGCGAGCAGACCGACAATCGACGCTTCATTCAATGCCCACGCTGCAGAGATGTCCTACTTGTCAGGATTAAGGGCGTCAAATCTTCGAATGACGACGAGGCGTCAGATAGTGATAGCTCGCCATGTGACTGCTCTACATGTAAGGCCGAACGGTTGAATAAGTCCCCCAAAACAGCCAAGGCCATTAGTGTCCATGCTCCTACATTCATGGCCAAATGCTTGTACTTTGGTCGGAAGAAGGGTGGTGCAGAGCTCCTATGGAAGGTGTCATTGCTTCATCACAACTTTCTTTCCTACAAGGTACTCGGAGGTGACGAGGAAGCTTTGATCCCCAAATTGGTCGGTTGCGGCATCATTGAAAGAATTCCCGGAGGGATGAACAAGAACGTGTATCGTATCGATAAGAAGAATCAGGCAAGTTTGATCAGATTCTTCCACCTCAATGAGCCAACTGAGGAAGAATCTGTAAGTCAGTTCAAGTTGACGTTGGATCTAGCAATGTCTCTAGTGTTTGCGACCTGGGGTCATCTGAAGGATGAATATCGTATTGATCGAAGTCTACGATGTATCAATCGCGTATGCTTCCTGGCGTTACACAAGTTTGGGTTCCTTCCTCCTCTGCCCTCCATCTCCTGAATGAGTGTTGGCGTCATCAAATCGACACTCCTTGAATGCAAGAAGATCTACAATGTGTTCCCGATACGGTATGCATTTTTAGCGGAGAAGAGGAGGGATACAGTAATTGTTATGAGTTTATGGTACATCTAATGAATGGTGATCTCTCTCTCTGTTCGAGGGTACATTCAGATGGTGATGGAAACAAATTGCCAACAAAACAACAACAACGTTTTAATGAGACTAATATT
>Ga0247831_1006801_pt1 | contig 13221 bp, 17 predicted proteins | sample LaCruzMarch2015__9_FD_192406 | JGI IMG/M metagenome (GOLD analysis project Ga0247831, IMG submission 192406) | Freshwater microbial communities from meromictic Lake La Cruz, Castile-La Mancha, Spain - LaCruzMarch2015_1m | ecosystem: Environmental > Aquatic > Freshwater > Lake | place: Spain...
CAACTAAGAAATGGACTATGCCAATTAGAAACTGGGGAACAATTTATGGGCAATTTTTGATTATTTTTGAAGATAGAATAAATAACTAAAAAAATAGTTTACACACTTAGAGGGATAGTGTCGATTGCGAGTAGAAAGTCCAGCTGTTATGCTTAATGTTATAAACTCATTTACTAAGAATAATTTCTTTTGTGAATTAATATCTTTCATAATTTTTTATTTTCAAATTTAAAGTAATTTTTGTTCTAAATTACAAATAATTATTTGTAATTATTGTCTCATTTTTATAGTTTTCAATCAACCTCCATAATTCATTTACTGTTGAAGAATAAAGGTACATTTGCTTTGACATAGATGAAATGGCGTTCAATAATTCATATTTATGTTTTGGCAATACCAGCTCTTGAATTTCACCTGATTCAAGTTTAACAATACATCTAATGTGTGGGTATTCATTAATGAAAATTTCAGTTTCTATTGTTTTTTCAATTCTTATCATATTATTTACTTTTTTTAAATTATCAATTTTTTAAGTCAGCTCAATTACTAATTCAATTCGCTCGTCAATGTTTAAACACTTTAGATCCTCAATCACTCCATTTGAAGTCATAAAGTCGCGATAGATTTGTATTTTTTCTTCACGTTTTTTGGTGCTCAGAAACAAGGATATCTCACTGAGGATTAATGCAGAGTCTTCAGTTTCACTAAAATTAAATTCAGGATAGTTGCCAGTTATCCAATCGTGAAAGAAAGCTTCGTTTTCTAGCAGTGTTTGTTGTTGGATTTTGTAAGGCACGTAATACATTCCTGCGCATTGTATTGTATATTCATCTATTTTCTGAAGCAATTCTCGAAAATATTCGTCGTCTTTAAGTTGGTTCATTTCTCTTTGATGTTTCTTGTTCATAGTTGATTATTTATCTATTTCTTCTCCATCTCTCCTGACTTAAAAATCGACCAATATCTAAAATGTCATTTCTTACTTGGTTTAATTCGTTGAATTTGTGCAATTTGGAGAGTTCATCTTTTAAGTGGAATAACTTGTCATAATGTTCTCGCAATTTAGAATAGAAATCAATAATAGTTTCTTCATTTTGCTTGTAGGGCGTGTAATATATACTAATTTCATTAAGCAAGGATAAAAATTGAAATCGGTCTTCAATTGTATGAAATTTTGATTCAAAATCCGTTTGATGTTCGATGAATTCCTTGGATTTATTTTCCAATAATTGAAGCAATTCTTTTTCTTCATCTCTCAAATCTGCTACCTTTTGATATTGTTGGCTTTGAATGCATTCTTCCTTTTCAATTAAAAAAGATGTCAATTTTAGTTTTAACTCAAGGATTTGTTTTTTTTCTAATAACAAGTTCATAGTTCGTAATTAATTTAGTTTATATTCATAGAGCTTATAGATCATTTCACACAAATCAATGCGGGTAATTAAGCCATTCTCCACTTCAATAAATAGGCTTACCTTTTGAGTTGTGCCATTTTGAAATTGTTGTGTGATTACTAAACAAGGCACTAAAACATGACTTGTCCATGCCGAAGACATAAAAAGTTTCGCATCAATTTTGGTGTTCGCTTTCTGAAGTTTCAAGGTGTTTAACTTACCGCTGAAATAGTCTATAAATGCTTGTTTTCCAACAATGGATTCTAGTACCCACATCGAATTATATTTAACTTCTTGATGTAAAAGATTCTTGAGTATGCTTGAATCCAAAGAGTTCCAACAGGCAGCATACATCTTTAGTATTTCTGCTTTTGAAAAGTGATTTTTAGTTTTCATTAATTAATTTTTAGATTTTGCAACATCCATTGGGTGCGGAATGGTCATCCATTTTGAGAAATCGATGCCGTAAAAATTAAAATATGTTCCAGGAGCATCTTTTTCAATGATATTAATCTTTGCTGTTCCAGTTGGCAAAGCAGGAAAAATAAGCGAATAGGTGTGATATTCTCCTTGTCTTCTAAAATAATGTTTGATAGGAGCAATCGGAATTCCTATGGCACGAACAAGCCTGTATTTCATACTTGAACCCACTGGAGAAATGTAGGCATCTCGTTCCATTTGTATCCAACCTCCGTTAGAATAGATCATTGAAGAGCGGTAAATAAAATCAATACGTGTGTATTCATCAGTAATTTCAACGCTTTTCATACGATGAACTAAATTGTGATCCAATGCTTCGGGATTGTACAATTTAATTTTTGTTGAAGTTTTCGTTTCGCGCTCAACTTCAATCTGTTTTTCAATTTTTACTTCCATGTCTATTAATTTATGGGACAAAGGAAATAGGTCACTCGGTACTCAATATACCGTTTGAAAAATAATCTTAACTTTAGTAAAATATTTTTTTCAGTTAACTTAAATACAGTCAAAAATGCCAATAAATAAAAATGCTTTCAAGCGCTACAAGGTAATAGATATGATACTTCGAAACAACATGCGAAAGTATCCAACGCTGGAAGAAATAACAGAGATTTGCAAGCGAAAACTAGATTTAGAAAAACTCTCAACAGAAACCATAAAAAAGGATATGGAACACATGCGCGAACCCCAGCCAAGTGGATTTGATGCCCCAATTTCTTACAATAAAATTTATAAAGGCTATGAATATTTAGATGCTGATTTTGTAATGGGTGGTGTTTCATTGACTGATTCGGATGTTGATGCCATAAAGGAATCCATTGATTTGATTCGAAGTATAGGTGGTTCTCGTGTGAGTGAAAAGTTTAATAATGCCATGGAGAAAATTCTTTCAACTATATTAGAGGAATTCCCAGATGGAACAAAGAAACAATCCTATCTACAAACGATGACTCCGCCAAAGTCAAGAGGATTTGAACATTTTGATTTGTTCTATACTGCTTGTTCAACAAAAACACCCATTTCTTTTGTACACTATAACTACAAAAAAAGAAATTTTAACGCAATTACGATTCATCCGTTTTTAATCAAAGAATTTGAAAACAAATGGTACATTATAGGATATTCAGAACAACATAAAGAAGTTCGTACATTTGGTATGGATCGTGTTTTTGCTCCAATTCAATTGAAGAAAACATTTATTAAAGTTGAAAAAGCGATAATTGAACAAGAAGCGAATGATTTTTATGGTGTTTTCCCCATTCCGAACCATAAAAAGCAATGCATTAAAATTCGATTAAGTGATTTGGCGACCAACTATTTTGAAGCTTATCCAATTCATGAAAGTCAGAAAATACAAAAAGAACCTGACGGATATTCCATCGTAACTTTTCAACTTGTCCCGACGATTGAACTGACGCGTTTATTCTTGTCACATGGATATCATGTTGAAATACTCGAACCACTTTGGTTTATTGAATTCACCGAAAATCTTAAATAAAATGGCAGATAAAAATACTTCGTTGCTTTTTGAAATACCAAAACTTGACACCCCGAAACAAAACCCAAAAGTGTTACGTTTGCTTTTATCAAAAGAATTTACTCGCATTGATTTTGGCTACACAACGCCTTGGTATTACGATAAAGGAGGATGGATTAAAATTTCACCAGATACTTTTCTAGAAATCGAAGGGTTTACGGAAAAATACCGTTTGAAAAACGCAGATGGAATTCCTATTGCACCCAAACGCACCAACTTTAAATCAACCGAAGATTGGCAATTTTTCTCCCTTTATTTTGAGCCCATTCCGCAAAAAGATTGCATTCTAAATATGATTGAAGCAGAAAAACCAACATCCAAAGATTTCAATTATTATGGAATTGTTTTGAAAATGGAGGAGGGAATCTGTTTTCTCGAATAAATTTCAACTCGGTAGATAGGTTACTGTCGCGAATATTTCCTTTGTGCAAAATAAATTACTTTTTAATTATTTCTAAAGAGAAGCACGAATGAATAAAAACTTAAATAAATCATTTATTGAAATCTTGACAATTTATAAGGAATGTTGGGATTCTTATAATATTAGCAAATTGAAACCTTTTTTGGATGAAAAAATTGAAATTCATATTCGATGGTATTCAAAACCAATTGTAGGTAAAAAAGATTGTTTGGCTTATCTTAACTATTATTTCAAAGAAACAAAAGAACTTACTGATTTTGATTTTAAGGCGCAGATTAATTTCTTTGAAAACGAACAAAAAGAACCAATTCCATATATAATTGAAACTATGGAAGATCAAATGTCAAGTTATGAAAAATATTTTTACCTAGAAATTGAAGGTAACAAAATCACAAAAATCATTATAGAATAATAGAATTACAAGTAAAATACTCCAAACTTGAAAATTAAGAATTTATTAGAAGTGAGATCTAGTTAAAGAATTTTAGCGAACATTAATCGGCCTTGAACTACTTCTTAATAAATCAATTTTCTTATTTTCGATAAAAAAAAACATGAATCCATTTTCAGTAGAATTAGCAAAGTTCAAGGAAGAAATTTTCCTTGTTCAAAATGACATTAAAAGTGCTTATTATGAACGTGCAATTGCAAGGTTGAATGAGTTAGTTATCTTACATCCATCGCAAGCGGAACCTTTGTATGAATTAGGAAAAATGGCCTATAATTTTTGGCGAAATGACGAAGCCGAAGATTTTTATATCCGCGCATTAAAAGCTGATCCAGAATATTTTCCAACTTACACACAATATGCACTAATTTTAATTAAAGCACAACGTTTCGATGAAGCGGAAGGTCTTTTGGAAAGTTCAAAAAAGCTTATCAATCGTGAAGATGCTGATATTTATTTCTATTACGGAATGCTTTACCAACACAAAGGCCAATTAGAAAATGCGATATCAAGTTACAAAAGCGCTATCAACGTAAGTATCAACGAATCACAAATCGACTTAAACTTAAAATTTATCCGCGCGTGTATTGAGTTGAGAGGGTGGGAATAAAATTGCGAATTAAAAATTGCGAATTTGTTTTTTCAATCCGCAATCTTCAATAAACAATCCGCAATAAATAATAAACAATCCGCAATTTAAATTACCAGATCCTAGCTACTTTTTTCGTGCTATTTCGCATTTTCGAACCTTCTTTCACATCAAAGCTTTTGAAGAACTCATCACAATTTTGAAGTGGACCATTCACGCGATACATTCCCGGTGAGTGTGGGTCATTCGCAATGCGATTTTTCATTTCTTCGTCCGTATATTTTATTTTCCAAAGTTGAGCGTAAGCAATAAAGAAACGTTGACTTGGAGTAAATCCTTCGCAAATTTCATTTTTCTTGAATTCATCAGTTAAGGTGTATGCATAATAAGCCATTGTTAATCCACCTAAGTCAGCAATGTTTTCACCCATCGTCAAATCAGGATTTACGCAATGACCTTCAATTGGACAGTAAGCTGAGAACGTTTCTCCTAAGATTTTTGTTTTTTCTTCAAATAGTTTACGATCTTCTTCCGTCCACCAATTTTTGAATGAACCATCAGCCGCAAATTTAGAACCCATATCGTCGAAACCGTGGGTAAATTCGTGACCAATCACCATTCCAATTCGACCATAGTTGACTGCATCTTCCGCTTTTTCATCGAAGAAAGGTGCTTGCATAATCCCAGCAGGGAAAGCGATTTCGTTCAATAATGGATGATAATAAGCGTTTACCATGTGCGCTGGCATTCCCCATTTCTTTTTATCAACTGGTTTTGATAATTCGCTAAAATTCTTTTTCACCGAAAACCGATTGATTTCTTTAATGTTTTCAAGGTAATTAGTTTCTGTAAAGTTCAACATCGAAAAATCTTCCCATTGCTCGGGGTAACCTAATTTTCTTCCGATAGAAGTCAATTTATTCATCGCCTCTTTTTTCGTTTCCGTTGACATCCAATCCAAGTTTTGAATGCGCTCTTTGAAAACAGCTAATAAATTGTCAACCATCGTATTAACGCGGTCTCGAGCTTCTTTTGAGAAATGTTTATCCACAAATGCTTTACCCAATAATTCTGAAAATTCCATACGCGTAATTTCATCAATCGCACTTTCATTCATTGGTTTGCGTTGTTTTTTACCGCTTAATGTTTTACCGTAAAAATCAAAATTCAAGTTCACAAATGAGTCGTTCAAATGTCCAGCGTAGTGATTCACTAAGTTCCAAGAAATATAATCTTTCCATTCTTCAAGGCTTAAATTTTCTACCATTGAAGCCACATTTTTAACGAAAGCAATATTTCCAACAACCATTGAATCAGGAGATTGACAACCCACTTTTGTCATGTAATAACGGAAGTCAAAATTCCCAAAAAGTGCTGTTGCTTCTTTTGTTGATAGTTTATTATACGTCTTTTCAGGAATACGCATTTCTGCTGGACTCATCATTTGTTCCGCAAGTAAAGTCTCGATTTTCAATACATTTTCAGCCGCTTTTTCTGCTTGAGCCGTCTCTTTTCCTGATAATTGAAGAGAAGTTGCAACGTGTTTTTTGTAAGCTGCCAACACTTCTTTTTTGTTTTCGCTCGTGTAATATTCTTTGTTTGGCAAACCAATTCCACCTTGTCCGAGGTACAAAATGTTGTTATCCACGTTTTTTAAATCTTGACCAACGCCAAAACCGAAAAGCGTACCGATTCCATCTTTGTGATGTTCGGCAATGATTTCAACCAATTGATCTTTGCTTTTTAACGAATTCACGCGATTAAACTCCGCTTCAAGTCCACGCATTCCTTGTGAATTACGCAATTCCATATTCATATATGCCGCGTAGTAATCACCTAAAATCTGATTTTGCGAACCTTTCGTTCCTGGATTTTTCTTTGCTTCTTCCAAGATTGTTGTCAGTTTCGCTTTGTTGTTTTGCTCCAATTCATTGAAACTTCCCCAACGCGATTCAGACGCAGGAATTTGATTGTTTTTAATCCAAGTTCCGTTTGCAAATTGGAAAAAATCTTCTTGTGGTTTCACTGATTTGTCGAGGTATTCAACATTGATAGTTGTAAATTCATTCGTTTTTTTAGTTCCGCAAGCAGCAAGAATTAGGGCAACTGAAGAAGCGAAAATTATTTTTTTCATAGTTTAATTTTTGGGTAAATAAAGCATTTCAACGTGTGGAATTCCATCTTCCAGGTATTCTTTTCCATTTGAAACAAATTGATGATGCATATAAAATTTTTCTAAATGACTTTGAGCTGATAATCTAACTGGAACTTTACCAAATTGATTTTCAATAAATTCCATACAACTACGCATTAACTCATGTCCTGCACCTGTTCCACGTTCGCTTGGATCAACAACAACGCGACCAATTGCAACTTCGGGATAGGAAATTCCAGCAGGTAAAATGCGAGCTGTGGACTTGATTGCGCCTTCTTTATCTCGTCCAATGAGGTGAAAAGATTTCTTGTCTTTGCCATCCAAATCTTGGTACGGACAATTCTGTTCGATTACAAAAACTTGGATTCGCAATGCAACTAAATCGTGGAACTCATGGAGCGAAAGGGAATCAAAAGCTTTAATTTCAAAATTCATGGCCTAAATTTAAGTAGAATTATTGTTTTGGTCTGCGTTTTTTAGTGGAGCGTTTGATTTGAATTTTTATCTTTGGGATAGAATACTGAATAAAGTTGCTAATTTTTATTTTCAAAATCTATCACTTTTAATTGATTGTAATTTGTTTTTAGTTTATTATTATTGTGAATCAATTAGTTATGAGAATTTAGTTTTCATTAAATAGAGTAGATTAATTCAATATGTTGATTTACAAGTTACAAGCAATAAAAATGACGCACAAATGATGCAAAAAGAACAAATTGAGAAGTTAATAAGCGAAGTAGCCACGATAGCAGTTTCAATATTTGACCCCATTACAAAGGGACAAATTGTTGATAGTTTTAAATTTAACATTGATTCTAAGCATTTCAATGAAGATTTTATCTCCTGTGATATTACACAAGATGTAAACTTCAAAGAAATGTTTGACACATTAAGAAAATTTAACGATTATCCCGCTCTATATTTTTTTCAAATCAACCAAGAATTAAATAAGACAGAACTTTTGGCTTTAATTAAATCAAATGATTCTTTAAAAACACCTGCAATTAACAACTTTAAAGTGAATACCGGATTTTTGTATGTTGGTAAAGTTACTTCTTGTGCGTGGGGTAGGTTAATTCAACATTTGGGTTATCATAAACAAAGAACATCTCATGGTCTTCAAGTTGGACTATGGGGTAACACAGTAACAAAAGATATAGAGTTATCGTTCACTGTAATTTTCTTCAATAAAGAAAGTAGAGACTATTTAGTTTTATTAGAAAAAATGTTGAGTAAAAAATTAAAACCAATTATTGGAAAACACTAATAAAAAAACAATGAAGAAAACCATTATCACTTTATTAATAGCGTTTAGTTCATCAATCGTTTTATCACAAATTACAATTGGAACTTCTCTTGATAGAGCTAACCCAGAAAAGGAAATTATAAAAGCACCTACATATGAAAACCATCAAAACTTCTTGAGTTATGAGGAATATTATGGTTATAATCCTCCGATAGATAAAACACCAACCAAAGAAGAATTTTATTCAAGATATAATGACTTAAAAATATTTTTCCCAAAGTATTCAAACGATTACAGGGAAAAAAGTGTCATTATTTTTGAAGAAGATTCCTCAATAAACCTCAAAAAAAGAGAGTTTTTAAACGAAAAATATTATAAAATTGTTAGGATTGATGAGGAGTTTGGTAAAACCCATTTTTTCGGAAAAATTAATGAAAGTTACAAAGAGTATCTAGAAGCATATTTATTGTTTACTTTAAAAGATGAAAATACTGGAAAGAATGTTTATGTTGTTGAATCAAAAATATCTTTTGTTCTAGTCCCTTTTTATGAAAATCTTTCTGAATTCTTTTCTGAAATATCATTTATTGCAAATCAAGATTTTGGAGCAGATAAACTTCCACTTTCGAAAACAAACGGTAATCTTTACATTGACAAAGGGACAGAATGGAAAGGAAGATTTAGTCTCCTAAGAGGAAGAGATATTAATTATTTTCCTGAAGAAAAGGTAACCAATGAAGACCAAGATTTAAAATATATTGCAATTTTAGGAACGGGGAAAGATACAATCATAATGAATATTACTGAGTCAAATTCTGGTCGTTGGTGGTTTACGGAAGTATTTACTCCCAAAAATGAAGCGATAGAGCAAAGTGATAAAACAGAAGCTGAGCGAAAAGAAGAATTAAATAAGTTTGTGAAAAAATACGGACAAAATTATGGGACACTTGTTTTTAACAAAAAAGGGACTATTGGTATGACTAAAGAAATGTGTCAAGAAATTTATGGTATAACACTAAATAAAAAAACTACAAAAAAAGAAAAGGGAGAAATAGAGATTTGGGAATATACTGGGGTGCTTAAAATCTATTTTACAAATGGAAAACTAAGTGAAATCAGACAATATTAAAAAAATGGTAGCCTGTAACTTAAGCTTGCTTCTATTTTTTTCCGCATGTGTAACAAAAAAACTGCACTAAGTACAAACCGTTACCACCCACTAAAACGAACAATCATCAATAAAAACCAATATTGTAAAGATTTAATATTTTATTCCGAAAAGCGTAATTTTTTAAACGCAATAAATAAAGCAAAAAATAGCTGCAATATCACTGGTGAAGCGGTTTCAGACCATTTTGTTGACGTCAACAAAATGGTCTAGATGGGTTAAATTTCAAAGAGTTTAAAAAAAGAGAATTCAAGATTTTCAGTACTTTTTTTGTGATCAAGATTTGTTTTGTGGCGAAAATTTTTTAAATTTAGATTAAAAGAATGCTGATTTTGGTAAAAAAAGAGAAAGCGAAAAACGGATAATACAAACGAAATTTAATGATTTAGAGACATGGAAAAAGACACAATTGAAAAATTAAACAAGCGATTTGAGGAGTATGCGTATGAGCAAGATGGCGTAAAATATTGGATGGCTCGCGAGCTCCAAGAATTATTGGAATATTCAGAATGGCGTAATTTTTTAAACGCAATTAATAAAGCAAAAGATAGTTGCAATACCACTGGTGAAGCGGTTTCAGACCATTTTGTTGACGTCAACAAAATGGTCAAGATAGGTTCTGGTGCGGAGCGTAATCAAGAAGATATTATGCTAACCCGTTACGCTTGTTATCTCATTGCACAAAACGGAGATCCGAAGAAAGAACAAATAGCTTTTGCTCAAAGTTATTTTGCTATTCAAACACGTAAACAAGAGTTATTAGAGGAGCGAATTCAACTCATGGAACGTTTACAAGCACGTGAAAAACTTGCCTCAGCAGAAACGGAATTATCCAAAAACATTTATGAAAGAGGAGTTGATAGTTATGGATTTGCAAGAATCAGAAGTAACGGTGATTGGGCGATGTTTGGTGGTTATAATACTAGTGACATGAAGCGAAAATTAGGAATAAAAGAAAATAGACCTTTGGCTGATTTCTTGCCTACCATTACAATTACTGCAAAACAATTGGCTACTGAAATCACCAATTTTAATGTGAACAAAAATGACCTCAAAGGAGAAGAAAAAATCACTGATGAGCATGTTCAAAACAATCTAGATGTGAGAGCTCTTCTAGGGAAAAGTGGAATTAAACCTGAAGAATTGCCAATTGAAGAGGATATAAAGAAATTGGAACGCAAGATAAAATCTCTGGATAAAGACATTGCAAAGAAGAATTTGAAAAAATAAGAGTTCAAATCTTTGTGAATTTTCAAGCAATTTCAAATAAGTTTTTCACTGAATCAAAAAAGAAAAAGAAAGTTGAAAAGTCAATGATGATAAGGTTTCTATCATTTTGTTGACCTCAACAAAATGATAGAGTTAGGTAAAGTAGGAAAGCTAGAAGTTGAAGATATTATGCTCAAGCGTTACGCTGGTTTTCTCATTGCGCAAATTTCAGTTTCAGAAAGGAGCTAAAATTGTTTGCAACGAGTTGTAAGTATATGTTTGGCAATAATTTGCGTGCACCACTTCGTAAAAAAGAAATTCAGAGCCTAGATTTGCTGCGACGAATTTGTTTCTTTTTGATCATGCAAAAAGAAAGGTAAAATGAATTCTTAATAAGATTTTCAGTATTATAAAATTGATTGGAATCCAAGAAAAAGGAAAAAAGGATTTGAAATAAAAAAAGCGACACAAGGTCGCTTTTAGAATAAAATTATTTTTGATTAAGCATTAACGCTCATTACTTCTGCCATTTTAGCACCAATTTGAGCTGGAGAATCAACTACGTGAATTCCACATTCTCTCATAATGCGTTTTTTAGCTTCTGCTGTATCATCCGTACCACCAACGATTGCACCTGCGTGACCCATTGTACGTCCTGCTGGAGCTGTTTCACCTGCGATAAATCCTACCACTGGTTTTGTTCCGTTTTCTTTAATCCAACGAGCAGCAATTGCTTCTAAGTTTCCACCGATTTCACCAATCATTACGATTCCTTCCGTTTCTGGATCGTTCATCAATAATTCAACCGCTTCTTTTGTCGTTGTTCCAATAATTGGATCTCCACCGATTCCGATTGCTGTTGTGATACCTAAACCAGCTTTAGCAACTTGGTCAGCAGCTTCATACGTTAATGTTCCTGATTTAGAAACGATACCGATTTTACCTGTTTTGAATACAAACCCTGGCATGATACCAACTTTCGCTTCACCTGCTGTTATAACTCCTGGACAGTTTGGACCGATTAAACGCGTCTCAAATCCTTTGATGTATTCTTTTGCTTTCACCATGTCATTCACTGGAATACCTTCTGTAATACAAACGATTACTTTGATACCAGCTTCTGCAGCTTCCATAATTGCGTCAGCAGCAAATGCAGGTGGAACAAAAATAATTGAAACATCTGCGCCAGTTGTGTTAACTGCATCTGCAACTGTGTTAAAAACAGGTCTATCCAAGTGAGTTGAACCACCTTTCCCTGGCGTTACACCACCTACAACGTTTGTTCCGTAATCAATCATTTGACCAGCATGGAAAGTACCTTCACTACCAGTGAAACCTTGCACGATTACTTTCGAGTTTTTGTTTACTAATACACTCATTTTCGTTTCAATTTTTTGTTGCTCAAAAGTAAGAAATGACTTTTGAATAACAAGGGGTAATTTGTTTTTTTATTAGTCTAATTACAAACTTTGAAATTAGTTCAAATTAATTGGCGATTTGACTCCACTTTTGTTTTGAATATAATTTTAATTAAACTTAATGAATTAGATAATATCCAGTAATCTATCCTATGTTTTAGAATTGGCTTTCAAATCAAAAACATAAATATATTTCTAAAAAAAAGAAATAGAACTGAAACCAAGAATAAACGTCACCGAACCATTATTGGCCTTGAATTTCTAGGTTTTAGCTACTGAACTGAAACTGGTAATTTTTAAAATTTCTGTAAGAACATTTTTAAAAAATTTCAGTTTCAGAAAGGAGTTAAAATTGTTCGCAACGAGTTGTAAATAATATTGAACAAATAATTGCGAACAAATAGAAATTCAAAGCCTTGATTTTTTGTTTCTTTTGCATCAAGGAAAAAGAAAGGCAAAATGAAATAAACGCTCAAACCAATAATTTTAGCCAGTTACGGATACAATTTTTTAAACGTTTAGTTTTTAAATTAAAAACTCCATCACATAATCATTCATAAAATAACCATTTCCAATGTCAAAATCTTTTTCTTCCTTGATTGTGAAGCCAATTTTAGTGTAAAAATCTTTTGCTTTGTTATAGCGATTCACTTGAAGTTCGATCGTTTTTTGTTGCTCGTTTTCAGCAAAATTAATCGCAAATTGAATCAACTGATAGCCGAAGCCTTTACCGTGACAAGCTGGTAAGACATAAATCTTATTGAGTTTCAAAACGCCAATTTCAGATTGATTCGGTTGAATATCCAAAAATCCAACGATTTCATCAGCTTCATAAATTCCAAAATAGTGATGACCTTCCTGCATTTGTTGAGTCAATGATTCAAGTGAATACATCCAATTCAACATATAATCCAATTGTGCTTGGCTTAGAATTTCTTTATAAGCAATAGGCCAAATTTTGTGAGCCAAATCTTGAACTAAAGGTGCTTCATCAATTGAAAGTGAGCGTATTGAATGCATTAAAATTTGATTATTTTTTCTTGATAGATTTTACCTTCTTTTAAAAAACGAACAAAATAAGTTCCAGTTATTAAATCAGCAATTGATGTGCTTCCATTTTGAATTTCTTTTTTCAAAACACGTCCATTCGGGTCAA
>Ga0247831_1006802_pt1 | contig 13219 bp, 11 predicted proteins | sample LaCruzMarch2015__9_FD_192406 | JGI IMG/M metagenome (GOLD analysis project Ga0247831, IMG submission 192406) | Freshwater microbial communities from meromictic Lake La Cruz, Castile-La Mancha, Spain - LaCruzMarch2015_1m | ecosystem: Environmental > Aquatic > Freshwater > Lake | place: Spain...
TCGCTCGTGGCGTAGTCGTAGACCCGCGCGGGTGCGAACATCACGCGCGTTCCAGTGGCCCCTCCGGTGAAAACGGTGGTGGGGCTCTCGTCCTTGCGGAACGTCGCCCAGCACCGGTGCGTGCGCCTGATGGTGCCGTTGTTGTCGAACGACCCGACGACGCGCAAGTTGCCGACGGTTTGGGACTGGAATCGCGAGGTTTCCATTTTTTTTCGGTGAAAGTCTTTTTGTGGCTTTGGGCTTGCTTTTTTAATTCCCAAGGGATACCGATTTTTTTTCCCCGCACGAGCACGCCCCTCTTGGTTTAGCCTAAAAAAAGGCATAGCCCTTAAAGCCAATTATAATAATTGGTCGTTTTTTTTTTACTTTCGTGGTCGAGTGGAGGCGACGGATGATGCGTCGGAGCTAGATGCGTCGGAGATGACGACCTGTGCGCGGGCGCGGCGGCGGTGCTTGGGGCTGCGGACGGGGATGTCCGCCGCCATGCGCGCCGCGAGGCTCTTGGACAAGTGGAACATGAACATCGAGCTCCCGAGCGTGACGACGAGCTCGATCTCGGGCGCCATCTCCGCCGTTCCGCGGTACTTGGTGATGAGCCGCTTGAACGAGGTGTCGTAGTCGGCGATGTTCTGCATGACGGAGTCGGACCAGCCGGTGATATCGATTCCGAACGGGTCGTAGCGTCGGTTCATGAACTCGGTGAACGACGTGAGGGCGAGGAGCATGCGGCGCGCGAAACGCACGCCGTCGTCGGTCTGCTGTGTGAGCATGCGGTCGCGGAGGATGGCGTCCTGTAGGTGGATCTCGGCCTCGAGGTCGTCAGCGCGGTCGGTGACCTCGAAGACGCGCGTGAGCTTCGTGCCGGGGAGCGACGCGAGGCGCTGGAGCTTGACGTACGCGTCGCGCTGCCGCTGGGACTCGGTCCGAGGCGCGACGTCGTCGATCCGCGCGATGATCTCGCTTGCGCCGCTTGCGCCGTTTGTGCGATGCCCCTGCGTGTCCACTGGCGCTTGCCGCGCGGCGCCCGGTGGCGCGGACGGAGACTTGGCGCGCGACCGATGGGACCGGTGGGACTGGTGGGACTGGTGGGACTGGTGGGACCGCTCGGAGTCGGACCCGTCGGACCGCGCGGACTTGGCGGACCGCGCGGACTTGGCGGACTTAGCGGACCGAGCGGACCGAGCGGACCGAGCGGACCGAGCGGACCGATCGGAGCGCGAGCCGTCGCTATCGGACCCGCCGGCGATGCGAGGCGACCCGATCCGCTCGGGGTTCGCGAGAAGGTCGAGGAACCCCGTCTCGAGTCGGTTGGTGCTCTCCATCGCCGTGACTCCCGTGACTCCCGTGACTCCCGTGACTCCCGTGACTCCCGTGACTCCCGTTACTGGAAGGGGCGTGGCGACGTTGCGTTTCTTGGGCGCCATTTAGGTTTTGGGATTCAGTTTTCAGTTTTTAGTTTTCAGTTTCGGGGTTTCGGGTTTCACTTAAGCGCTCTTCGCTTGCGAATTTTACCGCGCGCTATTTGCCGCGCCGGCCTTGAATTAAAAAAAGGTCGATTTTTTTAAAAACTCGTTCGAACCGTTTTCAAATGTCCTCGAGTGGGGTGAGGCAGTACTGGAGTTTGCCCATGTCGCCGACGCGGTAGACGAGGATGAGCGGGTAGTTATCCTTGAGGAGGATCTCGACGGACTGGCACAGGCTCGTGGTCTTGCAGAACATGTTCAAGAAGCGCAAGGAGAAGAGGCCCGTGGAGCTCGTGGTGGCTTTGCTCGGGACGAACACCTGGCCCGAGGGGCGCTCCTTGATGGTGATGGTCTGTTCGGCGAAGTCGCCGATGGCGGAGAGCTCGAACGTGCCGGCGGACGAGGTGAGCCGGATGCGGTCGGAGACGATGTGTAGGTCGCGGCAGTACCGCTGTAGGTCCGCGCTCGGCATCGCGATGACGGACTCGAAGCGCACGGCGGGGATGTTGATGGACTCGTTGTCGAGGTCGAGGAGCCGGAGCCGGCTCTGGAAGAGCACGTTCTTCTCCTTGTTGTCGATCTTGATGTGCAGCTGGTGAGGCTCGTCGACGCGGATCCAGAGCGTGAGCGTGTCCGAGCTCGTGATGGTTTTGATGAGCTTGTGGAGCGAGTGCATGTTGACGCCCGCGACGACCTTCTTCGGACAGTGGTACACCTCGAACTTCGCGCCCTCGAGCTTCATGAACACGACGGTCGAGTGCGTCGCGTCCATCGAGACGAGCCGGAGGCCAGTAGGCTCGCACACGATGTTCCCGTCGTTGAGCACCTCCTTGAGGCTCTCGACGAGGAAGCGGAACGGGACGCTCTGGATCGTGTACAGGTAGAGCGCAAATTCCGCGTGCTGCTCCATTTTTGGGCTTTTCCTTTTGTGCGGCTCTCTGCGGCTCTCTGGGGGGCGCTTTTTCCGTAAAACCAAAACCCGCGCCCCGCTTTTTTTTGCCCCGCTTTTTTTTGGGGTTTTCCCGTTTGGGGTTCAAAAAAAAAGCGTATACAAGGAGGGGAAAAAAAAAACCATGGCTCGAGTGGGAGTGGACTACATGTGCGAGGACCCTAACGACGCGCTGCAGCGGCGGATGCACGAGGACATGGACACGTGCGCTTATACGCACCACGGGATGCTGCGCAAGACGGGCGCGATCGAACCGCCCGTCGACGACCGCGGCGCTGACGGCGCGCGAGAGCCCAACCTGGTCGATTCGATGACATGGTCGACGCGCGCTCCGTCGTCCTTGCTCGTGGCGGAGTCGTCGGTCTCGTTGGTCCCGTGGGTGCTAATCGCTGCGGCGGTGATCGCGCTCGGGTTTTGGACGTACCGCCGCCGGGCACGCGTCACGAGCGCGACGTTGTGAAAAGGGGGCGCCGCGCGCGGTGGGTTTTTTTAGCGGACCTTTTGGTTAATGGGGGGAAAAGGCCCCGGTTGTTTCCCGAGGGGCCTTTTTTGAGCGGCCTTTGCTCTTTGCCCTCCCCCAGCCAAATACCAAATACCTACCAAGAAAACGAAAAAACGAAAAAAAACGAAAAAAATGAAAAAAAACAAAAAACAAAAAACAAAATCCAGAGCCGGCGTGGGTTTCGTGGTTTCCCGGGTTTTTTTTTACGATTTCACGGTTTGTGCGGGGAGTTTTGAGTTTTGAGTTTTCCGCCCCCTTTTCGCCCATCGGGGCGCTTTTTTCCGGCTCTCCGGTTGAGCCCAAACGGGGGCCAAGCGGTTTTGGCCTTTGGTCCCGATCCTTGGGATCGTAGCTCCTTAGGTTCCCTCGATGTCGCGCACGAGAATGCTCACGGAGAAGCTGCTCGGGTTCTACACGCCGGAGCTGTTCCAGCTTCTGCGTGACATCGTCTCGCGCCGGACGGGGTTCTCGTTGCGCATCATATATTGGTTCGTCACGTCGTACTCGAGGCGGATGCAGTGCAACTACATGTTCGGCGACGAGCGCGTGATCGTTTACAGCGAATACAAGGCGATCATGCGCAGCTACCAGAACACGTGCTTCGACCCGTTCTGTCGTCGAGCGCGCGTGTACGTCGACACGTCCTTGTGCGCCATGGTCGACGGCCCCGTCGGTGGAGACGTCCTCGAGACGACCACGGGGCAGTTGAACTTCTTCCGTTGGGCGATCTCGCGCGGGGTTCTGTTGTTCGCGGGGACGCTGCTGAGCGAGATCGAGCGGGACCTCGCGCACCACACTCGCTCCTCGAAGAGCGAGAGGCAGCGCGACCCGCCGATTTTGTTCGCCGCCTCCACGTGCGTGACGTTCTCGTAGGCCCGTTTTTTTTTTTTTTTTTAATGCGAGGCCCCCTCTCGTGGGGTGGACCCTGCTTTTCTATATGTTTTAATAAACCCCAGCAAGTCCGCAAACCTCGCGCAAAACTCCCGCAAAACAAAATGCCGCGCGTTCCGCTGGCGCGGAAGACGTGCCAGCAAAGCGTGACGTTCGACGCGCCGGCGTCGACGGGCGCCGTGCGCACGAGCGTTCGGTTCGGCTCGCTGTGCATCGAGGTATCGTCGGACGCGGCGGCGCCGGTTGCGGCGGCGCAAATTGCGGTCGTTGAGCCTGCGGTGATCGCCCGACCGGCGCCCGCAGAGCAACAGGCGCCCACGGCGTATGCGTCGGTGTGCGCGAGCCGAGTGTGCTGGCACTGCGCGGACTGCGTCGCGCACGTCGACGCGAAACGGCTCCCGGTAGCGTACAACGCCATCCGGAGGCTGTTCCGGTTCGAGGGGTTCTTTTGTGCGTGGGAGTGCGTGCGTGCGTACTCGCACGCGCTGGACTCTGACGGCGTTGGCAAGCGCGCGTCGATGCTCACGTTGCTGCACATGCAGCTGTACGACGACGCGATCGGGAAGGTCGGCATCGCGCCGCCGAGGGCGGAGTATGCCGCGTTCGGCGGGCACGTGGAGTACGAGCGCGCGCGCGAGGGTCACGACGCGGCGCTCAACGAGCGGCCGTTCACCGCGAGGCTTGCCGCGCGCGCCATGGCGGGGCACGGGGGCGACTGGTTCGCCGTCGAGCCAGGCCCGGAGTCAAGAGAGTCGCGGCCGGAGTGACGCTTTTTGACTCGGCGTGACGAACCGTTTTACGGAACCCTACTTAGACCCTGGCCGCTCTTAAATGGGCTTTTAAGCCAGTTGCGCCCACTTTACAAATAAAAACCGCTGCTTACTGCGTGACAAAGAGGGTTTCTCCCCCTTGAGAAAAAAAACCCCATAAACGCCCGGCCTCTCGTGCTGAAAAAAGCAGCGCCTAACGGGAGTTACGCTCGATCAAAAAAAATTAAAAAATAGAAACAAACTAAACGAAACAAATGAGCGTACAGCGACAGCACGCGGTGCACATGCTGCGGTACCTAGGCGTGACGATGACGGGCCGGATGCGGAAGACGGTCGCACTCACGATGCTCCTCGCTGTGTACGCCGCGCGTAGGATCCAGCGGTGGTTCCGCATGCGCACGCAAGTCAACGAGGGTTGTCCGATCAGCCTCGACCGCGTGCGGTACCCGTACGTGAGCCTCCGGACGACGCGGATGGCGTTCGTTCGGTACAACATCCTCCCCTTCCACGAGTACTTGTGCTCGCAAGGTGGGGGGGTTGTGCGCGAGCCGACCACGAACACGCCGATCTCGCCGCGCACGATGCGCCGTATCGTCCGGCGCTTGCACGCGTACGGGTACACGATCCGACCGGCGGGCTCGAGCCCCGTTGCGTCGGTGGTCGAGTGCCTCGAGAACGTCGTCGACACGCTCATGACGGAGGCCCTCGACGACGACGCCGCGTTCACCGACGATGGCTTCCAGGAGTGGGCGGGCAACTTGGAGCGCGCGATGCTCGCGCTCGCGGCGCACAGCAGGAGCGCCGCGCGGATGAAGCGCGAGCAGTGCATCGCCTCGTGTCGGTGCACGGGGCTCTGCGTCGAGCGCGTCGGCCTTGGGCTCCCCCCTTGCGCGCACGCGGAGACGCGCGCGGTGCTCGCCTCGCTCGTCACGGCCACGACGAGGATGTAGAGAAAAAGGGGGGGCGCGTTTTCCCCGCACCCCATTTTTCTTTTTTTGTTTTCTTTCTTTCTTATCGAGCTCGTAACCGAAAAGCTCATTCTGGCTCGGCTAAGAGTGAACGTGAAAGCGAAAGTGAAGGTGAAAGTGACACTGGAGGCGCCGCCTCTTCGTCCGCCGTGCCCGAGCCCGAGCTAGAATCCACAAGAGCAACGTCCGGCGCATCGCCGTGCATTCCGTGAACGTCTGTCGAGTCGGGCGGGTCGGCCGATGCAGACTCGGCGGCCCTCCGGGAGCTTTCCGATTTGGCGAGATCCTCGTCGATGCGCTTCTCGAACGCGAGGCGCGCGCCGTCTTGTTGCGCGCGGTGCTCGCGGAGGAGGGTGTCGAGCTGCGCGTCGCTGTGCACCTTATCCGCGATGAGCTCGGGGTCCGGGTTCCACGCGCACCAGCGGTACATCTCCGCAACGTACACGTCGAACGCGGTGTCGATTGCGTTTACTCGCGCGGCATGTGCCCTCGCCTCCTCGAGGGTCGCAAAGGCGCCGTAAACGCGGAACCCGCTCGTGTCCGCGCGCTGCGGCGCCGTCGGCGAGACGAATGACAGCGCGACGAACATTTGCCCTGGGACTTCCAGTGGAAACGGCGCGAGCTCCATTTTGTTTGGGGAAGCCTTTTGGGGGGTCTTTTTTGCCTTTTGTGCCTGTCCGCCCCCTTTTCGCGTGCGGCCCGCAACCGCGGCTCTGCCCTTGGGGCAACCGGGGCCCCGAAACCTCGCGCTCTCGCGGGCCTGCGTAGGCGTGAATTTTCGCCCCCTCGATGGATCAAAGCAAAAAAGCCAAAAAGCCAAAAAAGCCAAAAAGCCAAAAAGAATGGGAGACGGAATCGCAACGGTACGCGAGTCGGGGGTGTTCTACCGCGTTCTCACGCGCGTCGCGAGGCAGCCGCTACGCGTGAGCCTCGCGACGTGCGTCGTCTCGAAGTTCCCTGGCGTGGAGGGCGGCATGCGCCGGCTCCTCCTCGAGATCAGTGACGACGCACACAAGCAGTACGTGCGGCTCAGGGACATCCAGCTCACGTTCCAGCAGGCCGTAGAGGACGAGGAGCGCAAGTGCGGGCTTGTTGCCGCGATCCGGCCGCTAGTCCGACCTCCGATCGGGCTCCCCGGTTCGCCGCGCATGTGGGTCTCGTGCGTCGGCGCGACGCGCTACTTTGTGCGCGAGGGTGAGTCGGCGAAACCTGTCGCGGCGACGGACGCGGAGCTCGTTGGCGGCGCGAGGGTGCACGTCCAGCTCGAGCTCGTCGGTCTACGGCGCGACGACGAGATGCGGTGGCACTACGACGTCGTGGCGGCGCAGATCATGGTCGTGCGCGATCCCCCTGCGCCCACGCCGCCGGCGGAGGAGCCGTGCTTGCTGATCGTGGACGACACCGAGGCGGATGAGTGGGAGACGGGGAGCGTCGCGCCCGAGGCGGAGCACCCGATGCTCAGCGCCGCGCTCGCGGACGATGAGGGTCCCGTAATTCGCGCGAAGGCCACGTGAAAACGTCAAGCTTCCTCCAGTGTAAAAGCCGATGCACGAAGCTGGCCCCCCGGTCGGTCGGGGGCTTTGGGGAAAAAAACGGACTGCCCTTGGGAGAAAAGGCTGAGAGTGCTCCGAGGAGGAAACCCCAAAACCGCCACCCCGGACCGTGAAAACGCAACGCAAAAGCAACCAAGAACGCGCCAAAAAACCCCCCGCTGAAAACGAGCATAAAAGGAATTCCCTTCCCCAAAAAAAGCTCGAAAAATGGCGAAAAGTCTCAGGGGGGAGCTGGACGATCTTTTCGGCGACACTAGGATCGGCGATCTCGAAGCCGCGATTTCGGACAGCGTGGACAGCGCTACGGCGTTCGGGTGGCCCGGGTGGTCGATGCCGAAGTGGAGTTTTACCCGCTCCGGAGTAAAGCAATCGACGTCGGACGTCGTAACACTGATCGGGAGCTTCCTGAACCCTCCCGTCTCGGTTGTTGGGGCGCCGACCGGGAAGTATTATAGCGCAAGGAAGTACGCGTACTGGGCGGTATTGGTCTTGCTCGCTGTTGCCCTAGCGTACGGGGCATACAGGATCGTGTTCCGAAAGAAAGGGGGCGGTAATGACCTTGCTAATGTAGCTGCACCCGCCCCCGCGGAACCGGCTTTCGAGTTAACATATAATCAAGCCACCGATGGCAACAGCACTGTAGACTGGGTCACGACCATTTCTAATGCCCACGAGAAGTTCAAGGCTCAGACGCAGAATCCCCCGGTTATAACAGTAGCTGCTTACAAAACACAAATGCTCTCAGCGTACTTTGCTCTGGTTCCAGATAAGGTCGCAAACGACGCTATTAATCGAGCATTGGATGCTGCGCTTGCGAAAATAGCCAGAAAACCCCCCACCGCTTCGGTAAGCGAGGCTCAATTTGGAGCGATTATAGACTCCGCCCTTGTGTCTTTGCGTAAGGAGCGTGCGGCCCCTCGCGCCCCTCCCGCCACGGACACCCTGGATACCTTTCTCAAAGCGTGCGACGTGGGTGACGGAATCTGGAGCCGGATGTGGGCCATGATTTGTCGCCAGAGGGGTTTGGGCGACGCCCAAAAGGACGCGCTGAGCGAGTTCAATAAACTCTTGGAAAGGGTTGACGATAGTACGAAAGATAGAATCAAACTTAATTCGCTAAGAGAACTCGCGGCCAAAAAGAAGACAACGTTCGGGCGCAATAAAGCGAAGAGACGCGAGGAGCGCGAAAACAGGTGCCAGTTTCTCGTTCCTTGCGGCTCTCATGCTAATGTCGGGCCGCTTTGCGAGTGCGAAGCGGCCGTATCGGTCGCATCGGCCGTGGAGGGTGTGAATCTATGCGAAAAGCACTCAACCGGGAAACCCAAAAAGGAAGAAATGGCCGCGTTCTTCGCCTCGATGACGGCGCTTCGTCGCAGTGCGCCTGGCGTCAAGGAAGCCGAACACGCGATCACTGGGGCGATAGACGAGATCCGTGCCGCGGCGGTGTGGGGCCAGGGCACAGCCTCCGTAGACGACGCGATGGGCACCATGGATGACATTAAGCTCGGTACCCAATTCGGAGCCAGCGTCATCCGCAACCTCTTGAGCGGGGGTACGTATCGCAACAGCGGAACTGTTCAAATTCCACATGATACTCGTAGGCAGAGTGCCCTCGCCACACAGGATTCAGCGCGACTAGACCAATCGGGGGGCGAGCAGAGGCTGCAGAGCGATGCCGGCGCTAGCACGGTAGAGTCTCGTACCCCAGAAAGTGCCCCTCCTCCTATAGTTGTGCCTCCCACTGATCTCGACCAGGGTGAGCCCGTGGCACGGGGGGCTTCCAGTGGAACTCGAAGCGGTGATCAATCGAAGTGGGCTGTCGCCACTCGGCCCGCTCCGCTGAGAGTACGAACCTTCGCGGGGCGCACTTTTACCCCCGACCAACAGAATCTGTTTATGGATCGCCTTTTTAGAATGTATCTGGAAGCTGAGGCCCTAAGAAACGCGGATACGTGGGTCACTGTGTATGATCCGATCATTGCGAGAAATCTCGAGGCCGATAGCGCGAAGAGGAGGGAGCTAGCACTAAAGCTCGATGGTGAGATGCCCTCCCGCGGGAGCAAAAGAAGCGTTATGCGCCTTCTTGGGCATGACGCGACGAGTGAAGGATCTGGCGATCGCAACGACACCGCCCTTTCTGATGGCGCGATCCGAAACCTGGCGATTGGGTTGGTCTCGCGGAGGGCAAACAAGCTAGGGCCGCGTGAGACCACAACAAACAATTTGATATTAACTGGCCTCAAGAACATCGGTACTATTGATCGTACCATCGCCGCCATCGAGGGGGGCAAAAATATGGCGGATCCGGGTGTGTGTTATCTCTCCTCAACGGCCGTATACGAGGTACTCTCGTGGTGCGTGAAACTAGCGGACTCCGACTCAAAGAGCGGCACAAGCGGCACAAGCGGCCCTCCGGCCTCGGGAACGGGGCTCGACGCGATGGTGGCGGGAAGCTCCGGTCATTCGTGTATCGTGATCGATGCGATTGACGAATTTCGGAGCGCTTTGGAAGCCGTGGAAGCGAATGACCAAAACGCGTTCCGTAGCGCAGTGCTGGTCCTCATCCCCGTTTTCTCGCGAGCGCACGAGGCGCGGGGAGCGCGCTCAAACCAACGCGAGAGTGGAACTCGCGCGCGTGTGATCGGGAGGGCACTCAAGATGCTGTCGACGTGTGTGATCCTGCAAGGTCCGGCCGAAGACCCGCCCGAGTCGATTGAGGCGGTAGCCGCTACGATCTCCGATGTGCGTGCGTGTGTTGCGGTCGAGGATCAGAAATCCGAGTGGCGCAAAATGCTATCCAAACCGATAGAGCTGGATATCAAAGGGATTATCGCTCGTATGTTCTCGCAGACGGGGCCCACGGCCGCGGGGCCCACGGCCGCGGGGCCCACGGCCGCGCAGCAGTCCGAGTTTGGGATGATTCAGAGCATCAAGAACTTTGCTAGCGGCGCGGCAAACCTCGGGAGCGGTATGATCAACGCCGGATCGAGCGCGCTGGAATCCGGCGCGGGCCTCGCGATCGCTGTAGCGGAGCTAAGCGACGTGACTGACGCGGTGAAAGCATGCGCAAAGGCCATCGAGGAGAAGCTGATGTTCCTCATCGAGCTTTTCTTTGGGATGTTCTCGCTTCTCGCTACGGGGACACTGAGTGTCCAAGCGAGAACTGCCATCTCGACACTAAAACTGAGCGGCTTGAGCACGCAGGAACAAGAAGACATGATGCTAGGGGCCAAGGAGCTAGAACGAATAAACGCCCAACTAGCCCCGGTACCGACCGAGTTCGGCGGGCAATCGCAGCCTGCAGTCTCAGGCGATGCACTCTCCTCAGGCACCACAGTCGTCGAGGGAAGGCATCTCGACACATGGGGTACGCGAGCCAAGGAGACTGCGTCGGGCTTGTTCAGTGGCATATGGGGCCTCATTTCAGGTATTCTAACGTGGGTCGTCGGCAAGCTCCGCAAGTGGAATCAAAACAAGGATGGGAAGCAGCTTGGGAGCATAGTGGACGTGTTCGGGGACATCACGACGTACGTGATCCAAAAACTCGGCGAGTGGACTACGAATATGGCTGGCAGCGCCCCCGAGGGGAAAGCGAAGATGCTCGGGCTCATGTTCGGCACGCGCGGTCCGCTCGCTGTTGATCTCCTGAAGCGGTGCAGAAACTGGTGGTCCTCCGAGGGTGGGATCATGGCGATACTCAAAAACCCCGCTGGCCTCGTTGGGATGGCTAAAAAGGACGTCGCTGCGGTTGTGAAGTACGCGCGTTGTGTGAGGATCGCGCTGACGGCGCTGCTCGCGGCGAGGCTGTTGCAGATCATGGCGGTTTTTGGGCCTCGTAGTGGAGGCGGCGGCCCGATGGGTCTACTTTGGGAAGAAATGAAAACACAAATGGTGAATGTGATGGGTGGGGGTGCGTAGGCTACGGCGACTACGGCGACCACTGGGACAGTTTCGTGATCGGTGTGGCCGACGTCCAAATATGCCTAGTTTTACTGCTTTTCCGGTTCCGGTTCGTCGCGCGCGGCCCGGTTTGCATCGTCCGGCGAGGACAACACAGACAACGACGCGTGGAAGTGCTGGATGCGCGGTAACGCGGCGCGGAGCCACGCTTTGTCGGGGACGACGCGAACGATGTTGAGCTGGAAGTTGGGCGGTGGACGGTACTCGACGAAATCCGCGCGTGGGAGACCGCAGATGAGCATGTTGATCTGGACCTGCGCGTAGTACTGCTTCGGGATGGTCCCGTGGATGATGGTGCGTCGGTACGGACACTTGACCTCGAGCATGATCGGCGCCAGGTCCGTGTCCGGGACGGCGCCTTGGGCGCCCGCTGGGCCGCTTGTCCCGCCGACGGAATCCTCGAGGCCGCTGCAGGGGCCGCTGCTGAGACCTAAGAACGCGCGGACGGAGGCGGACGATACGAGCGGCGGCGGCTCGTCGCCGCACGGGCCGATCGTGCGGACGACTCGTGGCGTCGTCACGGCAGGACGCGCCGGCGATTCGAGTGTAAGTTGTGTTACAACTTGTGATGGCCTCGTTTCGCGGAGCACGGTGATTCCGTCGGGGCTTCCCGCCAAAAAGAAGAGCGGAGAGCCGGCACCGTGGATCGCCTCGTAGTCGATGAGCCCGACCTCGAAGCTCACGCGGCCGAGCGCCGCACAATACGCCGCGATCGCCGCGGACTCGTGCGCCTGCCCGTACCGCGTCGCGACGTTCCCCGTGAACGGTTTCCCGAGCCCGCGCTTCCGTAACGACACGTCCTTCGCGCCTTCGTACGGGTTCTCGCCGAGAATGGACGCGATCTCGGACGCCGTGATGCGCGTCTTGCGTCGCTCGTACCACTCGGGCGAGCGCTGCGCGACGACGGGCACCGCGAGGATCGCGCACAGCGCATCCATTTTTTTGTTTTGCGGTTCTTTTTTTTCCGTTTTTCGCGGGTTTGGTTTTGGTTCGGTAACCAAGGGGCCCATACTCTCGTTTTGAAAACGGCAAGCTTCTCGGCAAAGAAAAAAATAAAAAAATAAAAAAAATAAAAAAATAAAAAAAATAAAAAAAAATAAAAAAATAAAAAAACAAAAAATTGAGAACCATGAAAAGAAGCTTCGGCTCCTTTTGCGGGGGGGTCTTACACGACGCGGGCTACCTCGTACGAGACCGTGATGATGATCTGGATCTCGGGCGGAAGCGAGGCGCCGGCGGCTCCCGTGAAATGGAGCGCAGGGTACCGTGGCTCGGTGAACACGAGCGGCGCGGGTGCCGCATTTACCCACGGTACGAGCACGGTGAAGGTGGTCTGGATCCCGGGCTCGACCATCCGGTTAAACGACCCGGCACTACTTTGTCTCAGCGGAATACTCGCCTTCGTCGCGGCTGAAACCGTCCCCTCGGCGATGGCGACGCACTGGAAGGTCGCTGCGTCCGCCCCAATGGTCGTTGCGTACGGGTTCGTCACGAGAGCGAGTTCTAGCTTGGCAATAGAGTTCGAGGGGAAAGGTACGGTCGGCGGCACGAGGAGCGTGACGATGAATGACCGGACGCGCGACATGGCGGGGAGCGCGCGGTATATCCCCTCGTTGTGTGTTGGCTCGAGCACGAGCACGGCCCCTGGCGCCAGCGAGGCGCGCGACGTCTGCGTTTGGAACGACTCTTCGACGGCGATGTTTGCAGCCGTGGCGATGCAGCGCACGCGAAGCGCCGTCGGGATGCCGGACCGCGACATGGCCGCGGCCACCTCGAGATCGAGGTCGCTCACACACGTGTCTAGCTCCATTTTCTTTTTTCTTTTCCCTTTTTTTGTTCTTTTTTTTGCTTTTTGGGGGTCCCGGGGGGGGGGGATTGTTGATGTCCCGTTTTCCCTCTCTTGTACGCCGTTTTTTTTCTTTTCGGGGTATGTCTTTTCTTTTTGCTCCCTTTCTGCGCCGCAAGAGTCTCGGTTTTTATTTTAAAAGAGTCTCGGCTGGGACGCGCGGGAAACAAACCGCGGTGCATCGTTCGAGAGAGAAAGACGGAAGTGTGGGTGTGGGGGGAGGAAGTTTCCACGTGGCGGGAAACGAGGCACAGGGGCTAACGCGCGCAAAACCCCCCGGGGTAATGCGGGGTTTTTGAGAGGGGGGGGACACTTTT
>Ga0247831_1006805_pt1 | contig 13217 bp, 12 predicted proteins | sample LaCruzMarch2015__9_FD_192406 | JGI IMG/M metagenome (GOLD analysis project Ga0247831, IMG submission 192406) | Freshwater microbial communities from meromictic Lake La Cruz, Castile-La Mancha, Spain - LaCruzMarch2015_1m | ecosystem: Environmental > Aquatic > Freshwater > Lake | place: Spain...
ATTTTGCCAAAAATAAAGCAATTAAACCTAAGACTATTTCAGCAATTCCTAAATAAAATATATCATGCAAGGTGTATTTACTTGCACTTACCAATGCAACACCATAGAAAACAAGTGTGGCAGGAAAACATAACCAAAAAAAGCCATGGTAGAGCATTCCAAGACAAAAAAATCCTCCAGCTATTAGTGGAATCATTAAATTGAGAAGCAATAATTTTGAGGTTTTGTTCCAAACACTTAAACCTTGTTTTCGGGCTTTTCTGATGGTAAATAATGTTCCAAACAACAATGCAAATGCCAAAACAATTAAGGCTTCTACGACTAATTGAGGAACAATTTCATGTCTAATTTCTGGATTGCTCAATAAACCTGAACCATCAACGTGGAGTTTAGCATAAGCATACCAAGCTCCCAACAAAGCACATACGCCCGCCGAAATACCCGAAAGACCACTCAACGAAAGGAATTTCGAGGAGCGTTCCATCAAGGAGCGAATTTCTTTTAGATTTTCGAGATGTTCGTTCATAAATGAATGAAAAGTTTAGGCAAAAATATGATAATTCCGACGATAACCGCAACAATAGACATAATCAAAACTGCAGCGGCGGATAAATCTTTTACTTTTCCGATTAATTGATGGTATTCGGGCGATACAAAATCACAGAGTTTTTCGATTGACGTATTTAGTGTTTCTACTACCAAAACCAAGCCGATTTGGGTAATAATAATCGCCCATTCAATAGCTGATAGTTTCATATAAAATCCTGCTGATAAGACGACTATGGCAACAAAGACATGAAATCCTGCATTATTTTCCTTCATCAAAAATCTAATTCCAGCAAAAGCATGACGGAAGCTACCTAGCATTTTTAAGATTTGCATTACGGTTAGGAATTAAAATGAGAAGTGAAATATATAGCACCGCTACAACCAAAGTAAAGACCAACGTTGTTTGAAGGGCTAATGGATTTTGTAATTCTTGAAAAGATTTTCGGAATAAATAAAATGGATGAGTGAATAAATCCCAACTATTGAATCTTGCGAAGCGTCCGAGATATAAACCAAAACCTGACAACACTATACTTACCGAAATTACAATCCAAGCTAAAACATTGTTAATGAACTGATTAAGTACTTGGTGAATCACTTTAAGAGAATATAGACCCGTGCATATTCCAGCTAGAGCCGCAATAAAAAACCCTACTGTATCGAACCACAAAATGTGTCTTTCCTTTTCACCCAAATGTATCAAATCGGTAATCAGATAAGGAGAATTTGGAAAAAACAGCAACCATAAACCCAAATTAACTAAAATAAAAAGTGGCTTTGACCTAATAACCCTTGTTGATGAAGATAAACGGCGAGCTAAAAGAGCAAAAAATAATGGTATCCAAGCCAAAAAAAGATTCCAAAGCAAAAATAAACCTCTAATTTGCTCGGTCTGTACGGCTCTGATTATCAATAATAAGCAGCATAAAGCCGAAAGCAAGGCCAAACTCAAAGTGGCTCGGCTAATTCTGAAAAATATCCTTATTTGATTCGACTTCATTATTTTAAAAAGAACTTTGTATTGCAAAGTAAATTTTTAATAATTCAAATCGCAAGTATTTTGTAGAAAATATTTTAAAAACCACTAAAATAGTCGGAAACAACAAATTCTAAAAGAAAGTATAATTTAGACGTTGGTACGGAAAGGAAACATTTGATAATTGATTTATAAAAACTAATCTTTTATCAACTTAAATGTTTTAGATAAACCATCGGTTGAGATTTTCAATAGATACATTCCACTTTCAGCTGCGATGAGTTTAGCGTCGAGAATAGGCTTTATTGCTTCTTTATTCATTATCATGCCAACAGTTGCGTAATTAAGTGTTGCTTTTAATAGCTTATTGGTTAGGTCATTTAATGGAAAAATATCAATCGTTTACTGGTTTGGATTAGGAGCAATACTAAGTTCGTAACTACCTGATGACACACTCAAAATTACACAATTTGGCTTCATTATTTTTTCATAGATAGAACTCAAACCTTCGGCATCGGTGGCAGTTAATATAACTTTATAAAAATATGTTTGAGCATCGCATGGTACAATATTCAAGACAGCCTCACCAATTAGACGATAAGATGATGTTACAAAATGGATGTGGTCGTCGTGGAATAGCAAAACCGACCATAAATAACTGAGTTGTTCTTTACTATGTTCAGCATCTAATACTTGTGCATTAAGGCTTAGTGGAAAATCTTTATTGTTTTAAAAAAATTTCTAATTTGTCGATACTCGTGCTTATAATCTGCAAAGGAGTATTATCAACAAAAATCGAAATTCCGGTCGAGGGAGGTTCTCCCACCAAAACTTTTCTTGAATTTAAGTCAATTCTTGTGAAATTACTTGAAGCGGTCTACGAGTAGCGAGTGATACGCCCAAGTGTGGTCTGAAAAGGTGTTTCTTCTTGAACTTTTTAGTCGGGTTTTCCAATATTAAGTATATGCTTGCGTTTTGCGACGAACATTAAATATACATAACCATTTTTCAAAAAATTAGGGTCGAGAGCGAATCCATTGAGTCCATGATCGCCGTAATCACTTACTTCTTCACTTATATCAATGATTGGTTTGGTAGATATTACACCATTTTCAACGATAAAAACTTTTCAACTCTTTTCCCAAACACACATTATTCCATTGGCTTCAAAAGTAAGCCCAGCAAAGATTATTAAATTATCAAAAATGATTTCATCAACAATACCAGAAGCTTGAGCAAAGGAATTAATGGAAAGAAGTTGTAGATTAAAATAAAAAAAATGGACAACAATATCTTTATAGTTAAAACAGAAAATAGATTTCGACAAAATATAAATAAATCTTTGTAATAAGATGTGAAACAAAGAGGTAATTACGAAATATTAAACAGTAAAATAAGTTAATTTTGTTTTTGATAAACACCGAGTAATGATTATTTTGAAATATTTTGAGAAAATTAAATAATAATAACGTAATATGATTTACTAATAAAGAACATAAATTACTTATATTCAGCTATTTGCAAAATATAAACTTACACTATAAAAATATAAAACCCAAAATAACAGCGTATAAACTACTGTCATTCAGCATTATAAATTTGTCTATCGTCATTCTAAATTCGTCATTTTACTTGCCTGTATGTCTGAAATAATATTTGATTATAAATCCGTATTGCCACAACTTCCAGAAGAGCCTGGGGTTTATCGTTATTTCGATGAAACAGGAGAGATTATTTATGTAGGAAAAGCCAAAAACTTAAAAAATAGGGTAAGTAGCTATTTCTATAATTTCAATCGCCACGACCGCAAAACACGTCGTTTAGTGGTTTGTATTCGGAAACTTGAGTTTACTATCGTACCAACCGAGTACGATGCACTTTTGCTCGAAAACACACTAATAAAAAAACATCAACCTCGCTTCAATATCTTACTGCGAGACGATAAAATGTACCCTTATGTGTGTGTAACCAACGAGCGTTTTCCGAGAGTAATCACCACTCGCAGAATGGAAGATAAGAGCAAAGGCAAACTTTATGGGCCTTTTGTCAATTCAAGAGCGATGTATGCATTGCTCGAAATGTTTGGCCAACTTTACACAATACGCACTTGTATTTTAAATCTTTCGGAGGAAAATGTGGCGAGCAAGAAATTTAAAATTTGTTTAGAATACCATATTGGTAATTGCAAAGGCCCGTGCGAAAATCGTCAATCAGAGGAAGAGTATAATAAAGAAATTGAGCAAGTAAATTATATTCTAAAAGGCAACATTGCTCCTGCTAAGCAGTTTTTTGCACAAAAAATGCTAGATTCAGCAGCTAAATTAGCTTTTGAAGAAGCCCAGCAGTATAAATTGAAATTAGATTTTCTGCAAAATTATCAAAGTAAAGCTACGGTCGTAAATCCTGCCATCAAAGACTTAGATGTTTTCAGCATTGTTTCTGATGAAAATTCGGCTTACCTCAATTTCATCAAAGTTATAAATGGCACAATTACGCAAAGCCAGACTTTGGAAGTAAAGAAAAAACTAGATGAAACAGATGAAGAAGTTCTGACGATGTTGATTGTGGAACTTCGACAAACTTACGAAAGTGAAGCAAAGGAAATTGTGACAAATATTCCTTTAGAAATTGATATGAAAGCCGAAATTGCGGTTCCGCAAATTGGTGATAAGCGAAAATTGATGGAAATGTCGCTGAAAAATGTCATGTATTTCCAGCGTGAAAAAGCCGAACGTGAAGCCATTGCAGCCAGCGGAGCAACCAACAAACGTGACCGAGTACTGGTAAAACTAAAACAAGATTTGCAGTTAAAATCGCTTCCACGCCACATCGAATGTTTCGATAACTCGAATATTCAAGGAACGAATCCTGTTTCGGCAATGGTTTGTTTTATCAATGGTCAGCCTTCGGTGAAAAATTACAGACATTATATTCCGAGAACCGTAGAAGGGCCAAATGACTTTGCGACTATGAAAGAAGTGGTAGGCCGCAGATATACTCGATTGATAGAAGAAAAAGCAGAATTACCTGATTTGATTATTATTGATGGTGGAAAAGGGCAACTTTCCGCGGCTTGTGATGCCCTTAAGGAAATTGGAATTTATGGCCAAATTCCAATTATTGGTATTGCGAAACGTCTGGAAGAAATTTATTTCCCCGAAGATACGCTACCACTATACATTGACAAAAAATCAGAGTCGTTGAAACTCATTCAGCGTTGCCGAGACGAAGCTCACCGTTTTGGTATTACACATCACCGTGACCGCCGAAGTAAAAACTTCTTGAATAGTAGTCTCGAAAGTGCCAGTGGAATCGGTAAACTTACTGCTACAAAAGTTTTGAAGCAATACAAGACGATTACAAATATAAAAAATGCCCCCGAAGAAGAATTAATAAAACTAATCGGAAAAGATAAAACTCACCGAATTAAGGAGTTTTTGGAGAAAGAAAGTTAAGAAACAACCCTGTCAAGCAATGAGACACGAGAAACAAAATTCGAGACGCTTCGTCGCTTCGGTAAATCGTCACGAATTTCTTGTCTCTTGTCCTTTGTCTAGGTATTTAGGATAGGTATGATGCTGTGTCAGACATCAGGGTTCTGATTTTATTTCATGATTACGATGCTCTTCTTTTCGACATATATACCATTGGTTAATTTTACGATATATTTACCAGAACTAAGGTTTGATAAATCCACCACTCGAGGTTCTATTAGATTTGGAATTGGACTCGTATAAATATATTGTCCTTTGCTATCATAGATTGTAAGGGTAAAGTCTTCAAGATTATCTTTTGCTTCCAATGTAACTATTCCATTGCTTGTAGGATTCGGATAAATAATAATACCCGACAATTCGGTGCTTGGCACAAACGAATATGCCCCAGAAAGGTTCGAACGACAGGTAAAAGTTTTGTTAGCAACTATAAAGTTTCGGAGTGCAGTAACAGTTATAAAGCTTGGTGAATTAATCTTGATAAACGCCGTTTTATTGGCCAGAATTCTATCATCTTGCTTCCATTCATAAGACAAATCGATTGCTTGAGATTTTTGCTTAGCCTGCAAAGCATAAATGCCTATTTGCATAATTTCGGGAGTTTCGGGACGAGGCTTGATTGTGAACGTCACCGGTTCTGAGTCAATCGAAAAACAACCATTTTCATCTTTCTGTCGCACCGTTACTTTATAATCTCCTACAGCACGAACCGTGATAAAAGGGGCGGTTTCGTTGGTACTCCAAACACTTTCTTTCAAACTTGTCGATGCCAATGTAATTGTATTACCTTCACAAGCGGCGACATCGCTCTGATAAATAACAGGTTTTATTGGCAACGAAAGTATTTGTGTTTGTATAATATTAGATTCGGGCGATGCACAGCCTATCGCACTAATACCTTTTACACTATATGAACTTGAGTTTTTTACCGTAATTTGTTTTTGAGTTTCGCCACTATTCCACACAAATGATGTGTAATCGGGACTATCGGTAAATAAATCTATACTCGTTCCTTCACAGAAAAACAGACTTTTTTTAGCGTAAGCAACAGGCTTTGCGGTCGGAAAAACCTTTTTTACATCAACGGCTGTTGTGAAAAAATAATTACCTGTTTGGTCTCTTAATACGCTATTGTATATACCATTTGATGCCGTTAAAGTAGAAGATGTAAGATTATTCGACCATTTTTGCGAATTATATGAAGTAGGTAAACTAAGCGTAACTTTATCAGATACTTGACAAGAGACATTTAGAGGAACTATTGGTGAGGGCAAAAAAGGGATAGATTGACTAAAAAAACGTGTGTTCATTTTAATATCCCAAGCCTTTGCCAAATCCGAAATTCCTGAATCTGTAAAATGTACGCCTTCTGGGCGGGGAGTTTGAATAGAATCAGTATTAGGCCCTTCAAAGATATAGTCGGCAGGATTTATAACATTATTTTGTGCGTTAATTACAGTCGGATAAATCTGATTTGTATTTAATAAAGATACACGAGCAAGCATCCAACTTATTTTTTTACCAGATTCTAATCGACTTTTTTCAATGACTTTTCTGAGAGCAGTTTCATAATATTCTTGCGTGGGTTTGAGGTCGGTTTCTGCTTCTCCTTGCTGCCACAAAACCGAACGTAACCCCAGTTGAGAAATATAATATTGCAGCGAAATTCTCAAATACGAATAGGGTGTTTGGTTAGGAAATGTAAACTTAAAATATGGGTGTTTGGTAGAAACTCCGATCGAACTGCTATACCAATTTTCGATACTTGTTCCTTCATAGGCAGCATTGAAAAACATAATTGGAACATTCAAACTTTTGGCCAATAAATCGCCCAGCTCGCCCCAACACCAAGTTCCCTGCCCACGGGGAGCAATCGAAGATGTTCGCTCGACGTGTGAAAAACTCTGAAAAGGAGGGATTTCATCTAAAAAGTCGATTTTTTGATAATCAAAACAATTTATACGATCATCGATTGATGCTTTTTCACCATAATTTCGTCTTCCTTCTGCATTTGATTGCCCTGCTATCAAGAATACTTCGCCAATACCTACTTTTTCAACTGTAGATTGAGAAATAACAGCCCCATTCTTCCAAGCTCTTACTTGTAATTGATACCAGCCACCTGTACCTTTTATTGAGCCTACAAAAGAACCATTTTGTGGTTTATCAATTACTGGAGCCCAATCAGTAGCAACACCCTGCCCTACTTTCACAGGCAAAAGTCTTGCTTCAATTTTTTCGATGGCATCTTCATAATTTCCTGATATATAGATAATTGAAGTATTATTATTATCTCTCTGAAAGACACTTCTTGTTAATGGCAGGTTGATCGTAATTTGAGCAAATCCAACAAGGTTGAAAAATAATAGGAAAAACAACAAAATAAGGTTTCGCATCATTAAATACTGTATTTTGAAAAAAAACGACCACAAATATACTCATAAACTTAAAATTTTCTTTACTTTACGTGTCACAATTTGAATCTCTAAATCATTTTTTAATATTTTAGCCTTTTTCGCTTAACCATTTTTTTATTTTTAACTCCCAATCAGCTTGTGATTGTCGATAAAGACTATGGTTCGATTCACTATCATATTGCTTTTGTAACTGATTCATTTCACGGTAGGACTCTAAATATTCGTATTGAATCATACTGTTAAGGTCTATTATCAAATCGGCTTGCATCGTGGCAATTTTCTTTTTGAAACGCTCGGTTACAAGTTTTGCAATATCAAAATGTAGTTGTTCGTGAGCCAAAGCATAATCATTGAGTGAATTAGGTAAAACCCAAGACATTCCACGCACCATGTAGGTTTTGGTCGAAACTTTGGCTAAAATATATCCATCAATGACTTGAAAACTCGCTCCGTAAGCAAAATTAGCAAAGATAGCAGCCCCATAACGTGTATTCGTGGGTTTTCCTTTAAAATCATTCCAATCGATTTTTCGTGTATTATAATAAATGGTATCGCTATCATTTATATCGTTTTCTGGGAGAAAAACGATTTTTACACCTTTGATGAGAGCTTCATGTTTACTGCCATTGAGTGTTAGCCATTTATCAAAATATTCAAGCGATTTTATGAATAAAGACACTAAAATAGATTCATATTTTGCATTGGGCATTTGAATGTCTGAACGCAAAAAAGAGGTACTTGTGTTTGTCTCAGTAAGCAAAATTGTATCTTTTTTTCCGATTCGGTCGAAAGATACTTTTAGCTGTATTTGACCAGAAATATTACCATTTGATAACTTCGATTCGGTAATTTTTAAATCAAGAATTCTATATCTGAGTAAAAGTTGGTTTTCTTTATTTGGCAATGATTGCAAAATAAATTTCTTGATAACAGCCTCTGTTCCGCCTTTAAAACCAATAGGCTCTTTCTGAGTTGCAGAAATAAAGATTTGACCCATATTTTCTCGCTGTATGCGAGCATCAGTTACTTTTACGATACTAAAACTTGGAGAAAAAGTTATTTTTTCTGGACTTAGTATAAGTAATTTTTGAGAATACCCTTCCGACCAGAAAATCAATATTATGTATAAAATCTTGACTATTTTCATTGATTTTTTAACGTTTCTCTATCAAAAAATTAAGGTATGCGATGCACTAAAATCTGTGTAAACGGGAATAAGCAGACTAATATTTCCAATACAAAAAAGTCCTTTACTCTCACGATCGTATCTCATTCACAATCGGTGACTTTAATAACTAAAAGCCGAGCAAATATTTGGGTCTTGCGTTAATTTTTCAAAGTTAAAGTTGTGTCAATTGATTTTAATAGAAATATAGAAAAATATTTGGGTGAAACTTTTTATTCTATCAAAATTATTGCGGATTTTGCCTATTCTTATCGAGTCAATTATTGTTCCTGTTTAAAGCGATTCTCAGCTGCGATTTTAATTTATTGAAAAATATCGGTGGATTGTGAGCGAGACAATTAATTTCTTTGAGTCGGAGCCGAGTTACGGTGAAAATAAATTAAAAAATAGTAGTCAAAATTCAGTAGTTTTGAGTCAAAAATCCATAAAAAATCAAATTTATTTTTTCTTCAATTTTTCAAAATTCATGAAAACCTTTGCGTATTTTGATAGGTAAAGGTTTTTTGTTAATTTAGGACTTAGAGCTCAAAAGAATCTTCCAAAAAAGAATATGGCAACCAACAAAACTACCGAGACAAAAGCCAATATCAGCGATTTTATCAAACAAATCATCGACGAAGCCAAATGCAAAGATGCCTTTCGCTTAGTTGATATTTTTCAAAATCAGATAAATCTAGAACCTAAAATGTGGGGGCCAAGTATCATTGGTTTTGGGAGCTATCACTATAAATATGCTAGCGGACATAAAGGTAATGCTCCGCTTATAGCATTTTCTCCACGGGCTACGGCTATCTCTTTGTACCTTCATTTATCCATTGAACAAAGAGAAGATTTATTACAAAAACTGAGTAAAACCAAAGCTTGGAAATGTTGCATTAATCTAAAAAAACTTTCAGCTATTAACCTCGAAGTGCTCAATGAATTGATTGAGGTTTCGTTGAAGTCAATTAAACAATTATATCCATCATAAAAACTAAAATATATGATAATTAAAGAGATAAACACCCTTTCGCCAGCGATACAAAAAGTCATTCAGCATTTCATTGATTTGCTTGTAACTACTCCCTATACGGCTTCTCAGGAAACACTTATGAATCTTGTGGCATCAGAAAATAGTCATTTGTTTTTAGCTTATGATGATTCAGAAAATATAACCGGAATGCTAACCGTTGGCATATATTATAGCCCAACAGGAAAAAAAGCATGGATTGAAGATGTTGTAGTAAATGATACGTATCGAGGACAAGGAATCGGCGAAAAATTGGTACAACATGCAATCAATTTTGCAAAAACCAAAGACGTAAATTTATTGATGCTTACCTCGCACCCAAGTCGAATTGCGGCCAATAAACTTTACCAAAAAGTGGGTTTTAATAGACGAGAAACCAATGTTTACAAAATGATTATTGAAAAAAGTTAATGACATAAAAAACAAAACGGCTTGCAAATCAATTATTTACAAGCCGTTTTGTTTGAAATTTATTTCCTTCTCGGTAATCTTTCATCACGCATAGCAGCGTTATAGGCAAACGAAGCCACAATAGTTGCAGCCTGTTTCAAATCTTCTGGTTGTAAATGATCGTATGAGTCCATGTTTGTATGATGTGTGCGAGTATTATATTCAATTTCATCTTGAATAAACTGGAAACCGGGAATACCAACACCCACAAACGAAAGATGGTCTGTTCCACCAGTGTTTCTAATCGTAACAGTTTTTGCTCCTAAATCATTGAAAGGCTCAAACCATTTAGTGAAAATCGGGCGACAGGCGTCGTTTCCTTGCAAATAAATCCCTCTGATTTTGCCGGTACCGTTATCAACATTGAAATAGGCGGTCACTTTATCTCCTTCGGCATTACTTTTTTTGGTTTCGGCATTGGTCAAGTGATTTTTCACATAATTTCTCGAACCAAAAAGCCCTTGTTCTTCACCACTCCAAAGAGCAATTCTTATCGTGCGACGTGGCTGAACACCCAAAGTTTTCAATATTCTAACAGCTTCCAACATCACAGCTGAGCCTGCGGCATTATCAGTTGCCCCAGTCGAGCTTTGCCAAGAATCAAGGTGTGCTCCCAACATTACTATTTCTTCTTTCAATGTAGGGTCAGTTCCTTTAATTTCGGCCAAAACATTATAACCTTTTAAATCTTCAGTAAAAAATTTTGTTTTTACATCTAACTCTAATTTAACTGGAATTCCCGCTTTCGTCAATCGGCAAAGCGACAGATAATCTTCGGCAGCAAGCATAATATCGAGTAAGCCTTCGGGGTCTGTAGCTTTGTATGATCCTCCACCCGAAACAAACAATGTACCATCTTTTCCCTTAGCACTCATACTCAAAAGTGCCAAAGCACCTTCTTTTTTAGCCATATCTTTGGTTTTTGTAGAAAGCATATTGGTTCTACGCATGGCCTGCATCATTGAGCGGAAAGCTGTATCGGGTGGTGTAGTTGTAGTTGGCGTTGCAGTGGCCATTTTCTCTAATTCTTCGTCGGTATAGCGACTTGCATCTGGCTTGAAGGATGGTTGAATTTTATCGTTTTTATAAAGTAAAATCACCTTGTCTTTTAGTTTACCACGATAATTTTCTAAACCTAGTGTATCAGTTTCTTCAATCAATAAAATCTCAGCTGATTTCAATTTTCCTTTGGTGCCAGCCGTCCATGTTTTTGGATACGCAATTAAAGGTCGATAATAAGGAGCGATCATTGCCACATAACTTTTATTGAGTTCCCAACCTTTACCAAAATCTCCCCATGCTTCAAGCTTGGCATCTTCTAATCCCCATTCCGCCAATTTTCCTTTGGCATAATTGGCAGCTCTCATAAATCCTGGTGAGCCTTGCAAACGTGGGCCGTTTACATCAGTCAAATTAAAGGCAATATCCATGACTTTTGAATTTTGAAGCCCTTCTTGACGAATTTTCTTGGTTGTCTCTAAGTCAACGTTCTCTTCTTGAGCATTGACAACGCCCAAAGAAAGCATACTGAGAATAATAATAAGTAGGTATTTTTTCATACAATACGGATAAGTTTAGTTTATTGAAGACTAAATATATATGTAATAATTCGGGCGAACAAAATTTTGAGATTAATGCGGTCGATAAAGCGATTAATTGAGTTTAAATATTGATTTGGAGTATCAATTCATTTAACGTAAAAGGTAGACGAATGCAAAATGAAGTGATATAGAATCGAAACTTTATGAAATCTTATTAACTAAAATGCTAAAAGCATGACATGATTATAGAAATACAACACATTAAATAATTCTAATCACGAGGGGATGATATTTTCTTTTTAAAATTTGTCACAAAAAACTAATAAAATGAATCCATTCAGAATTTTATTTTTCTTATTATTACGAAAAATCTATTACTTAAACTTTCAACAATGAAAAAACACTTTTCAATATTAATACTTTATTATCTTTTAATGGCTTGTAACACGAATACAACTACTCAACAAAATGACTCGCTAAAAGTTGAGCCAACTCAAACCAAACCGCCAATCGTAGGTAATGATGCCGACGAACACGGCTGTAAAGCATCGGCAGGTTATCAATGGTCAGTTTTACGCAACGAATGTATCAGAATTTTTGAGGTAGGCATAAGATTAGACCCCTTATCTAAAGTCCTTGAACAAACCTTATCTGCTTTTATAGTCATAAAAACTGATAGCAGCGATCAAGAAATAGAACTTTTTGTACCTTATGATGAGCAAACGATTATCGTAAAAAAAGAGTCTGCTGATAAATGGAAAAATGACAAATATACTTTGACCAAAACTAAAGATACTTACAACATTGAAGATGTCAATAGGAAATTACTTTATAAGGGGATGATAGAAAGGTGATTAAATAAAAAACGCTCCAAATCTATCTATTATTTGGAGCGTTTTCTCTACGGAAACTTTTTATAAATATCTTTTCGATGGTCAAATGTTACAAAATAAAGCGTTTTTTCATCTTCCTCCCATTTGATTCCAATTCTGTGATTTCCTGGGCGAATACGAAGATAGGAAGTATATCCTTTCAGTTTCTTTATGTTACGATTTCGGTTAAACTCTCAGACTGTTTTGCATCCAAAATGGTATCATAGATGGCATTTTTTACATCTTCATCTTTGAGTTTTTGCAAAGCTTTCAAGAAAGAGTTTTTAAATCCAACTTTCATATTTTACCCAAAGCTTTCAAAACGTCCTCTCTATTTACTGTCTCGATCTTCATTGCAACATCAATTTTTGAGGCCAAAAGGTAGTCTTCCCATTGCTGAGTAGATATTTTTTGACTTTTGATTCCTAATTTACTCGCTAATGTTACGAGTAATTTCAAATCTTCTGATGACTGACTTTCTAAAATAATCGCACTCATATTTCTATATGTTTTATTACAAAAATAACAAAATATCAACAAAATTTTGTGCCTCATCGAAAAGATATGACACAAGTTTTTTGTATTCTATCAATACTTCAAATCAAGCATCGCCCCAACATACACCATTCGAGTGATTGGGGCAGAGCCATAAACCGTAATAGCATTGGCATTAGTAAGATTCGTTCCACCCAATTTGAAGGTAGTTTTGAGTGGTTTTGAATG
>Ga0247831_1006809_pt1 | contig 13213 bp, 15 predicted proteins | sample LaCruzMarch2015__9_FD_192406 | JGI IMG/M metagenome (GOLD analysis project Ga0247831, IMG submission 192406) | Freshwater microbial communities from meromictic Lake La Cruz, Castile-La Mancha, Spain - LaCruzMarch2015_1m | ecosystem: Environmental > Aquatic > Freshwater > Lake | place: Spain...
AGTACTCGCTGCGCCTGATGTTGCTGCTACATCGACGATTGTTGATTTTACTTGTGAAGTAGGCGTGATGACAATCATGTCTGTATTCTTTACGTTGTTGCAGAGGAATCCTCCGTCGTCGTCGTCGTCTGCAACACGACTAATTATTATGGACGATGTACTATTATTGTTAAAGACATAATCGAGGAAGTCATCATCAACACCTATACCCCGATAGGACTCCGCTGCTGCGCTGTGGGATGTCATGGATGATGATAATAGATAATATTAGGTTGTATAGAGATGGTACACCACCATGCGCACCAAAATGCAACAATCTGTGGTTGCGGAGGGAGGCAACCGATCTCAATCAATGTTGCGTGAAATGTAATGAAGGTTTGCCCGCGTGTCAGAAAGTGCCAGAAGAAAAGGGGAGAAGAGGAATGTGAATCGTGAACATTGTGGGCGTCGTACATAAAGCTGTTCCTGGGCAGGAATGCGGCTACTTTGAAGTCAAAGATGTCGATAACACTGTACACATCATCTATACATACATACATCTACAACTCTAACACGAACACCTGCTAAAATTCTACCATATCACATCTAACCTTCACACTTTCACTCCCACGGCAGAACAGCTATTCTCTCCAACGGCCGAAAAGCTCCATGTAGATGCATTATCATCATCATCTGCAGCTGTAGCAGCAGCTTCATTGTAAACGCAATGTTGTCCACTCGTTTCACCTTTAGATTCTAAATCATTTGACATATACAATTCTTCAAATGATAGTAGCTGCTTCTTGTTATCTACTACTACTACTACTGAACCATCTTGCACCATGTGATCTTTGTCAATATTTAGCATTATAGCATCACGAAATGCAGCATAGTCCACAATATTTTCATCAATGGTGCCGATCGAGGTATTATCTTCATCATCGTCAACATAATCATAATAATCCTCGTCATCAATAATGTTACTGTTACTGCTGCTGTCATCGCTCTCTTTGGCAGAATAGCTCCAAGTACCCGACCCACCACCAGTACTATTGTCATTCACTAACGACATACCATCATCATTATCATCTTCAGCATACACATCATCATCATCATCATCATCATCATCATCATCGTCTAAATGACTTTTGTAACTGTCATCACTACTACCACTACTATCAGTCGACAAGAATGTAGTATCCAAAACAAGTTCGAGCTTCTTCGTTAGTGTAGACTCATTATCATTAGCAGCAGCAGTAGTAGTAGCAGCAGTGGTAGAAGTAGGAAGAGAAGGAGAAGGAGGAGGAATAGCCGTGAGATGAAGCTGATCAATGTATTCCTTTGTAGTTGTACTTGTTCCTGTTACAACATCGACTGATGTTGGAACTACTTGTGAAGCAGGCGTGATGGATATGTTTGTATTCTTTACGTTGTTGCATAGTAATTCTTCTTCATTCGCAACAATCATGGGCAATGCTTTGTTGTTGAAGACATAATCGAGAAAGTCGTCGTATGATGGAGTTGATGACAAATCGTTGGTGTCGAGTGGAGGAGGGGCCGGGCCATTCTTTGCCTTCTTCGCTGCAGCAAGGACGTCGATTACCTTAACAATACTTCTCGTTGTCAACACATCCACCTCGTTAATTAACCATGGTAGTGATACATCTTTGGACTTTGCAATAATGCTACTTGCAATGGTGCTTGCAATCTTCGTGTCGCTGGATGGATCGATGCAACCTAACAGTTGGGTAGAAGTAAAACTCATTACACTGCTGGACGACACGAGTCCCAGCTTCACATCTCTGGTCCTTGCAATAACACTACTAGCGATGGAATTTGCAGTCTTTGTGTCTTTGTACGAATCGATGTAACCTAACAGTGAAGATGCATTTGCTAGATATTCAGTAATATCATCATCGATCATCGACATAATTGATGGGTTGGGTGGAAGCAGGGCACATCCGCGTCTCAGCTTTGAGCTTCCATTAATAATTTGTGTCAGTGAAATGTAGCAAGATGAAATGTCGTCAAGGGAACCACGCCAATGTTGCTGGTGTCTTGGATACCACCCAATGCCACGAATTTTGGTGAGGTCAGCCGACCTTAAAAGCCAGAAGAAAGTGGAGAGAGGCATGGGACTCCAAAACCTCCCGCCAGCTCCCGCCAACCTCGTCGTCAATCCCTTTATCTCCAACATGGAGGAGCTGATTGAGCATCACGAGTGGGACAAGCTCCTATCCGTGCTAGAGAAAGTCGCAGATGATGATGATAATGATGATGGCGACAGCAGCTCGGCGGAGTCATGGTCAATCTTGCTTGTTTCATTCTGTAAAGCTGCTATCACAGACGGGATGAACACTGCTACGAAGGCAAAGACGACACTTGATGATGACGATGACGTTCCATCGACAAAGATCTACCGCGGTATCAAAACGTGATAATGTTACTAGTCAAAGACAACCAAAAATGCCACCGTTGCCGTCAATTATATCGTCGATAATTTCGCATTTTGTCCGTATTTCTTCGGAATCTTGTGATGCAATCACATTCGTTGCGAACGAAGCAGATAGTAATAATCATGCAGCAAGAACAGACGACAGGATTATTACGATTGTGCATCGTATTGTGAATTTAATTGTCGAATTTATAAAACATTATGCTGGGTATTCTGATTGAAAGGAGGTGGATCACAATCGGACGTACGATATTCAAAGGTCAATTGACAAATGTCTAGTTATCATTCACACATTAAAGAGCTTACGACCACAATTGTTATTAATGACGAATGAGCGTGGTTAAACGCCATTAATTCGTCTACTCTCGTCTGCAATGACTACGAAGCAAGAGCCGAGTTTTGGCAACCAAGACATTTCACTTGGAGCAATGGGAGACTCTTACTATGAATATGTCTTGAAGGTTTGGTTACAGGGTGGTCGAAAGGAAATGAAGTATCGACACATGTTTGACGAGGATGGAATTGGAGACAAATTGCAGCTACTGATTAAGGCGTTAATGGTATCGATGGATGACGAAGACGATTGTTTAGCAAAGGTACGGCAAGTGCTATCTATCCGTGATTTGCGTGGAAGACTGCCACTTCACTGTGCGGCACAGTGTCCCTGGGTTGATGAACGTATGATACTGACATTGGTTAATATATATCCCGTGGCGTGTTACAGGCAGCAAGCTGCAACGGAGAGTAACAAGAATTATGGTATTTGGACCAATGTAGACATCATACGACAAATGCAATCTGATGCCACAGATGAATCCGATGTGTTCGTCATACAAGTATTACCAATCAAGGATGCAACGACTGCTTACTCAAGAAAAACTAATTATTCTATGAATCCTCCCTTCATGATAATCCTACTACTCATAGAATGCGTCGAATGAGTAGCCAGAGAGATGATAACATTAAAGAATTGAACCATAGAATGGCGACACAACATGATAATCTATCCACTGCTCAAGATGAAGTAGATGATGCAAATGATAAACGAGAGAATACAAAAGCAAAGAAAGCAAACCGAAGGTTTAGACCGTGGTTCACTGCATGCTAGAGAAGAGAAGCTTAACTTACATTACACACGCTTATACTTATGCTATCATTTTGTTCTTCAGTCAAGTACCACTAAGCACCTACCACCATATCGTTCATCTTAAAATGACAAACCAATAATGTAAATCATATCACAGGCGTATGTTTTGACGGAACCAGTCTGCAGTCTTTTCTAACCCACTCTCTTGACTAACCACAGTTTCAAATCCTAACTTTTCCTTGGCCAATGTTGGATTACATTCCGATTCACGTATATCACCGACACGTGGTGCAGTATGTATTATTTTGGATGTTGACTTCATGATTGATTTGATACGTTTGGCCAGTGTATTAATAGTAATCGATGTACCAGTACACACATTATATATATTAAAGTTGTTGTTATCATTCGTGTCATCTTCTTCTTGTAATAATGCCAGTACAATCGCCCTAGCCACATCTTTGACATATACAAAGTCACGTGTCATATATCCATCACCAAGTATAGTGATATCCGAATTTGATATTGCCATTTGTAAAAATAATGATATTACACCACTGTATGGATTTTTAGGATCCTGTCGCGGACCATAGACGTTAAAGAAACGTAATGCCGTGGCACTGACTTTTGATGTAGTTGCTTCTGCTGTTGCTGTTGCTGCAGTAGTAGTAAAATCATGTAACAATTGTTCCATACGATATTTGGTATCCGCATAGGGTGATACACCGCCATACGGTGCATTTTCTTGTAATGGTAATAATGTCGAGTCTGGATTTCCATAGATCGCTGCAGATGATGCGGCTACAATTTTGCGTATAGTCATGAGATGATTTGAGGAAGAGGAGGGAGTAGAACCACCAGCAGTAGTAGTGGTAGTACTAGTAGTCATAATGTGTTCATTGTACCTATGTATCCAATCCAATATCTTCTGTGATCCACCATAATTGATACGTTCATACTTGTTTGGGTCTGCTATGCTTTCACTCACGGATATTGCCGCTGCTAAATGTACAACATGTGTGTAGTACTTATTTTGATTATTATTCAGTGATGAATAATTTGTTGATTCTTCCTTGTTAACACTAACATTAATATTAGGAAAGGTTGGAAGGTCTGTTATAACTGTAATATCCTTAGGTACCAATTCCACCGCGGCCATATTGTGATTATGTCCATTACTTTCATCATCTAGTATAGTAACTATAAAACCACGATGCAATAGTAATTCCACGACATGTGAACCAATAAACCCTAATCCGCCCGTCACTAAGACTGATTCGCGTCCGTTTGATCTGCGTACATTATGATACTCGTCTGGCGTGAGGTGTGCCGTGCCATGTATCGGGTCCTCCACTGTAATAGCTGTCGTTGCTGCATGACTGCTTCTGCTGCCGCTATACACGGACAGCAATGCAACGACGAATAAACTCACGACTAATACAAACAGCGCAGTCACTGCAAGGATTATTCCACATCGTTGACGAGCCGGTTTTCGCCGATGTCGGACATCCATTTCATTCCATGGCTCCACGTGACCGTCAAAATCATCTTCGTCGTAGTAGTCTTCATCGAAATCTTCATCCTCGTCGTTTTCATCGTCGCTGTAGTCATTGATTTCCAACGATGACGATTGCTGCTGCGGCACCAATGACGTAGCAGTCATGGGCGACAGTCTCCTCGAGCTGGTCGATGTGGTTACGACTGCGACGCTGTTTGATTGAAAGATCCTCGGCTATGACTCCGCTTCCAGTTAAGTAGTATTGTATTGTCATGTCAAATAACCCCCAACATCAAGCCCGCCAAATTGATCATTGCTAGCCACAGTATGTAGAAGTGGTGAAACACATCTTGTATGTATAAAATTGACTTGTATGAGTATGAAGTGTGTGGTGTGTCTCAATCACAATCTAAGACATGCTACAAGAGAGAAACCAAGATAATATCCTACTACCACCTCTGTGACTGTGCGCCCAAGCATGTACCAGGGTAGCCAGCACATGCTGGTACAATTCCGTACCTCTGGCAATTCATATTCGTCAAACCAATACTTTTCCTAAGTATAGTAGAGTAGGTTAAAGGAAGTAAAGAATACAGTACAGGTTGCATCCATTTGGCTGCCAGCCATGGTAGACTGTGCTGAAACTCTGTATATATATGTATGAGCATAGCAGTTCAAGTGAACTATGAGGTAAGCCCTACAGACTCCAGCACATGCTGGTACAATTCCGTATCTCTGGTAAGAATTCGTCAAACCAATACTTTTCGTAAGTATAGTAGAGTAGATTTAAGGAAGTAAAGAATACAGTTACAGTACCGCCCTGCTATGAGTATGAAGAGTGTGGCGGGTCTCTATCGCAATCAAAAACATGATACAAGTGAGAAACCAAGAGAATCTCCTACTGCTGCTTCTGTCTCTCTCCTAGGGCCAATATCTGGCTGGGGCTGCATCCTTATGACCAATGACCACCAACCACAATAGAAGGTGCTTTAACAAACACATCATACCTATATATTTACAAACAGTCATGGAACAGCTACTGATTAAATAATTGCATGAAATGTATTTTATTTTATGTTTGATTCAAAGTTGTTGATCTATCATATCCTGGTTGTTTTTTGTGGTAATTTTAGCACAAATTGTCAAACAACATGCTTATCACGACAGTGCTTTATCCAGCATTTGGGTCTCTTCTCGTGACTACAAAGCCACCACTGCTTTGGATCTACTCCACTGTCGCGGGTGCATGCGCTACATACCCAGCTTGTATACATATACACCCCCTTCACTTTTCCTTCACAATCTTTGCATCGGCACCTCCCCGTACAATGTTCGCCTGTCTTCTTTCCAAACTTTGTCCTAAATTTATTAGTCTTCCTCATAGTAGGACGCTCGCTTGTAGCCACGATACCCTCACGCGTAGCTGAAGTACTAACGATACGTTTCCTCTTCTTGGTCAATGAAGAAGATGTTTGGTTAATCACGGAGGCTTGATTCGTCTTCTTCAGAACTTTTTCCTTGCTTTGGTTGCTACTAACCCTGCTCTTCTTGTCTAACTTTGCAAGCCGTACGAGATCCACAACTGTTAAATCTTCCACATCCCCATCTTCGGTGTAGACACACCGTCTGAGATATGATTTGGGGATTATCTCAACGACTGTCCCGGTGAACCATCCCATCGAGCCGAACTGCTTACGAAATTTATACCCCACCTCGCCAATCTTCTTCGTGCCATTGTCTTTCACTACGAGACGTGTTTGGTTAATCGCGGAGGCTTGATTCTTCTTCTTCAGAACTTTTTCCTTGCTTCTACTAACCGTGCTCTTCTTGTCTAACTTCGCAAGCTTGACAAGCTCCACCACTGTTAAATCTTCAACATCCCCATCTTCAGTGTAGACACACCGCCTGAGATATGATTTGGAGAATATCTCAACGACTGTCCCGTTGAACCATCCCATCGAGCCGAACTGTTTACGAAATTTATACCCAACCTCGCCAATCTTCTTCGTGCCATTGTCTTTCACTACCACGTCTCTCATACGAGCCCGTAATTGCAGCTTCTCCTCTTCAACATGCATTTTCTTCTGTGTTGCATTCATTTTCTTATTCGCATCTAATCGCAGCTTCGGTGCACATATTTTCTCCTTTGAAGGAGAATACGGTGATACTGATGGAACGGACAAGTTGAGATATCGAGCAACACTGGCCATGGACTGGAACCTCTTATTATCAGCCGAATAGAAATTCAGTTGAAACCCTCCTTCTCTCCTCTGATTTGCCTTACAAGTGAACTGATTACTTTGTCTTGTCATCCCTACTTAGACAGAAAAATATAAAAAGAAATCAGATATTGTTGAGAAATTCATCATTAATCATCCAATAGAGATAAGCTGATACATACCTCCACATTCTACCAAGTAAGACGCGAGCGTATCCATTGCTATTCTCTCTCGTTGGCGAAGTGATACTCGGGAAGCTGCAATTGATTTCATCTTGGTGAGAGCTGAAGTCTTTTTTATACATTTCCTCTTCTTGGCCGACGACGAAGCTTTATGATTAGTCGCCGGGGATCGACTACCTTTCACGCTACAGTCATTTTGGCTCTTCTTGTCTAACTTGGCAAGCTGGACGAGATCCACAACTCTCAAATCTTCAAATTCACCATCCTCAGTGTATACACACCTTCTAAGATATTTTTTAGGCATTATCTTAACCACTATCCCAGTGAACCATCCCATTGTGCCGAATTGCTTACGAAATTTATACCCAACTTCGCCAATTTCCTTTGTATCATTGTCTCTCATTACTACTTGGTTTATCCTACTCTTTTGTGTATCAATCACTTTCTTACTCGCCTCCAAATGCAACTTCGGTTCATTCAATTTCTTATCCCCAGAGATCTTCTTACAAGGGGGATGCGGTGATACTGATCGAGTAGCTAAGTTGAGGTTGAGGTATCGAGCAACACTGGCCATAGACCGGAACCTTTTATTATCAGCTGAATAGAAAATTGGTTTGCATATTTCTTTCCTGTCAGGTCGCGTGAACTTGCACGTGAACTGATCACTTTGCCTTACTGTCCCTGTGTTGGAAAATAAAAACACGGTGTAGGATGGTGTTGAGATTGATTAATCGTATGCAGATTCGAGAAATTTTGGAACATACCTCCACACTCTTCCAAGTAAGAAGCGAGTGTTGCCATCGCTACTTGCTCTCGTTGGCTAGGTGATATTCCAGAATATTTACTGGATTTCATCATGCATTGTTTCTTCTTGGCTGACGACGAAGCTTTATGATTAGTCGCCGGAGGGGATTGTTTTACTTTCACGCTACATTTGTTTTGGCTCTGATTATTTTCTAATTTGGCAAGCTCGACGAGATCCTCAATTCGTAAATCTTCCACATCTCCATCCTCAGTGTATACACACCGTCTATCATATCCCGATTCTGCATTGGGGATAATTTCAACGACTGTCCCGGTGAACCATCCCATTGCGCCGAACTGTTTACGGAATTTATACCCCACCTCGCCAATTTCCTTCGTGTTCGGAAGAGACGATAGCGGGATGACTGCTGCTACGTTGAAGTCGGCATTGTCAACTGTCGCTGCTGCCAATTGATAGCCTAACGGAGACCGGGGAATGAAATGAACAGTGGGCATGACAACAGCAGTAGCATCGTAGGGTTTTACGGGGAGCGAACTTGGGCGGGAGCGTCTATTTTTGTGTGGGGATTTCTAAAGAGATACTCACTAGATGTAGAAATGTAAAATAGACACACAGACAATGCGGACGATGAACGCTCCCACTCTTGCATCTGTCCATCTTGGTACGCCGCCAAAGGGATATCAAGAATGGGCGACGACTAAAGTTCACGTTCATGGCTTCGCGGATTTGTCTGCCGAGCGAGATGTTCCTGTCTATACACCCGAATTTATGGCATTGGGTAACCCGTGGCATTTGGCTTTGTATCCAGGTGGTCGCTATGTTAGTGAAGTGGGCTGGGTTGCCATTTATCTCACAAATCGGTCAAATGAGAGTATCGGCATGAATGTTGGATTCAGCATCAAAGATGGCAATGGCAAACAATTGCGAGCATGCAATCATCAACCCACACTTTTGATCCTAGCCACAGCAACAGTGGAGGTTCGCCTGATTTTGCGAAGCGCTCGACATTAATTGATTCCCTTGTCGATGGGACTTTGGTCTTAGAAGTCCACATGAAATCTCCAACGCCAATCAAAGCAGCGCTACCACACTTTATTCCTGAAAATCCGTCGGCATGCAAAATCATTCCACTCATGTTCAATGACAAGGAATCTTCTGACATTGTGTTTAAGGTGGGAGAGCACCAGTCAAAGAACAATGCAGAGGAGATGACAAATATTGCGCCCATGACATTTTATGCTCATCTAATAATTATCAAAGCTTGCTCAACGATACTTGCGGACATGTGTGAATCAAAGGGGGATCCAATAACTCCATGGCTAAGGGTGTCGACTCTGTTTGAGCTGTTCCAGAAAGTTTGACCTCGCCGCTTTTTTGCTCGCTCACGATCGCTCGAATTTAATCTCGCTTTCGCGAAGCGAGTTTTTGGCGGTGTGACAAATTATTGATCCAGCATGTGAGCAAAAAGGGCGGCGGAGCGTCAAACTTGCTGGAACAGCTCAAATTCTATATTTGAGTGGGGATTTCTAAAGAGGACAGACAATGCGGACGATGAACGCTCCCACTCTGGCATCTGTCCATCTTGGTACGCCGCCAAAGGGATATCAAGAATGGGCGACGACTAAAGTTCACGTTCATGGCTTCGCGGATTTGTCTGCCGAGCGAGATGTTCCTGTCTGTACACCCGAATTTATGGCATTGGGTGACCCGTGGCGCTTGAAGTTGTATCCAGGTGGTGACGCCAACAGCAGAGAGGGCTGGGTTGCCATTTATCTCCGCAACCAGTCAAGCAAGGAAATTGCCATGCAGTTTGGTATTAGTGTCAATGATGGCAAAGGCAAACAAATTGTGAGCATGCAACCATCAACCCCTTTCACTTTTGATCCTAGATCCTAGCCAATCATGGGGTGGAGGTTGGCCTGATTTTGCAAAGCGCTCGACATTAATTGATTCCCTTGTCGACGGGACTTTAGTCGTAGAGGTTCACATGAAACCTATTGAGCCAATCAAAGCAACGCTACCACACTTCATTCCAGAAAATCCTTTCTGTATGCTACAACTATTCAACGACGAGGAATCATCTGACATTGTCTTAGCGGTGGGTGAGCACCAATCAAAGGACAACGAAAAGAAGGCGGCGAAAATTGCACCATTCACATTGCATGCTCATAGTCTAATTGTAAAAGCTGGTTCCGCTATACTTGCGGAATTATGCGATTCCAAAGGGGATCCCTCAACTCCTATTGAAATCACAGACATATCGCCACATGTTTTTAGGCACCTTCTGTACTACATATATGGGGGAAAGATTGCTGATGATGATATGAAGTCCCACGCCAAGGAGATTATTGATGCTGCAGATCGCTATGGTGTTGCCACTCTAAAATTAGCGGCAGAGGCATGTCTTGTGGAGGGGACAACGTTCAGTTTGGAGAATGTAATGGAGCATCTAATTTATGCAGATTCTATGAATTGTGCTCTATTGAAAGAGGTAGCGATGGATTTCGTTGTCAAAAATAAGGCTGAAGTCCTTGAAAAGATGATATTCTTTGATAACGTTCCAAGTACTTTAATGAGAGAACTTTTAGCCGCAGTTGTAAGGGGTGAGAGGGAGGAGGGTGGGGCTGATGGGGATAACAATTCCGAGCATCAATTCACAACCATGCGTATCAGTGAACTACGCCAGAAGGCACATGAGAAGGGATTAGAAGTCGATGGGTCTAGGGAAATGCTTATTGCTGCTTTGAAAGCAAACCCTTGACATTTGTAATGTTTAGTTTGTTTGAAAACTTAAACTCTTTAGCCGAAGAGAATATTGTTTAGTTGTAGGAGTTATAGTTCATAACGTGACTGACTACACACCAACACACAAACATTCTTATATTATAATTACAAAACTCTATATCCTGCCCGTCTCCATTTGGAATTTAATTCATCCATCCCAACATAACATCCCATAACAACTCGTGGATATAATGTTGTACCTGTTTCAAAGGCATATCTACCATGTAGGCATCGGTGATTGGCAACTAGTATACAATCACCAGGTTGTAAATTTAGTACCAGTCGCATGGAATCACGTCGCAATATATCATCCCATGCCTCATGTGCTACTTTTAGTTGATGGTAAAACTCATCAGTAGTAGCAGTAGTAGTTGTTGTTGTTGTTGCTGCAGTAGTTGAAGAGTATGGTGGTAGGTCTGGTAATCTATCTAAGTCATTATGTCGAATAGATTTCACTAATGCGGCACCACTACAACTACTACTTCTGGGTATTGTTTCAATTATAGGACCAGAGGCCTCCAAATGCCACATTTTATTAACATTACTACTATCATCGATACAACGATATCTTCGTGGTGTAGTAGTCAATAGTTGATAATAGTTGGGATGTTCCAGTCGTAATTGACGTGCTGCTGCAAATCCATCAAGAAAGATAGATTGGCCAGTTGATGGAAGAGGATTGTTGTTGATTGTTGTACCACACCCAGTCGTAGCCGACGTTGCAGGTTGGACCATCAGGAATATCTGTACTCCCGGAGGATTTGTCATATATGTCATATCGGTATGTAATGGCAATGCTGTATTGCCATATGCCGAATCGGCAGTACTACTGCTGCAACTGCTACTGCTTGTGCTACTATCATTCTCAAAAGAAGACAAACTAGATGTGGACCATACTCCCGCACCATATAATGTTTGTTGTGGATAGTAACCAATAATAGTAGCCAAATGAAGTATGGCCGACTCGGCAGTTATTTTCTCCTCCTCCTCCTCCTCCTCCTCATGAATAGTAGCGTCATTGTTCATTCTTCTTCTCTCGTCTAGATTATTCCTACTGCTGCTCTTAACATCATCATCATCATCATCATCATTCTTTATCATTGGAAGTGTCTCTGTGTAGGATGGTGTACCAGTTATCAAAACTATACCATACTGGTATAACACTTGAAGTAAACGACGTTGTTCGTCCTCCTTTGCGTGTTGTTCATTATTATGAGGAGTATGATTTTGTTGATGTTTGTTGTTGAATAATCCAATATTGTTATATTGGAATAATATAGGAGATGTCTTTGTATCACGTACTGTTTTCTCTGTCCAATTGGACCATAGAATACGTTTCACATTGTGATTATTCGTATCATACTTGTGGTCGTTTGCATCGTCTGTCACATCCGAATAATCGTCGAAAGAATCATAATCGTCAACATTCGCACGCCACCGTTCAGTTTGAGTAGTAATCCACTCTGCCGTAAAGTACGACTTCCTGTGCGTCGTAATAGTAGCTCCTCCATTGTGGATGCGCTCTTCTTTCGTCGTTAGACACCATCTGCCGTCCTCCTCCGCGTCATCGTCGTTGTTAGAACCGCATTGTTCCCATGAAACAAACTGTGGTGGTGACGACGATTCATCGCGCCTCGTTGGCCTCGGGAGCGGCGGCGTTCCATCGATGGGGTCAAATGATACATCATTACGCTGATGTGTGGCTGGATCAAAATTACCATCATCATGGGCTAATAAATATTGCACCGGCAGGGGAGGACGACGGGGGGGCCGCAGATCACTAGAGTACGAATGCCGTAGGGAAGATGATGACGATACGCAGCCGCCGGTGTTGAAATGACGCGTTGCACGGCGCAACTGACTACTGCTCCACATCATTCCTGTTGCTGGCACTCGTCACTCTGGCGCCGATTAGGTAGTCGGGCAAATTGGCCAGAATCCCAATAGACTTGTAACTGTAATAGTATTTTAATTTACATTATGTAATTTATCGAAAGATACCTTTCTTGTGTGTGTCACAGAGGAATAGCACAAGAGGATGTCACGCGCAAAAATAGCCCTGTCCTCCGTTTTGCGTTTTGTACTATGCCGATTGTTGTGGAGGCGAAGTCCCTATGTGCCACACGCCTAACCTCATCAAGTATTAAATGAATTGGGGAAGTCTTGGTGATCATCTCGCGGGTCTTGGCGACGCCATCTCCGCGAGTGCATCCTCCCACGCCCGTCAGCAGCGCGAGCAGCAA
>Ga0247831_1006812_pt1 | contig 13207 bp, 13 predicted proteins | sample LaCruzMarch2015__9_FD_192406 | JGI IMG/M metagenome (GOLD analysis project Ga0247831, IMG submission 192406) | Freshwater microbial communities from meromictic Lake La Cruz, Castile-La Mancha, Spain - LaCruzMarch2015_1m | ecosystem: Environmental > Aquatic > Freshwater > Lake | place: Spain...
TCCTTCTGGATGTTGTAATCGCTCAACGTACGTCCATCCTCAAGCTGCTTCCCAGCGAAGATGAGACGCTGCTGATCGGGGGGGATTCCCTCCTTATCCTGAATCTTGGCCTTGACGTTGTCAATGGTGTCCGATGGCTCGACGTCGAGGGTGATGGTCTTGCCGGTAAGTGTCTTGACGAAAATCTGCGAATGAAGCGAGGACGGAGCAGTGATAGAGCGTGAGGATTATGAGAATAAACACTGTGTACGATTGAACTCCCGTCCATTCAATGTTCCGGTTTTTTTCCCTAAGCACGACCTCGCGCTCCCTCGCGTCCAAGGAAAGTGCGGGGAGATGGATAACCGATCACATCCTCTTTGCCAACGAGCTCGCGATATTTCTCTAGACCCTCTCCCCATAATAATTTTCAAGGCAAGTCGTTGACGGGTCCGGGCTGCTAGACGCAACATTATAACCATCCCATCATCTCCGTTCTACTAGCCGTGTCGAAAAACCCAACACCCACAACCACCGCATTGCCAAAACGAGCGTGCACTATCCCCTCGTGCCCCACCCGACGCCGTCGCCTCGCTCACCTGCATGATTATTATTTGGTCCGCGAGAAGTTCTGAGAAAAAATTTTATGATTCTGGGGTGCTGTGTGCTGTGGTGGCTGAAGTATATTTATGTAGAAACAGACGTACATGTGAGGAAGTTGATGACACGGCGCCTCCATCTCGGCAGGATTTTACCGTCGGCCGCAACAACATATCATGGCCCTCACTGCGGCCGAAAAGAACAGGCGCAAGCGCGAGCGAAAGAAGGCGGAACGCGCTGCTGAAAGAGCAGCTGCTGTAGCAGATGATGTCGTTGATGGTAGTGATAATAATGCGCTGGCGGGTGACAACAACGACGACCATCCCGATGTCGAAATCGAATACGTCGCGGAACCACTACTATTGTTCCCCGACGATGATGTACTCCAAAATCCGGGCGATATGATAGTTGATCGTGTAGGAGAGGGCGATAATGAGGAGTCTGCTCCCATTATTATCGATGAGGATTTACGACAAGTTATGCGACGATTCCATGACAGATCTTCGGTCGTCGCTTACGTTACCGAGGATGAGGGGCGATTAGGATTGGCCGACGGTGGCGACTCCTCCGAGGACAATAATGTAAATGAAGCTGATAATGACGATGAAGGCACCAACAATGATGATATATCAAAGCGAAAGTTAAAAGAAAAACTACGACCATCGGTTGCATTACTCAAACAACGTGTCTCGCATCCTGAATTAGTCGAGGCACATGATGTTACTGCTCCCGATCCCGACTTTCTAGTCTATCTTAAATCGATACCCGGCACCGTCCCAGTTCCACGACATTGGGGACGCAAACGTAAGTACTTACAGGGCAAACGTGGCGTGGAAAAACCACCCTTTGCTTTACCCGACTTTATCATCAAGACGGGGATATGTGATGTACGAGATGCCACGCATGATGATGAATCGAAAATGTCAATAAAGCAAAAGAATCGACTACGCGTGAGTGGACGTGGGGGTGGAGTAGACGTCGACTATCGTACACTCTATGAAGCATTCTTTCACCATCAAACGAAGCCAGAACGTTTAACTGATTTTGGTGATTTATATTACGAGGGTAAAGAGTATGAAAATACCAAGTCATCACGATTCCGACCGGGGTATATGAGTGACCGATTACGTGAGGCACTTGGCATGCCGAATGAGTACAGTCCTCCGCCATGGCTAATTAATATGCAACGCTATGGACCACCCCCTTCCTATCCTAATGTACGTATTCCAGGTTTGAATGCTCCATTGCCTGCGGGTGCCAGCTATGGTTATCATGTGGGGGGATGGGGCAAACCACCCGTCGATGCATATGGTCGGCCATTGTATGGAGGCAATCCATTCGATGTGCCCACCGAGATGAATAAGTATGGCGGTAGTGGATTTGATGGAGAGAATGAAGATCTGTATGGATTGTCTGGCGCAGCATTAGCAGGAGGGATAATTACTAGTGATGGCAAGGCGATTAGTAAAAAGCCATGGGGATCGTTGCCGAGTGCCTTTGGTAATAAAGAACAGGGCGAAGATGATGAATCTGACGAAGAGGAATCATCATCTGAGGAGGAGTCGAGTGACGAGGAAGAGGAGGAGAGGAATGAAACTGGTGAGCAAGATGAGCTACCTCCTCCTCCTCCTCCTGTGGCGGCTGGCATTGGTATTGTACGTGCTCCAGGCATGGACTCGGTCTTACCTGATGGAGTAGATAGTGTCGTGCCTACGTCGGGCATCGACTTACGTAAACCGGGTGATGAAACTCCTGGTGGACCGCCAAAGCAGTTGTACTCGGTGTTACGACAAGCGGCCATAGAGGGGGATGCCACGGCAGTATTTGCCTCTGATCATGTATATGTATTGCCAGGTGCTGGGCCAGGATCAGGCTTACCGGATGGCGCAGCAAGTGTATTGTCAAAGTCAGTCGGCGCGGGGGATGGTGCTGGAACGAAGAGGACGAGGACAACGACTGACGAAGATGAGGCAGATGAGCTTGGAAAGAAGTTTAAGTTTTGAGCCAATTAATGTCTACAATATTTCTTCGTCCTGCATCTTTTTCTCTAGTCCATCATGGTGTTGGCTATCAAAAGAGTGTCTGTGAAAGCGCTCTCTACACTGTAAAAATCACTTTCTAACGAAAGAAAGCACCGAGTACCTCGTAGTGATGCTTGTTGTCGAACTGGATCACATACTTAGACCAATCAACATCGATTCAATCGATTTGACAAGTCAAATGCAACATTGAAATGATCCCTACTCGTCAATAACCCCCCACGCCGGTTCTAATTATTCTGCAAACATGTCCTCCCAACTTGTAAAATTATTACTCACCTTTGCTGTTATCATTTTTGATGACGGCGGTGGAGGCCATACAATTTTAGCCGTCACTGGACGATGGTCTGACAATACCGCCTTTCCTTCTAAATGGATATTTCCACGTTCGACATTCAGGATCCGTGTTCCTCTCGTGTCAAGGAAACCCAATGCCAGTGCATAGAACGATGAACCATCTTTTCGTCTTGAATTTTCTGGTCCAGCCACACCCTCATCTCGTGCTGACCGTACAAAGATATGATCCACACTCACGCTCCGTCCTAAATGATCCTTGTGTGTAATACCGACATTCATCATGCCCCCCACTCCACTGTGCAAGTTTTGTTCCGCGTAGGCTGAGGCACAGTTGGCATATCCGCGAGATTCGACAAGTAATGATGCAAGTCCAGTTGAATCAGAGTTAAAATCACCACATATGGCCTCTAGTCGATCATTGTTAGGATTTGCAGACCATTGAATGCCCGCTTGGCACAGTGCACTCAGTATTATAGAAACCTCACTCTCCTGTCTCTTATCATTAACGATAGGATCCGGATGACCAGGATATGAAAGGTGAGAATTGGCTAAGAATACATCCCGAGGTGTTGTTGTTGTTGTTGTTGTGGCCTCGTTAGTAGTGGTTTTTATCCGTTCTCTACAATGCACAATCTGAGCGATCCGTTGCGGTCCTGTCAGTACAGATGTCGATTTAACCAACTCTAATCGTCCCGTTCTGCGAATGAGGCAGCACATTCCATCGTCACGTGGGGGGCAGTCATCCCCGTCTTTGTCGCCATTGGGTCCAGGTCCAGGTCTGCGTTCAGCAATACGTTCAAAGTTATCTCCTAATGTTGTATCAAAAATGGCAGAAAACTCATCATCGAACCACCACTCCTGCAGTAGAATAATATCGGAATCTGAGAATTGTTGTTTTATATAGTTCGCAACACCAATAGCACGTGGACGCCACCAGTCTTCGCGCTCGGATTCACGATTATTGGCGGGTGTCATCGAGCGATGAAGTGGTGCAAGGATGTTAAATGTTGTTATTGTCAGAGAGTGGACATGGAGATGATGATGATGGACGAAGACGAGTATCACAAATCTAGCAAAGATGATGGAGGGGAATGGAATGGTGGTATACCTCCGATTGAGCGACGCCGACCTCACCATTTCATTACATATTTTGTTGAAGGAAACAACCTCAACTTTGGGCGGGACCATTCCCGTACTTTTTTGCGCGGGATGTCCCTCTTACCGCTTTACTCATATGATCTCGGCACGAAGTGAGAAGACTGCCGACGCAAATCAATAAGCAATGAAGGCAAGTTGCATGGCATTAATTTCTTCCTGTAGTACGGCTTGGCGTTGGCTTGTTTATCGATCTCTGACGACGCGACGATGGTGGTGAACGGTGTCGTAATGGTTGTCAATCACCACAATCCTCTCTAACTTCTCGTTCTACTTTCCCCACTCTACCCCTCTCAACAACAGATCAACATCGCATGCCCTAGCACCGGACTTCAAAAGGTCATCGAAATCGACGATGAGAAGCGTCTTCACAATCTGTACGAACGTCGTATGGCCCAGGAAATTGATGGTGCCGTCCTTGGTGAGGAATTCGTCGGCTACGTCCTCCGTATTACTGGTGGGAATGACAAGCAGGGCTTTCCCATGCGTCAGGGAATCTTGACGAATACACGTGTCCGGTTATTAATGCACAAGGGCCATAAGGGTTACCGTTCTCGTCGTGCCGGTGAACGTAAGCGCAAGAGTATCCGTGGATGCATTGTTGGTCAGGACATTGCCGTACTGAACTTAGCAGTTGTGAAGATTGGGGATGCGACGATTGCCGGACTTACTGATGATTCGGTCCCACGTCGTCTGGGACCCAAGCGTGCCAACAAAATCCGTGCCCTCTTCAACCTCACGAAGGATGATGACGTGCGTAAGTATGTCATTAGTCGTACCTTCACGTCCAAGAAAGGGAAGGAGGTCCGTCGTGCACCCAAGATCCAGCGCCTTGTGACGCCATTGGTCTTGCAGAGAAAGCGTGCACGGAAGGCGGCCAAGTTGGAGAGTGTGGTACGGAATAAGTTGGAGAAGGCAGAGTACATGAAGCTCGTTGCTCAACGACTTGCGGAGCAGAAAGATGCTAGACGCTCGCTTATCAGTAAGCGGCGTAGTACTCGTCGCTCTCAGAAGGTTGAGGCTCCTTAAGAGAGCGTGCGCCTAAGTAAGATAAATAGGGACACCTAAAGTAATATGTAATTCCACATGGAAATGTTACACTGCTGACTACGTCTGCAAGTGAACGGGAGGCACACACTGCCTTACCCCGGACCTCTTTAAGTAGTTAATGTGTTTATCCTGTAATCTCTTACGGTTGCAGTGTATGTGCAGTTCCTTATTTCCCCATTCTGTAGTTCGCCCCTGAGACGAATAGATGGAAAGACTGTATATTTCCTATACACAACAATCAATTGAGTTTAGTAGAACACGAAGATGGGATTTTTTTTCAATCTAGTGAGAACAGAAGGCATTGTCCTCTGCAAGGAGACAGAAGTGTGACATTTCAGTAATAGCACTTTTCTACTAATCATTAAAACGCACAAATATGCATCATATACTACTTCTACATATTGTCTGTAGATGCACGACGAAGAATATTTCGTGAAATCTTTGTACAATCCGTAACACTGAAAGTTTCAATTGCCCTGCGTTTTGCATAAGGGTAACTGGCTTGGAAGATGTCAAAGGAAGGGTCACCAGTAAGTGCAATCCCTTCTAACAATCCAAGACCTCGAGTTACCAATGCAAAAAAGGGAGGGACGCTAAATGGATATCTGAAGAAAACCTCATTCAATTCGTTCGAAATGGCCATCAGATTGCGTTTTCTATCATGCAAATTCGATCCAGAGTCGAGTAGACCCTCCTTCAATATCTTTTTGAGCAATGGTGCAACCTCTGTTACCTATGGATCGGTACGAATATTTTTCGAATGAAGTTAGAATTATTCCCAGAGACTAAAAAAAGAAAGTCCTAACCTACTCACATCCATATCAGATGAAAAGAAGCCAAGGTCCTTAGCATCACGCGAGATAAGGGCATCGTAATCACCCTGGAGAAGATTAAGTATCGCTCGAGTCATGTTCGATCTATCAGCCTCGGTCACGTGCGCTATTAGGCCAAAGTCAAGAAGGCACAGTGTGGGCGTGACCCCATCAACTCTTGACTTTGTCACATACAGATTCCCAGGATGAGGATCGGCATGGAAACGACCAATGTCAAGTAACTGTACAAGAAAAAGCTCCACGCCCATTGGTATGAGGGCACGTATTTGTTCTGGCGGGGCACGTGCTAGTGGTGTACCATCGATCCATTCCGTGACTAGTATTCGCTCCGTCGTGAATTCTTCGTATACATCAGGGACAATTACTTTCTCGATTTGATCGTCGTTCTTCCCCCGACTTAAACTGTCACGTAGGAGTGACAATATTCCGCTAATCCTATTGGTAATAAACTTGTCATTGTTGTTGTTGTTGTTATTTAAAGTTGACTTGCCATGAAATCGAGAATGCAACTCCTTACGAAAGAAAATTTGATTCTGTGCCTCATTTATGTAATTCATTTCCATGTACGCACCAGCCGCAAAGCCATTGAGGAAGTGTTCATGATATGGGATTTGATTCGTTAGTATGGAACATAATCTGTCCATCATTTTGCCATATGAAATGAGGAGATACAAATCAAGAGAAACTGTATTTAATATGTCAGGACGTTGGATTTTAATCGCCACCTCCCGCTTCCTCCGAATTAGCTTGGACTGGGTGTCATTGTCAGGTGCAATGGTGTCATCGTCGACGACATCATCACCATGTGAACGTAGCGTCGCTTTGTAAACCTGCCCCAACGACGCAGACGCAACTAGTTTTGGAATTTCCTCGAACACTGATAGGATCGTGGCATTGATATCCGTAATGCTCGCCGTCACCACATCATCACCCTCTCCAATGTTGTTGTTATTGTCATTTGGATTCTTCCTGCCGAGACGATTTGACACTAACGATGATGTCCTTAGCTCTTCCGCCAATGTACGCATCGCAATGGTATCATCAAACGGAGGCACTGCATCGCATAAATGCTGAAGCTCCTTCAATACAGTTGGCGATACCAAGTCAGGCCTTATTGAGAGTTGCTGACCAGCCTTGACAAATGTAGGGCCCAATGTCGTTAATGAAGAACGTAGTTTGCGCGAAAGGTTGACTTCTAACCGTTTACGTATGTCCAATGATGATGATGATGCTACCGTTGATTGTTGGAAACGTGGACGGACGTGGAATTCAAATATATACTCTGCAGCCACGGGTGATAATTCGTGAACTATATTAACCAATCGTCGTACAACGGAAATCGGTCGTCCATCCCAGTACTCTGATATGGCAGATGCATCGTACCGATCTCGGGGTAGAGACTGTTCATGTCGACGATTAGATTCCCATTCAATGTAGTTTGCGTAGCCGATCCCACTAACCGCAGTGGCGGATGCGAGGGAGGTGAGAGGTCTGCGACGAAGTACTTGCATCATCATATATCTTCCGGAGGACAATGAATCGACAGTTTAGTGCCTCCTTAACCCACCATCGACCATCGGTCAATCAATGAGTCATCATCATTCCCGAACAAAAATGAGGCGGGAACCGTCCATTCCATGACGGCCACGAAGCGTCTTCTCCTCGTCTACTGCATCATCGTCTTACATATTATGGCCGCGGTGGCTACGCGAGTACCATCTCATTGTCTTCATCATCATCATCATCGTCCGCTGCATTCTGTCGTAAACCGATTGAAGGGTGGTAGTAGCACTGCTTCCTTCGCGTTGAACACCCAGAATTGTCAATTGAAGTCGTTATCATCACGTCGTTTATCACCGAAAACTTCGTCATTTTTCACCGCCGAAGCATTGTTTGGCGCGAGGAATCGGAACTATTATCATCATCATCGTCGTCAAATAGGAAACACGTTCGCGTTGACAACTAGGATGACAACATCGTCGATACAAAATGACAATGACGTAGTTACGGGTATAGAGTATCAACGGTCTTTATCGGAAATGTTAGCAACGCGACTTGTGCGTGGGCGCATATCGAGCAGCAACAATGACGACAACAATGACGACAATGATAAAGATGAAGGTGCGATCCGAGCATGCATTGCTATAGCGGGGGGTGGGTCATACGCCACATCGTCGATACTATCAATCCCGGGCGCATCATCCGTGTTGTTGGAGAGCGTGGTAGTGTACGATCGTAAGTCATTTGGAGAGTACTTGTCGTGTAATACCAATGACGATGATAGATGGCTGAAGGACATGGACGACCAAGTAGTCGCACGATGGAAAGGCGGTGCAATGGAAAAAAACGATGACGATGTCTCATTTGCCACATCCGACGCTGATATAGACGAGAATATAAAACGTTCGTTCAAATTCTGCTCGATTGAGGCGGCAATGCTTCTATCACATTCGGCACTACGTCGATCGGTCAACCTTTCATCGAACTTTGCCGATCGATGTCTTCGAAGTACCGGTGTAGGTTGTACATCATCTCTCGTAGCCGGGCCAGGAGAGGGTAGGAAAGGACGAAAAAGTCGTGCATACGTTGCCTGCAGTACACTGTCGAGTGGTACATGGGTGTGGGAGTTGGAATTTGATTGCGAGGATGACATTAGGAGGTCTCGTCTTGAGGAGGAGTTGGTAGTTTCGAATGTAGTGCTGCTAGCGATGATACGATGTAGGGAGAATCGACAATCGATTGAGACACCGGTAGACAGGATAGGTGATGAAATCGGCAGTATTTTGAGAAAGATATTAAATCATGAGGGTGATTCTTTCACCGAAAAGAGGATGCACCCTCGTAATTTCAATACGTATTTATCGAGGGAGGGTAGTAGAGCTGTTGCCTCGGGTGCATCACAAATTGTTGATGGACTTGCTGACATCGTCGCTGTCCTTCCCATCATTGGTTACCAAGCGAAAGCGGTCCGAATGCAACCGCTCTTGTCGGACTGCGATATTCCCATCCCGCGTGATGTATTGATCTTGCCAGGCAGTTACAACCCACCACACATGGGGCATGTCGGACTAGCTAATGCGGCCGTGTTGGCTCTGAAGCGATTACGGCGTAAGGAAAAGAGCGAGCGGGAGAACAGCATGTCGTCAGCAATCCTTCAGAGTTTATGGGATACCGTTGATGAACACATCGATGGGCACTGCGACCCACCTGTTCTCTTCGAAATGAGTGTTACCAATGTAGATAAACCGCCGTTGGATCCTATGGAGGTGCTACGTCGAGTGGATCTCTTCGCGTCTTTGTCACTTTCGTCAATTGACATGCCTAAGGATTGGGCTATCATACTCACGAACGCTCCCCTATTTACGCAGAAGACGGATATTCTCAACAGCCTCATCGTGAGTGACGAAGCGAGAAATGAGTTGCGAGGAGGACGTCGAAGGATGAGTTTTGTCATTGGCACTGATACGATGGTAAGAATTATCAATCCTAAATATTATGGTGATATTCGGGAAGATATGATTTCCGCTCTCCTCAGAATGAAAGAGAGGGGAGTGCATTTCATTGTGGGTGGCCGTGTGGAAAGCTCAATCTTTGTCAATGGCGAAGAACAGGTCATGTCGCTTCCAATGGAAATTCAAGAAATGTTCACACTCTTGACAGAGGACGAATTTCGTTTGGATATCTCAAGTACAGAATTGAGGGAAAGGCGAGGAAATTTACCCAAGTCGCAAGGGTAAAGATGAAGTTCGTCGAATTCGTACAATTTGTTCCGATCCATCTTGTCCTCGTCGGCGTCGTCCCTCAGTTTCGGGTGGTATGCTTGATAGTAATCGCGATGAGAGAGAAGGATGCTGTCAATCCGTTACCCACAAGGTGTAGGAAAATGACATAACAACTGTTTCAAAAGTATTAAATCACTGTTTAATGCTGATGACATATTTGTAAGATCGCTTAGTACGGAGGGTTGTCACCTGAACGTGCTGTAGGCTGTCGGATGTCAAAGTCTCCCTTTGTTCGATGTCTGATGTGCAACAATCAGCTTACCAAAGATGGTTTGATTGCGTTCACTGCCTCCACATACGCCCCAGCCTCCATGATCACAAGGTTGGCAATGCAATGCAATGCAACCAAACTTGAATCAGGAGCTGACATTGCAGGAGATGATAGCACCTTTTCAATCTGACCACAGACATCATCTGTGGTATATTCTATCAACAAGGGCCTATCATATCGTACATCACTATTTTGATCATTAATCCCACCACATGCATTCATATTCGGCCAACATGTTTCACCACAAGTTTCAATATCAAGGAATGCAATGATCGGTCATGTAAGGTCTGGTCGTTCAGATAGCATCATCCAGGCACCCCCTTGCTGTTGGTCATCATCGGGTTCCCAAGGAGCAAGTAATCGTGCCACTGATATTTTTCCTGCGCAATCTTTAACTCTTTACATTTTATATGTTTGATTATTAATAATGCCTTTTATGTGGCTGACATGTTTGCCAGGACACCAAAATTCAACCAGGCCTTGGGTGGATGGAAAGTTGGGAAGGTAACTAATATGAACTACATATTCCAGGGGGCAACTGTATTCAATCAAGCTTTGGATACATGGGATGTCAGTGCAGTAACTAGCATGGTTGCCATGTTCAATAATGCAGAAAATTTCAATCAAATTGTGAGCAGTTGGAATGTTGGCAAAGTAACAAGTATGGAGTCAATGTTTGATGGTGCATCTCGCTTTAATCAGACTCTGAATAGTTGGAATGTTTCTAAAGTCACCAACATGCTGTGGATGTTCTATTATGCACTTGATTTTGACCAATCCCTTAACGCCTGGAATGTATCCAAGGTGACATTTATGAATGACTACTTCCTTGATACGGATGATGTGTATGGGATGTTTGAGAATGCACGTAGCTTTGACAAGCCGCTGAATAGCTGGGATGATGGTAAGGTGAATAGAATGGGGTACATGTTTTCGGATGCATAGAAATTCAACCAACCCATAGATAAATGGAGCGTGAACAAAGTCGTTGACATGTCTTATATGTTCTATAAATCAGGAGGTGGAGGTTCTTATAGCAATCCAGATTCAACCAAATTTGACCAGAATCTAACTGCGTGGAATGTCAGCCAGGTGACTGATATGTCATATATGTTCTATGGTTGCAGATTTAATCAAGCCCTTGATAAATGGGATGTTGGGAAGGTAACTGACATGTCATACATGTTTTACATGGCATATGAGTTCAATCAAAATCTGAATAGTTGGAATGTTGGGAAGGTAACTGACATGTCATACATGTTTTACATGGCATATGAGTTCAATCAAAATCTGAATAGTTGGCATGTTGGGAAGGTAACTGACATGTATGGCATGTTTTATGGGGCAGGCAAGTTCAATCAAAATCTGAATAGTTGGAATATTGGCAAGGTGGCTAACACGTCATACATGTTTTATGGGGCATACAAGTTCAATCAAGACCTTTGCCGCTGGGGTGAAATTCAAACTTTTCCCTACGACAATGCCAACAACATGTTCTTGGGGTCAGGATGCAATTACTTAGGCAATCCTCAAGAGGCAAACAAAGGCCCTTTTTGTGCTTCTCAATGTGGTCCCGTTTACAACGACGACGTTGGCCCCACAAGGCAGTTAACTGATGCAACATGTGGCTTGGGCAATGTAGGTAATGGGATATGCCCAATCCCAAATGCATGCTGCAGCCAGCAGGGATGGTGTGGATTTGGTAAAGACTACTGCGATGATTACCAAAATATGATAGATAAAACCAAAGTGGAGACTATTACAATGGCAGATCCTATGACAGTGGCAGTACCTAGACCAATGAAAGGAACCATACAGAGAAGAACGCCCATACAGAGAAGAACGCAAATGAGAAAGAAAAACCCGATTCATTGGTTCACTGGTAACAATCATTGTCCAACTCCTGGCATATGGCATATCTTCATGCACGAAAAAATAAAGAATAGACTAGACGTCCAACCTTTCTAATATCAATGTTGATTGTCCTCATTATTTGGATGGATGGCTAAGGAGACTCTTGAGCGTTGCGGCGTTGGTGGTGAATTCCTAGCGGTGTTGGGATCGGCAGCTGGAACAACCGTTTCAGTTTTATCTACGTTGGTGGCGTAATGGTGTTGGGATCGCCCGCAGCTAAAATCGACTATATGGTATAATCGATTTTAGCTGCGGGGCTAAAATCGATTGTATCGCTAGTCGAATTTACCTGGTTAATGACAATTTTATGACCTGTAATATCGACTACAGTCTGTCCTGCATATACTGATTATACTGGTTTTGTTGTTATGTAAAATCGATTATATGGGTTTTAATTGTTATGTAAAATTGATTATACCGTCATGTATAATCGATTATACCGTCATGTATAATCGATTTTACCCTATATCTTGTTCATGTAATATCGATTATATCCCCTTAACGCTGCCGGAAGTGCCAAGATCTTGCCCAACTCTTCCATGATTCAGCCATATTTGGCCATGATATCTCCTGCCTCCCTTGCCTCTTCGCCAACCTTCTTCCGTTGAATCAATTGTTCAGCCATTTGGCTAGTGCAACACATCGACTGTTCGGCCATTCGGCCATGATATCTCATATCTCCTACCTCCCTTGCTCGCAGTCGGCGCCAACAAGCACTGGATCGCCGCCTCATGCCCCCATCGCCTGAATCCGATGGTTCACTTCCTGGCTTTTCGTCTCCCCCTCGAGGTGTACTAGCAGGAGGTACGCACACATCTCCACGTCTACATGGCGGTTCATCTGGCGAGGGGAAGACTCTACCAGCAGGAGGTACGAACACGTTGAAACGCTCTGCTAGTACACCTCCGCGTCTACATGACGGTTCATCTGGCGAGGGGAAGACTCTACCTGCAGGTTGGTGGGAGGGAATATCATCTCTTGGGAGTCGTAGGCATCATCATGCACACTTGGCTCTACCAGTTCTGCGTTCTACTCTGGCCAATCATCATCCTTGCCGCATCATCATGCACAACTTGGCTTGACCAGTTCTGCGTTCTACTCTGGCCAATCATCATCCTTGCCGCATCATCATGCACAACTTGGCTCTACCAGTTCTGCGTTCTACTCTGGCCAATCATCATCCTCACATTCCACGAAACGCCCATTGCCTTCTGCTGGTAAGCAGAAGAAGATGAAGGGTGGTGAAGAACCGTCTAAGTCTAAGCGTAGGAAGACTTCTCCAAATGC
>Ga0247831_1006818_pt1 | contig 13198 bp, 10 predicted proteins | sample LaCruzMarch2015__9_FD_192406 | JGI IMG/M metagenome (GOLD analysis project Ga0247831, IMG submission 192406) | Freshwater microbial communities from meromictic Lake La Cruz, Castile-La Mancha, Spain - LaCruzMarch2015_1m | ecosystem: Environmental > Aquatic > Freshwater > Lake | place: Spain...
TGACGTCGACTTCCCCACCCCCCAACCGTGGCCGGATATTCCTGACGTCGACCTCCCCACACTCCAACCGTGGCCGCGAGTTTTTAACTTGCGGAATACGCGACGGGGGAGCATGGACAAGATAAAATCTCATCCCCACGGGGACCCCGGACAGGACCACACTCCAACCGTGGCCGCGAGTTTTTAACTTGCGGAATACGCGCCGGGGGAGCACGGACAAGATAAAATCTCATCCCCACGGGGACCCCGGACAAGATAAAATCTTGTCCCCACGGGAGAACCCGGAAAAGATAAATCCCGTCCCCCACGTCACCCGAGCCAGGTCTGCCTGGCGAGCCGCAACAGTTCACCGATGCTCCGCCGGCTCTCGGCGAAATCCGCCTTGCTCGCCCCTCGCTGCCGATCCGTGAACGTGATCGGTACTTCCGCCAGCCGCCCACCGGCCCGGTGCACCCTCCAGAGCAGATCCTCCTGAAACGCATAGCCCCGCGCAAACGGCCCCGACACCCGATCGAAGATTCCCAAGCGCACAGCGCGAAACCCACTCGACGCATCTCGGATCGGCACCCATAAAACCCAACGGGTAAACCACCCGACGAGCCGGCTGGCGACATGCCGCGAGATCGGCCAGCCCACCGTCTGCCCGCCCGGCACGCGACGCGATCCCACCACCACGTCGACCGGCCTGCCGCCCACGGGCTCAAGCACCGCCAGAAGCCTGGGGATGTCGGCGGGATCGTGACTGAAATCGGCGTCCATATTGACGGCGACCTCGAAGCCATGCCGCCGCCCCAGTGCGAAGCCCTCGACGATCGCGGTGCCCAGACCGCGGCGACCGTGCCGCACCAGCACATGCAGCCGCGGATTCCGCTCGGCTGCAGCCAGGGCAGCCCGCCCGGTGCCATCGGGCGAATCATCGTCGACGATCACAAGCTGCAGGTCGGGCGAGACCGCCAGCACGCGATCGATCAGGGCCGCGATGTTGTCCTGCTCGTTGTAGGTGGCCGACACAACGAGCACGCGGCCCGGCGGCCAGTCGCTGCAGGAGTGGACGTCGGCTGGATTGTGGGTTGGAATATCGGCGTGCGTGTCCATGACGGCGGGTAGATTACCCTCCCCGACGCAGCCGTGCGAACAGCCGACGGTAGTCGCCCAGCCGAACGGCCTCGACCGCTGGCCGACCGCCAGACTGTGCCAGCACGTCCTCCTCGATCACGACCATGTCCGCGTCGTCTGGTTCTGCGGCCGTCGCCGTGACGGCAGGCCCCTCTGCGGCAGGCGATTCCGCGATACCGATGGGCAGCTCGAACGTGCCCCCCCGCGAGTGCCCACGCTCGGGCACGGCTGCGGCGGGCGCTGTCGAGAGCGTCTCTTCCAACTCCGCCAACTGCCTGACCAACGACGCTCCCTCCCCGCTGGTCACATGCTGCCGCCGGCTGAAATTATCGGGCGATCGCACGAGATACCGCTCGACCACCCGCTCCTCCTGCTCAAAAAACTCCTGGAAGGGGTCGGCCGACGCGTCAAACACAAACTCGACATCAGGCCCGTGCCAGGCATCCGGCCGTCCGCTGTCCGGCTGGCTATTGCCCGACTGTCCATGGCAAGGCTGTCGGTTGCCATGCCGTCCGCTCACGGGCTGACCATCGTCCACGCGGCCCATGATCGCCCCGATGTCGGTGAACGGCCCCATCACGCCATCGCCCGCCTGATCATCGAGCGACCCAAACTCGACCACGCCCACGCCGCTGTCGTAGCCGGGCTCATGCACCAGATATCCCTCGGGAAAACCGTCTGACGAAACGTCTGAAAAGAGCGCGGCGATGCCCTCGGCCGTATGGACATCGCTTTCATCAGCAATGTCGTCAGCAATGTCAGCACGAGCGTCATCACACTCAGTCGGCGGCTCCCGCTCTGCCGCATGCGCCTGGCCGAACAATGCCGTCGACGGCAGCCGCTGAATCTCCTGCCACGCCGCGGCGATGTCGGAGGGCTTCACCCGCCGACCGGCTTCGGCCCGCAAGACGAGCGCCTGATCACAGATCTGGTTCATCAGCCGGGGAACGCCATCGGCGGCGGAGTAGACAGCGTCATCGCAGCCGGGCTCGAAACAGGTGTTCCAATCGAGGCCGGCGGCCTTCGTCTGCGTCCGCAGATAGGCGACCGTTTCCGCATGATCGAGCGGCTCGAGATAGGAGCGAAACGCGATCCGCTGGGCAAAGCTCTCCATCTTCGCCGCCCCGAGCCGCTCCTCGAGCGACGACGGGCCGGCCAGCACGATGTGCACCGCCGGCAGCGGGGTGGGCGTGTTGGCCAGCAGTCGCAGTTCGTCGACGAGCCGCAGCGGGAGCGTGTGGGCCTCGTCCACCAGGATCACGAGCCCGGAACCGATGGCAGCAAGCTTCCGCACCAGCTCCGCCACCGCGATCCGTAACTCGGCCTCGTCGATCCCGCGGTAGGGATGCCCAAGGTCGGCGAGGATCGACTGCCACAAGGCCCGCCTGGTGCAGATGCTCGCGCCGGAGAGCAGGGCCACCTTGAAATCATCCGCCACACTCTCAGCCACCTTCGCCAGCAGCAGCGACTTGCCCGTGCCGGGCGAACCGACCACCAGCGAGATTCCCTCGGCGCGGCGGATCGCGCGATCGATGCCATGCAGGGAAGCGTCTATCAGCCGGGCCGGGTGATAGAACTGCGTCCGCGGAACGGCCATGAAGGGACGGGTGGAGGGATGGCGGCGGGGTTGGTGCACGGGTTTTAAATATCCAGAGGTGGCGTTCACAACTTCCGACCCAAGTGATTTCGACCAACGGCCACGGCTTCCTGCACCATGCAATGGCCCCGTAGACTTTCCTATGTGGAGAAACAGGCCCGACCAAGACCGGTCGCGCCGGATATGACGCCCGGAGGTGATTCCGTGTTCCATGTGAAGATTTGCGGAGTGACCACCGCCGCCGATGCAGAGATGGTCGCCGCGGCGGGGGCCGATGCCATCGGCCTGAACTTCGTCGCCGGCTCGCCACGGCAGCTCCAACTCGCCCAGGCCCGCGCGGTGGCCGCCGCCGTGCCGGCCGGGGTGCTCCGGGTGGGCGTCTTCGCGGGCAGCACCGTTGCCGACATGCTCTTGATCGCCCGCGAGCTTGGGCTCGACGCCATCCAACTCCACGGCCATCTGGCCGGCGACGAGCCGCCGATCGACCCGCCCAAACGCTGCCGGGAGCTCGCCGGCCTGCCCGTGATCAGGGCTGTGCGACTTGCGGCCCCGCAGCCTGGCTCCGATGGCCTTGCCCCCGCCCGGGAATGGATCGCGGCGGCTGCCACCGCGGGCATGCCCGCTGCCATGGTGATCGTCGATGCCGCCGTTTCACGTGGCACTCCTTCGGGGCAGCTCGGCGGCACCGGGGAGCGGGTCGACTGGGCCGCGCTCGCCCGGGCCGGCTCGCTGCCGGTACCCATGGCCGTCGCCGGCGGCCTGACCCCCGAAAACGTGGCCGAGGCGATTCGGGCCTCGGGGCTGTCGGCCGTCGATACCGCCAGCGGCGTGGAGTCGGCCCCGGGGCGGAAAGACCCCCGAAAAGTCGAGGCGTTTGTGGCCGCCGCCAGCAGGGCCATAAGGGGGGGCGGCTAGCCCGCTTTGCGATTGCCATCGCGAGGCTACTATACGATCATTCCGTTCTCGTTTCCCAACCGTTTCCAGGAGTTTTCCCGTGTCTCAAGTCGAAACCCGCCTGCCGTATAAAGTCGCCGATCTGTCGCTGGCCGATTGGGGCCGCAAGGAAATCATGCTGGCCGAAAACGAAATGCCCGGCCTGATGGCCCTGAGGCAGAAGTATGGCCGGTCGAAGCCGCTGGCTGGGGCGCGGATTGCCGGCTGCCTGCACATGACGATCCAGACGGCCGTTCTCATCGAGACGCTCGAGGCCCTCGGCGCCGAAGTGACCTGGAGCAGCTGCAACATCTTCTCGACGCAGGACCATGCTGCCGCCGCCATCGCCAAGGCTGGCTTCCCCGTCTACGCCTGGAAGGGCATGACCAACGACGAGTTTGATTGGTGCATCGAGCAGACGCTGTTCTTTAAAGATGGCGAGCCGCTCAACATGATTCTTGACGATGGTGGCGACCTGACCTCCATGGTGCACAGCAGGTATCCGGAGCTGCTCGGCGGGATCCGCGGCCTTTCGGAGGAGACCACCACAGGCGTGCATCGCCTCTATCAGATGCACGAAAACGGCGACCTGAAACTGCCGGCGATCAACATCAATGACTCTTGCACCAAAAGCAAGTTTGACAACCTCTACGGCTGCCGCGAAAGCCTTGCCGACGGCATCAAGCGGGCCACCGACGTGATGGTGGCCGGCAAGGTGGTTGTGGTCTGCGGCTACGGCGACGTCGGCAAGGGTTCGGCCCATGCCATGAAGTCGCTCGGTGCCCGAGTGATCGTGACCGAGATCGATCCCATCAACGCCCTGCAGGCGGTGATGGAGGGCTACGAGGTCACCACCATGGAAGAGGCCGCCTCACGGGGCCAGATCTTCGTAACGGCCACCGGCTGCCGCGACGTGATCCGCAGCGAGCACATCCAGCAGATGCCAAACGACGCCATCATCTGCAACATCGGGCACTTCGACCTCGAAATCGACGTGGCCTATCTCGACAACACCAAGGGCATCAAGAAGGTGGAGATCAAGCCGCAGGTCGATCGCTACACCCTGCCGAGCGGCAAGTCGGTGCTTGTGCTGGCCGAGGGCCGGCTCGTGAATCTTGGCTGTGCCACCGGGCACCCCTCGTTTGTGATGAGCACGAGCTTCACGAACCAAGTGCTGGCTCAGATCGCCCTCTGGACGGAGACCGACAAGTATGACGTCGGCGTTCACTTGCTCCCCAAGAAGCTTGATGAGGAAGTGGCCCGTCTGCATCTTGACAAGCTGGGCGTGAAGCTCACGAAGCTCACCCCGGAGCAGGCCGAGTATCTGCATGTGCCGCTCGAGGGCCCCTTCAAGCCCGAGTATTACCGCTACTAGTCCGGCCCTGCAGGGCTCCTCGGTGTTGATTCAGGGCGGGGGCGTCGCGATGCGACGCCCCCGCTTTTTTATTGCGTTTGGGCCCGTGGGCTCGAGTTTTTAACTCGCACCTGCCTCTTCCCCGTTGGGGCTCATCATGTCCTTGCCCGCCTCTCCCCTCGTGGGGGCGAGTTTTTAACTTGCCCATGTCTCTCCCCTGGAGACCTCTTTCCACGGACAAGTTAAAAACTTGCCGCCACGAATGCGGGAGAGTTCCCAGCCCCGGCCGTGCCTCCTCCACGTGGGGCTCATCCTGTCATTGCCCGCCTTTCCCCTCGTGGGGGCGAGTTTTTAACTTGCCCATGTCTTTCTCCTCGTGGGGGCGAGTTTTTAACTTGCCCATCCCTATCCCCTAGAGACCTCTCTCCACGGACAAGTTGAAAACTTGCCGCCACGGTTGCGGACTCGCCGGTCTCCTCCCCGTGGGGGCGAGTTTTTAACTTGCCCATGCCTTTCTCCTCGTGGGGGCGAGTTTTTAACTTGCCCATGCCTCCCCCTGGAGACCCCTCTCCACGGACACGTTGAAAACTTGCCGCCACGGTTGAGGGCATCGTTCCACGTGAAATCAAGTCGGGCCAGATTGGCCGTCGCCAGTAAGCCCGAGGCGGAATCGCTGCCGCTCACGCCGGAGCCGTTGCCCCCGAGGGCGTTGTGTTACGCTTTTTTCTTTGGACGCGTCATCTCCCTACGCCAGGACAAGCATGCCCTCCGTCGCCTCACTCCGTGGCCTCCGCTACGACCCCAAACACATCGGCGCACTGTCGCAGGTGATCGCCCCTCCCTACGACGTCATCGATGCTCCGCTCCAGGCCAGGCTCTACGAGCAGCATCCTGCCAACGTGGTTCGGCTCGAACTCAACCGCGAGGAAGCAGGCGACACCGCCACGTCGAACCGATACACCCGGGCGGCCCGGTTTCTCCGAGACTGGCGCGAACAGGGCGTGATCATGCAGGAGCCCGCGGCGGCGTTTTACGTCTACCACCAGGAGTTCGAGGTGGAGGGCGTGAAGTATGTCCGCCGCGGCGTCATGGGCCGGGTGCGACTGGAACGTTTCGGCACCGGCACCATCCACCCGCACGAAGAGACGATGTCGGGCCCCAAGCAGGATCGTCTCCTGCTCATGCGGGCCTGCCGAATGAACCTCAGCCAGGTGTTTGGCCTCTACCCAGACCCACAGGGAGAAATCCAGGCTCTGCTGGATGAGTCGGTGGCCGGGCAACCGCCCGTGGAGGCGGTGGATCACCTGGGCGTACGGAGCTGGATGTGGCCAATGACAAGCGAGCCTGTCGCCGCCAGGGTGGCCGGACTACTGGGATCAAAGCCGGTGTTCATCGCCGACGGTCATCACCGCTACGAGACCGCCTGCAAATACCGCGACGAGGTTGCCGCCGTCTACGCCGAGGAGCACGGAGGCGATCCGCTGCCCTCCGATCATCCGGCGAACTTCGTGCTCATGATGCTGGTGGGCATGAGCGACCCGGGGCTGGTCGTCCTCCCGACGCACCGGCTCTTTGTTCGGTCGGCCGTCGCCACAGCGGAGGAACTCGTCGCCCGGCTGGGAGACTGCTTCACCACGGAGCCGGCAGGCCGGGGCCCCGCCGCGGCCGACAATGCCTGGCTGGAGATCGAGTCCGAGGGGGAGCAGGGCACGCTCGGTTTGTATACGGCAGGTGACCAGGCCTGGACGCTCGCACGGATCACCCCGGCGGGCCGCAGCCGAATGGAGCAGGTGGCCGGCGATCATGGGGCTGCCTGGCGGAGTCTGGGGGTCTCCATTCTCCACCGCCTCGTGATCGGTGAACTCCTGGAACCCGTGCGGGCGGAAGCCGGGGAGACTCCCACGCCCAGCTACGTGCACCTCCTGCCAGAGGTCGTGGCCGGGTTGGAAACCGGTCGCTACCCGCTCGCGGCCCTCGTCATGCCGGCCAGCGTTGAGGATATCCGGCGGGTCTGCGAGACCGGCGAGCGGATGCCGGCCAAGAGCACCTACTTTTATCCCAAGCTCGCCAGCGGCCTGGTCTTCAATCCGCTCGAGTGACACGGGGGCCAGGCCCCCATAAAAGCCCGAAGCGTGAGCGATGGGACCAGCCCCATAAAAGCCCGGAGCGTGAGCGATGGGACCGGCCCCATAAAAGCCCGGAGCGTGAGCGATGGGACCAGCGCATCGTTTCGTGCGGCGCCATGTGTGGCATCCGATCCCCCGGCTTACGCCGGGGGCTTGTATGCCCCGCCCCGACCGGCCGAAAAAACGTTCCACGTGGAATCGGCAAGTGGGCAATCTGCGCAAGGAGCGTGGTTTCACGTGAAACCACGCCCATGCCGGGCCGGTTGCTGCCGATACTCCGAGAACACGCGTTGTGCGTGCGTTGGCGTTTGGAAGGGATGTGCGAGTGGGACGGATTCTCTGCGTGGCAAACCAGAAGGGCGGCGTGGGGAAGACCACGACCGCCTCCAACCTCGCGGCCGGACTGGCCCGGGGCGGCCTGCGCACGCTCCTGCTCGACCTCGATCCGCAGTGCAACGCCACCACCGGCTTCGGGGCGATCCCCGCTGCGACGCACCCGCTGGTCTCGGAAGCCCCGCTCTCGGAGGCGGTGGTGGCAACAGGAATACCCAACCTCTCCATTATCCCCGGAAGCCGCAGTGTCCGCGATGTGGAGCGGATCGCAGCCGAGGCGCGGAGCGGATCGATGGTGCTGGAAAACCATCTCGCCCGCGGGCTCAACGCCTGGGACTATTGCCTGATTGACTGCCCGCCGAGTGTCGGCGAACTCACGCGGACAGCGCTGGCCGGGAGCACCGAGGTGCTGATGCCGATTCAATGCGAATACTTCGCGCTCGAGGGTCTCACCCAGATGATCGAGGTGATCCGCGACGTGATGGCCGAGCGACCAGGCCGGCTGCGATTCAGTGGGATCGTGCTCACGATGCACGACGCCTCGCTCGAACTGACAGCCGAGGTCGAGGCCGAGGTAAGGGACTTCTTCGGGGAGATCGTCTTCGAGACGGTGATCCCCCGCGACGTGGCCGTCTCGGAGGCGCCCAGCCACGCGCAGAGTGTGCTCGATTACGCGCCCCGCTCACGAGGAGCGCGGGCCTACACGGAACTGTGCATGGAGGTACGCGACTGTGAGTAAGGAACGACGCTTGGGCCGTGGGCTAGAAGCGCTGCTGGGCCGGGCCGGAATCGATCCGGCCCCGACGACACCCGCGACGAGCGGCGCCACGGCGGTGGCCGCGCCGGCGGCCAGGGCCGACCTCGGCGCCAGCGCCGCCCGGCTCATCCTCCACAAGCCCGACGAACTAGAGCAGGCGGCTGCGGCGCTCCCCACCAACGAGATCGCCGAGGGGCTCATCGACCCCAATCCATGGCAGCCGCGGAGCATCGTCAACGACACCGATCTGGTGGAGTTGGCCAACAGCCTGCGGGAGCATGGACTCGTCCAGCCGATCGTGGTGCGGTCGCATGGTGGGCGTTATCAACTCATCGCCGGCCAGCGGCGGCTCTTCGCGGCCCGGCGTCTGGGCTGGGGGTCGGTGTCGGTGCGTGTGCTCGAGGTCGATGACCGGCAGATGTCGGAGATCGCCATCGTCGAGAATCTGCAGCGACGCGACCTCGACCCGCTGGAGAAGGCGGCGAGCTTCAAGCACTACCTGGCCGCCTGGGGTGGCACGCAGGACGAACTCGCCAAGCGGCTCTCGATCGACCGCTCCTCGGTGGCGAATCTGATCCGGCTCCTCGAACTTCCCGAGCCGGTTCAGCAGCGGCTTCGGTCGGGCGGCATTTCGATGGGCCACGCGCGGGCGCTTTTGCCGCTGGGCGACGAGGAGGAACAATGCCGCCTGGCCGACCGGATCGTATCAGAGGGGCTGTCTGTCCGCGTGATCGAGTCGGAGGTGGGGGAGATCCTCCGTGCGGATGGGCTCGGGGATGAAGACGGTCTGGGCGACGATGGGCAGCGTCACACGGCCGGCAACGGGACTGCCGGGACTGCCGGCACGGCGGTCAAGCGGAAGCCGGGACGCCCGGTGACAAAGCGTTCGAGCCAGACTGTCGCCGTGGAAAATGACCTCCGTCGGGCACTCGGCGTGAAGGTGGTGGTGCATGCCAACGGCAAGGGAGCCGGCCGGATCGTGATCCCGTTTGGCGACCTCGACGAGTTCCAGCGGCTCTTCGAGCATTTGGCGGAGTGACTCTTCCGCCGGATGCGGTAGAATCTTTTCGTGGGCCTGCCGCAGGCAGGCCCGCCATCGGGGCGTAGCGCAGTTGGTAGCGCGCCTGGTTTGGGACCAGGAGGTCGTGAGTTCGAACCCCACCGCCCCGATTTGGTTTGGAGCTTGAAATACAGGGAATACCCTCCGCCGCGTGACAGACCGCGGACGCAGCAGGTCGATCTCACCGACCCTTGGCAGTTCAAAAACTTTTTGTTGACTGACGGAGACTGAGCGGCGCGATGAACGCGAAAACACTTCTCGACCTCGCCAAGAAGCACGGCACGCCGCTGTTCGTCGTCGATCATGACGAACTCCGCAAGAACTACCGCCTCTTCCGCCGGCATTTCCCGCGGGTGCAGGTCTATTACGCCGTGAAGGTCAACAGCGACCCCGCCATCGTCAAGACGTTCTACGAACTCGGCGGCAGCTTCGACGTCGCGAGCATGCAGGAATTTCACACCGTCCACCAGAACATCGCCAAGCTGCCCGCCAAGCAGCGGCAGGATTTCATCTGGGACAAGATCATCTACGCCAATCCGATCAAGCCGGTCGAAACGCTCGAAGAACTCGATCGCTACAAGCCGCTGGTGACTTACGACAACCACGAGGAAGTCAAGAAGATCGCCAAGCACGCGCCGCATGCCGGCCTCGCTCTGCGGCTACGGGTGCCCAACACCGGCTCGATGGTGGAGTTGTCGAGTAAGTTTGGGGCGTTGCCGGGCGAGGCGGTCGAACTCATCGCCTACGCCCACGAGCATGGGCTGACGGTCGAGGGCCTGTCGTTTCACGTCGGCAGCCAGTGCACGAACCCTGAGAATTACATCCAGGCGATCCACCTCTGCTCGAGTGTTTTCGCCGAGGCGAAGTCACGTGGTTTCGAACTCAAACTGCTCGACATCGGCGGTGGGTTTCCCGCGGCGTACGACGCGAGCGTGCCGAAGTTCAGCGACCTCGCCAAGAAGATCAACCATGAGCTCGACCGACTCTTCCCCAAGGAGATCGAGATTCTCGCGGAGCCGGGACGTTTTCTGGTGGCATCGGCGGGCAGTGCGGTCTCGAAGATCATTGGCAAGGCCGTGCGCAACGACAAGCTCTGCTACTACGTCAACGATGGCGTCTACCACACCTATTCGGGCGTGATTTTTGACCACTGCACCTACCACATGAAGAGCTTCAAGAAGGGGGCCACGCAGATCTGCGCCGTCTTCGGGCCGACCTGCGATGCGCTCGACACGATCAGCCTCGCCGAACAGCTTCCCGAACTCGATCTGGGCGACTACCTCTACAGCGATAATATCGGCGCCTATTCGGCGGCCAGTTCCACACATTTCAACGGTTTTCCACCGGCGCAGGTCGTGCACGTCAACCAGTGAGGCTGGTGGGGCCTGATCGGCCCTACCGGGCTCCCGTGGGCCTCGCGCAATGGCTTGAGGATTCAGCGAAGGACTGCCGGGTGACTTTCGCCGGCCGTCCCCGTGGGGCGAGTTCTCAACGTGCCCGACTCTTCTTCGTGGGGGCGAGTTTTTAACTTGCCCGAGCTATCGATCAGCCTGACTTCCCCCCGCCTTCTTCGCCGGCGGAGCTGAGGGACACAGGGCAAGTTAAAAACTCGCCCCCACGCGGAAACCAATTCTCAAGGGCAAGTTAAAAACTCGCCCCCACGATGCGGCGGACCTCCCGGCGCGGGGCAGAGTGCAGTCGTTGATCAATCATCGCCGAGAGAGACTGAGTATCGATGCTGAGGAGCCGGTCGGAGGCACGCGCAGCTGCCGGTGCATTCTGCGACTCACGAGCGATCCACCATCGTCCACGAGCCTCCCGTAGCAGAATCCGCCGGCAGCGAGCATGCCGCGGCCGGCGAACCAATGGGGCATGACGTCATGCTGATCGGCTCTGCAGGGCAAGTTAAAAACTCGCCCCCACGGGGAACCGAATCTCACGGGCACGTTCAAAACTCACCCCCACGGGGAACGGAATCTCACGGGCACGTTAAAACTCGCCCCCACGGGGAACCGGCTCTTAAGGGCACATTCAAAACTCTCGCCCACGATGTGGAGCACGATCCGCGATCAGTCCCGCACCGCCTCGATGAGATGGTAGGTCTTCACGATTTCCTGGGCGACATTCTGCCATGTACGAGGCAGATTCTCGACATACCATGTCGGCTGCTTCGTGACGATCAACAGCGTGGCCCCCGGAGCAAGCGCCCGATGGGCGGCCTCCACGAAGAGTTCCGCGATCCGGAAGTCGGAGTAGTAGGGCGGATTGGCGAGCGCGAGGTCATAGCTGCCCGGATCGGGGACGTTGCCCTCGCATTCGAGCGCCACCGTGAGGTTGTCGAGGCCGTTCAAGGCCCCTCCCCGCCGCGTGCATTCCACGGCACGGGCAGCCGCATCGAAGGCGTGCACATGCACGCTCGAGTCGCGGGCGGCCAGCCCCATGGCCACACAGCCCGAGCCGCAGCCGATATCGACCACGCGAGTGTCGGGGGCCACGTCGACCGCATGAAGCAGGTGACGCGAGCCCGGGTCGATCCGCCGATGGGCAAAGACACCGGGGCGGGTCACGCCCTTCAGCAGCCGATCACGGTCACGAAACACGAACTCGCAGGAGAAGTCACGGACCTTGGTCAGTTCACGGGTTTTTTCCACGATGTAGGCCACCGTGTCGGCGGCAGCGGCGGGCCGCACCCGCACCGTTTCCCCGGTCTCCGCGAGCTGCTCGCGGAGCCACTTGTCCTGAGGGTTGTCGATCGCCGCCACGAGTCTGCCGCCGATCGCAAGCTGCATGAAGGCGGATTGGAGGATGTCACGCGAGAGCTCAGCCTCGCCATTCTTCGACAGCGGCACGACGGCGAGATCGTAGGGTCCCGGAGGAATATCCGCGGCGCAGACCGCATGCAGCCCAGCCGGCGGCGACTCCCAGGCCGCAAGGGCCGCCGTCTGGGGAAAGAGGTCGAGAAACCAGACTGTCACATCCGCGTCGGGATTGGCTGAGGCCAGCTCAAACGCCGCCTGCCCCCGCCCTGCGGTCGTGCAAATCACCCGCGTGCCGCCGGCAGCAGACTCCCCGATAGGCAGGAGCGTGCGAGCGATCTCAAGTGCGTGTGCTTCGGCTGGTCTGGCTGGGAGGGCGATGGGCATAGGTATGAAGAGCATACTTCACTGCCACACGCCCACACGCAACGATCTGCCGGCCTTTCGTCAGACTGTCATTCCGGCCTTCCCGGCCGCGGCGGCCGGTCGCCGTCAGGGGAGCCGGGAGGCCCTCCAGGGCCGCTCCCCGGGCCGCCAAACCCTCCTGGGCCAGGGCCACGTTCACCACGTTCACCACGGCCACCGCGGTCGCCAGCGCCGCCCCGGCCGGCCCCTGGACCGCCACGCATCCGCTGTATGTCCTCGGCGAACTTGCCCAGTTCTTCCCGGTCGAGCTTTCCGTCGCCGTCGGTGTCAAATTTCATGGCATGCTCGACGAACCGCTCCGGCGATGGCGGCCCGCCTGGTCCACCACGTCCTTCACGGGGCCCACCGCGTCCCGCGCCCGGTCCACCGCGATCAGGAGGCCCCTCCGGCCGCTCGGGCGGCTGTGCGAAAGAGACCGTCACCAGCGACGCGGCGACGACCATCACGACCACGCCCCTTCCGATACCCAGTGCACGTCTCATTACAGGCTCCTTGAAGAAGAAGACAACACGAAAGAGGACCACCCAAAAGAAAACGATCAGACGAAAGCCACCGACCTGGAAAACGCCGAACGACGGTGTGCAAGAAGCGAGTCGCACGTATGCCGTACAGTTTTGAACGGGCCACGCACCCACAAAGTTACGGTCAGACCGAAATTTCAGGCAGGGCAAGTTAAAAACTCGCCCCCACGGGGGAATCGGATCTTATTGGCAAGTTAAAAACTCGCCCCCACGGGGGAA
>Ga0247831_1006819_pt1 | contig 13193 bp, 6 predicted proteins | sample LaCruzMarch2015__9_FD_192406 | JGI IMG/M metagenome (GOLD analysis project Ga0247831, IMG submission 192406) | Freshwater microbial communities from meromictic Lake La Cruz, Castile-La Mancha, Spain - LaCruzMarch2015_1m | ecosystem: Environmental > Aquatic > Freshwater > Lake | place: Spain...
AGATATAAAACAACCGGTGCTGGTAATGATGCTTTTGGTACATCAGGTAATCAATATTTTCGAATCGGCTTTAACAGCATAACAGACGATCAACCCAAGGTGTTATAATGGCCATCAACACAAGTGATTTAGTTGCTCTCGAACTACCCACAGCGGCAGAGTCAGGTACCGGTCTAACCGATACAGTAGCTACTACTGCCGAAAATCTCTATAATTACGAACAAGATACAAATAGATTAGCAAGAGGTATAGCTACAGGTACAGTTGTTGATATTAAAGATTCGACAAGACGTAAAAATATTCCAGTAGCGTCTTCTATTGATACGTGGGAAGAGCCATTATCACCTTTTGGTGCGTCCTACCCTCATAATAATGTGTATCAAACACCTAACGGTCTCATTCAAGAGTTCGACGATACTCCTAGTAATGTAAGATACCATCGATACCACCCATCAGGTTCCTATACAGAAGTTGACGTCAACGGTACCGAAGTACGAAAGATTATAGGTGATAACTTCTATATTATTGAAAATAATGGATATATTTTTATCGGAGGTGAAGCTAATATTACAATATCCGGTAAATGTAATATTATGGTAATGAATGATTGTAACCTACAAGTAGACGGTAAGCTTGACGCTGTAGTCAAAAATGATATAAATCTTACATCTTCAGGTAATTTTAACCTAAACGTAAAAGATGTATTTAAAATAAAAGCTGATAGTATGGTCGTGGAAACGAACAAGTTTGATCACAAGAATGTAGGACCTTCAGTAGTAGAGACAGATACGCTCGATACAACAGTTATTGGTGCATATACTGCAAAAGCATCGACTTTTAAGCTTAAAACAGAAAGCACAACCACCTTTAATGCTGGTGGAGAATATCAAATAACAGCTAGTAAGGTAACCGCAGAAACAGATCTGCACGTTAAAAACAGCGTATTCGTAGAAACAGAAGTAAATAGTCCGTTATTTAAAGGTGTAGCTCGCTATGCTCAGTTTGCAGTAACTGCTAATAGTGCACCTGCAGGAGCGTCCGTACCTACAAGTAGTGGACATACCGCCCCTACTATTGAAAATATTGTAGTAGTAGACCCTACTGCAGTAGCGACTACCGGATTTGTAGTTCCATCAAATAGAGCTAATCCCGGTACTTCTTCTAATCCACCAATAGGTCAAAGCACGAATAGAATTATTCGTGCAGGTATAGAAAATGATGATGGTGAGAGACCTACCGTTCCATTATACCCCGGGTATAACTCACCAGCACCTTACATTCCAGATAGTAGTTTAACTACACCAGAAGGTATCAGCAGAGTAGATACAGTACCTGTTGATAGTACTGATATCATTAATAAAGTTGGATTTACCGGAGAGGAACAGCTATCCAAATATGTCAAGCTTAAAGATGTGACAACCAATGCAGTATTTGGTCATAGATTACGAGCCCAGGGAGGTCTTACCGAAGGGCAGATAGCCTCTAATCTACAAGCGTTATCAGTTAACGTTATTGATAGTCTAGTAGAAAAATACGGAAGAGGTTCTTTTACTATTACGTCAGCATTTAGACCCGCCGCCCAAGCACGTGGCGGTATAAATCCAAGTCAACACGGTCTCGGTCAAGCAATAGATATTCAATTCCCCTCACTACCTAATAGTGAATACGCCAAGAGAGCTGAGGAATTACTAAGTATAATTCCATTCGATCAGCTACTACTAGAATATCAATCAACAGGTTCAGGCCGACCCTGGATTCATATTTCTTTTATTATTCGGGGTAACCGCAGACAATTCTTCACCATGTATAATCACCAACGCGTAACCCCTATACAGGTGGTTTAAAATGCTAGTAGATCTATCAAGTGCCCAGGAACGTGAACGTAGAGTAAGTGAGCTACTTAACAGGCTGGGGTCGCTAGACCCCAGTAAAGTATCACAACTTAATACTATGCTTAATGCTCAAAAAGTAATCGATAAAGTTACAGATCCTACTAACTCACCTTTAGGTGCACCTAACGAAGCATTAGGAAACGAACTAACCAGTGCTTTAGCTAGTATATCTGAAACTATAAAATCAAATATGACTCAATTATTAGGGTTTATTCCCTCAAAGGATGATGTTAAAGAACTAACTAAAATACAGAACTCATTTGGTGGTAGTCTAACCGAAGCTGCAAACGTAGTTGCTAAAAATATCAATCAGATCGAAGGTGGTGTAGCTAGCTTCCTCAAATCAATTGATACTGGAATTACAGCTGGCATAACAGCAGCCACTAAAGCAGCGAATGATCTGATTGAAAAAGCACAGAAAGATATAACAGAAGCAGTAGAGAGTCAACTACCCAGTGTTGATTCTATATTTCCTACAGGTACTCTAAATCAACTCAAAGATGTATTAAACGATGTAAATGCTCTAAAAGATAGAGTAACAGAGATGGTAACCTCACAGATTGATTCTGCTGTCGCAGAAATTGATAAGATTATGAATGATATTTCCACTGAAATAAATTCTGCAGCGAAAAATCTTGTAAATAGCGCTGTTAATAGCGACCTAGTTGCGGGTGTTAAGAATGCTATTAGTAGTATTGTTGATTCAGTGCCTACGCCCCCTATTCCACCCAACGCAGATGGTCAGCAACCCGCAGTAGTACCCCTACAACCTCCAACAGATGTAAGTACTGCTCCAATAACACCACCACGGTCTTAACAATAAATATTAAAAATAATAGGTTAATAAATGTCAGGTACTATTCAGTCACAAATCTTCTTCTCAGATATAGATACCGATCTTACGATTAATCCTATTTCTGAAGATGTTGGTAGAATTACTAATGAGAGCGCTATCCGTAGATCTATTAGGAATCTGCTTCTAACGGACTTCTATGAGCGTCCTTTTAAACCAGATATTGGCTCTAATATTCGTAAGCTATTATTCGAACTTATAACTCCAATTACTATTGAATTACTACAAAAGAGTATTAGTGATGTTATTGAGAACTACGAGCCACGGGCTAACTTAATTGATGTTATATGTACCCCTTACGAAGACAACAACGCTATAGGTGTAACAATTGTTTTTTCTATAATAAATAGAGAAGAGCCAATTACTATGCAGCTTTCGCTAGATCGGATTAGGTAATGTCAGATTTTTTACCGGTAAGTCAACTTGACTTTACCTCACTAAGAACGAGTTTAAAGACCTACTTGCAGGGCCAAGACCGCTTCAAAGACTATGATTTTGAGGGCTCAAATATCTCTGTACTACTAGACATCTTAGCATTTAATACCTATCAGAACGCATTCTATCTCAATATGATAGGTAATGAGATGTTTTTTGATACTGCTACTCTAAGAGACTCGGTAGTATCCCATGCTAAAGAACTCAATTACCTACCACGGTCCTACGCATCAGCCGCGGCAACTGTAAGAATGAATGTCGCCGTAACAAATAATGCGGTGACTAGCGTTACAGTTCCTCGAGGTTATAGATTTACATCTACAGCTGGATCTAAAACTTTTACTTTCTCTACCGCCGAACCATACGGTATTTCTAGAAATTCTCAAAATCAGTTCGTTAGAGATATTATAGTATATGAAGGGTTTATACTATCTGAGAAGTATATCGTAAACAACGCGATCGAGAATCAAAGATTCGTGTTGTCTAACCCAAAGGTAGATACTGACAGTATAGAAGTTTTTGTAAGCTCTTCTACAGGATCTAATAATTTCGTAGAATATAACTTTACCAGCAGTATTTTTGGCCTTAACGCTAATTCTAATGTATATTTTTTACAGGCCGCAGAAAGTGAAAAATATGAAGTAGTATTTGGCGATAATGTTATTAGTAAGAGACCTAATAACGGCAACGTAGTAAGAATAGACTACCGTATTGCTTCCGGATCAGATGCAAATGGTGTTAATGTATTTAACCCACGATCTGCAGTTGAGAGCTATAGCGCAACAGCATCTACTGTTACTTCCGCAGCTGGAGGTTCAGAAAATGAAAGTATATCTTCGATAAAATTTAATGCTACTAGATTCTTTCAAACTCAAGATCGAACAGTAACTAAGGATGATTATAGATCTCTTATTCTAGCTAATTTTCCAGAAATCAAGTCTGTAAACGTATATGGTGGTGAAGAAGTACCACTTACTCCTCAATACGGTAGAGTCTTCGCATCATGTGTCACACAGACTGGTAACCCAATCACTTTAACAACAGCGGATAGAATTATAGAGTTTGTTAAGGTGCGATCACCTCTCGCCATTAATATTAATTTAATTGATCCTGAGTTCTTAGATATTATAGTGGACACTACAGTATATTACAATGTCAACCTAACTACGTTAACTGCAGGTCAAATTTCTAGTCTCGTTAACACGGCGATATCTAATTTTAATACTAATAGTTTAATTGACTTCAATAAAATTTTTAGGTATTCAAGACTAGTATCCGATATAAACAACGCTCACGTGAGTATTGTAAGTAATGAAACTTCTACAACTATAGCAAAAACTATTGTACCTATTTTAAATGAGAACTACTCCACAGTAATAGATTTTGGTAATGGGATTAAGAGAGACGATTTCACTAGCGCTCGTCCTTTGACGAACGAGTTTACTTTATACTCATCACAAATAACGTACAATTCAAGAGCTGCGTTTTTCGGTGAAGATGGTGCAGGTGGACTCTTTATTTACGAAAATACTAGTACAAGTAGAAGTATCCTAAAAGATAATGCAGGTACTATTGATTACGTTAACGGCTTGGTAAATATTAATAGTATTGTCATTAATAATTATGTTGGTGAAGGTATAACGTTTTTCGCAATTCCTGCCAAACAAGATATATCATCACTTAGAAACACTGTAGTAAGAATAAACAATCTTGCTACTCAAATTAATGTAGTAGCTGTTAAAGAATAATGAAGTATATTGAGAAGAGTATATCGCAGTTTATCGAGAGTCAATTTCCTGCTCTTTATAGAGAGGAAGGCCCTACGCTAGTTGCGTTTGTACAGTCTTATTTTGAATGGTTAGAATCTACAGATAATATAACTCATAAAGCGCGTAGGTTATTTGATTATAGAGATATCGACAATACTCTAGATGAGTATATTATATACTTTAAAAATAAGTACGCAAAATATCTTCCTCTCGAAACCAGCGCAGATAAAAGACTTTTTCTAAAGAATATTCACGATCTCTACAAGTCAAAAGGGTCTGAACGCAGCTACGAAATACTATTTCAAACTCTCTATAATAAAAATATAAAGATATACTACCCGGGTGATGATATTTTACGGGTTTCAGATGGTGAGTGGTTTGAAGGCAAGTACTTAGAAATAACCAGTTTTATTCCCAATATACAAGATTATGTCGGTAAGAAGGTAATTGGTGTTAATAGTAGAGCATCTGCTATTGTAGAGAATTACTCACAGAGAGTCTCCAATAGAAAGGTAATCGATGTACTAGAGATCTCTAACCTAAACGGTACTTTTGCTTTTGGGGAGCAGATATTTACATCTGATTCTCCTAATGTAGTAGGGGCTGTTATACCCAAAACTACCGGCTCACTTAGTGCAATTAGTGTGCTTGACGGTGGTGCTAATTTTAGTGTAGGTGATATACTAGACGTAGAGGGTAAGGGTACTAGAGGTAAAGCCAAGGTTACTTTTGTTATTAATCAGCAAGGTAGAGTTAACTTTATTCTAGAAAGCCCCGGTAGTGGTTATGCATTAAGTACTATTCCTAGAATTATACCACAGCTACAACTAACATACGCAAATAACACCGGTAATATACAACCAGGACAGTTAGCGTTTACTACAGTAAGTAACGCAATGTTTGCAAACGGTGAAATAACAGCCGTTAACAACAGCGTAGTTACTCTTAAACTAACCACCCCAGGATTTGAGGTTGGTGATACCGTACAAACCGCTATTAAAATGATTGTTGCAGTTCAGAGCGGTACATTTGCTAATGGTGAATATGTACACCAGTCTAACGGCTCCTCTAACGTTGGTGTAGGTCAGATTGTAAGTATAACTCCTAACGTTAACAATACTATCTACTACGTAGGTAATGTAACGGGGTACTTTACGTCTTCTGTTTTCTCTGGAAGTGGAAATACTTTCGTATTAATAGGTAATACTTCTTCCGCTCAAGGGTTTATATTTAACACCGTAGGTGGTAATTCTACTGGTACTTTTGTAGTAACCGACCTAGAAGGTGGTGGTGTTGGTGCTACGTTCAGAATTGGTGATATTTTTGATAAAGAAATTATTACTGTTAATACTGATTATATAAGAGATAAAGTAAATACCAAGCTTGTAGTTTTTAATGAGTCATTAAACGCACCAGGTACTGTATCTGTTACTGGTGGTAGTAATACCGTAAATGGTACCGGTACGACCTTTACTACCGACTTCGTCGTGGGAGATTATATTCAAGTAAGTAATAGCGCTTCGAAACAAGTACGCGAAATAACAGCCATTGCGAACACCACCGAACTATCTGTAGCTACTAATTTTACTACGACCCAAACTGGGGTATTTTATTATATCGACCAATCTAATTACCTTTTCGATAAAGTTGTCACGATAGGCGATATTGAAAAGATCAGTACCTTACTAATAGATGCACTTACCTTCAATGAGTTAGAGGTAGGTTCTATTAGTTATCTCGCTGGTATTAATCCTGGTATAGGGTACTCTCTAGATCCTTTTGTCTCTATAGTCGAACCCCTTACTGCTAGTCTTGAAGTGCCTGGTGTAGGTGGTAGAATTAAAGGTGCCGATGCTATTGTGCTTGCCGAGGCCGGCGCTGCAGCAGGTATTGCACAAGGAGTAACCGTAGTAGATAGCGGTGTTGGTTACGAAACAGGTGAGAGAGTACTACTAACAAAGCCAGGTTCAAGTTTTGCAGTAACCGGGGTAGTAGTAAGTAGAACTCAAGGTAAAGAAGCTGGTAGGTGGAAGTCAACCAGGGGGTTCCTTGACTCAGATAAATTCATACAAGATGGTAAGTATTATCAAGAATACTCATATGAGGTTAAGGTAGGTGTTGACTTTGAACTGTACAAGAACGTTGTTCTAGATCTACTACATACAGCCGGTACTGAGTTATACGGCCGCTTCAATATTGAAGATACCAATCTTCAAGTAAGTATTGAGTATGCTAATAGTTCAATAGTACAGACATAAATAATTCAAACACTCCAGGTAAATAGAATGGCAGGAATACTCACTAAAAAATTTGATATTGAAGTCTCAAATCGATTTATTCAAGACGTAGAGACTGGCAATACCAATTACTATGTGTTTGTAGGTAGATCTGTACCCTGGACAGATGATAATAATCCACCAGCAGCCAACCAAGCAGTAACTAACTACGACCATAACGTGTACGATGAAATATTATATGGTAAAAAGATAAACAATACAAATATTATACCTGCTATTCCACGGTATAATTGGACTAATAATACGTTTTACCCTTCATATGATAAAGATGATGCTGAGTTATACGATAAGCAATTTTACGTATACAATAGTGCTTCTGGTGTTAAGTCAGTATTTAAAGTGATACAATCCGGTAGCGGTAATTCTGTAGTCGCTCCCTCAATTATATCTACTAACTCTTTTAGAACTTCCGATGGTTACGTATGGAAATACATGTATACTATTACAGATAGTGATATGAATATGTTTGGTACATTGAATTATTTACCTGTTACTCCTAATACTACAGTAGAAGCAGCTGCTATACCTGGTGGTATTGATGCGATAAAAGTCTTAGCTCCCGGTACTGGGTGGGTGACGTATAATACGGGTATTCTACAGAACGTTATTAATCCTACTACTATAGTGGCCTCTAGTACAGCTTCTTCTAATAATGATTTCTACGTTAATTCTAGCATATATTTAAAGAGTGGTCTAGGCGCTGGCCAGATTAGAAGAATTTCAGACTACGACGGCGCCACAAAGATGGTTGTAGTTGGCCCACCGCTTGATTTTAGAACAAATCTTACTCTAGCAAATGTTACTGGTACATTCCTACCTGGCGATGAAGTAACCCAGCCTTTAGTTGCTCTTCTTATAACGTCACAGTCAGGTTATATACAACCGGGTGATAGTATAATTCAGAGTAATTCAGGAGCCACGGCTATTATTGAAACTGCTAATACTTCATTTTTACGAGTTAGGGCTACCAATAGTGAAGAATTTGTAAACGATCAAGCCATCGATGCAAACAGAGGTACTACTATTGGTAATAATACAGTTACTACAAGTAATACAACAAATACTGTTACAGCAAGCGTCAATTCACAATTTACGACTTTTTATTCGGCAGGTCAATATATTAAAGTAGGTACACACTTTCATCGCATTACGAGCGTTGCTAATAATACGCAATTGACTGTGGCTGGCCCGTTTGGTGCGACGTATACTGCTAATCAACACTACAAGATCAACTCAGCTGCTACCGTATCAGGTGCGACCAATACTACTTCAAGAGGTACTGTTACCTTCGCTGATCTTAATAGTGTTACGTTAAGGGTATCTACACCTATTGGCGCGTTTGATCTCGGAGAGATCGTATCACAAACTTCTTCCTCTACAAACGGGGTAGTGTCGTTTGCTAATAGTTCCGAATTAATAATTTCAAGTGTGGTGGGTAGTGGGTTTGTAACTAGTGCAAATATAGTGGGTGTATCATCTAATGCAACCGCTAACGTAACAGCAGTAGATTCTAGGCCTACTATTACACTGCAAAATACAGTAGGTTCGTTTGTTTTAGGTTCCGCTATAACAAGTCAATCGAGTGGTAACGCAACTGTTACGTCTCAAACTACTCTACCTAACGAGCAGACAGAATACGTTATTCACCCCACCGTAACAATATCAGGTGATGGTACAAACGCCGCAGCGTACAGTGTTGTTAATTCTACATCACAAGGAATTGATTCAATAGTTGTGTTTGACCCAGGTTCAACCTATACAGAAGCGCAAGTTACTGTAAGTGCTAATCCTAGCTATGGATCTGGTGTGGTTTTAAAGGCGTTAATTAGCCCTGTTAGTGGTCACGGTAGTAATGCAGTATTTGAGTTAGGTGGTACTTACGTCAGCGTACATGTACCGTTCAGTAACACCCTCACGGAGAGTTATAATTTACCCGGTACTGGGAAATTTAGGACTGTAGGTATAATTAAGAATCCACTTTTTAATGATGTATTTCTATCAGTTTCTAGTTATGACCGATCAAGAATAAATCTTACAGGTGCTAACACGTTTGATGTTGGCGAAGTAGTATATCAAGCCAATATAGCTACAGGTGTAGTAGTTTACTCCAATACATCATTTGTAGAGCTTAATCAGGTAAAGGGCTCGTTTGATAAAACTGCAGCTAACCTTACTGTGATTGGTTTAAGCAGTGAAAAGACATCAATTATTGCCAATGTAAACGTGAATCGATTTACAGCACAGTCAAATAGCTTTATAGTGCAGGAAGGTACTGAAGCAGCTGGTAATCTAGTAACTGCTAATTCATCAACCATTAGACTCACTAATGTGTCGGGTACTTTTGGTAATGGATTTATCGTATTTGACTCAGCTTCTAATGCATATGCAAATGTAACAGCTATTAATACAGCTAATAATATCAAGCCCCTAACATTTGATTACTTCAATCAGTTAGCTAGATTATCTTTATCGCAGAATATAGGTATATTCGTCGATAACGAAGAAATTGACATGCTCACTTCTATAGGAACTAAATTTGGATCTGCGCTAGTATACAGTGCCAATAATGATATTGACCTCACTATTAGTGGAGTATCTGGTACATTTACGGTAAATGAATTAGTAAGCCAAAGTACTTCTGCTAACGGTGTAGTAATAGGTGCGAATAGTACGTATTTAAAACTTACCAACGTAAAAGGTGCGTTCACTAATACAAGTAGTATCTCCGGAGGTACCTCTGGTGCCACAGCGACTATAGACAAAACAAGAAAAGTATTGCTACTAGCAGACGTAGACGGATTATTGGTAGCAAGTTCCAACAATTACTATCTAGGGTTAACGTCTGGTGCCACAGGATATAGTGCTACACAGAACACTATAGTACGTCCTTTACTAGTTCGTGATACAGGATCTGTACTATATACTGAGAACATATCTCCAGTTACTCGAACCGATATAAGTAGAGAAGCTGTTAATCTTGTAATAAAGTTTTAGACCTTAGAGGGTAATGATGCCTTTAGAAACTAATCTCAACGCTCCTCCATACTATGATGATTTTGACGCTAATAATAACTTCTATAGAGTATTGTTTAGGCCGTCGACAGCTGTACAGGCGCGTGAGCTTACACAGATGCAGACTATACTACAAGACCAGGTAGAAAAGTTTGGTCGGCATATTTTTATCGAGGGTTCCATTATTGAAGGGTGCGCTATAAGATTTGATTCGTCCCTCGACTACATTAAAATTCTTGATAATTATAGTAATGGGTCCGCTATAAGCAGTATATCTGGATTTATTGGTAAGAAACTATTATCACCATCTACTAACCTAGAAGCTATCGTCATTAATGCTATAGATGGCTTCGAAGCAGCTGCTCCAGACTTAAATACTCTTTATATTAAGTATATTAATTCCGGCACGTATGCAAACGGCATCCTACAGAAAAAATACGACCCATCCCAGGCGGTACAGGTTAGAACCGCCGCTAATACTTTATACGGTACTGTAACAGTTAGTAACAGCTCAGTAAATGCAGTTGGACTAGGATATTCCGTAGGTGTATCCGATGGTGTAGTTTTTCAAAAAGGCTTTTTTATTAGAGTACCATCACAAGACGTAATCGTTACCAAGTATAATAATCGACCTAATAATATTTCTGTAGGTTTTAAAACTTCTGAAGTTATTGTTACAGCTGATAGTAATGAAGGTTTATTAGATAATGCTTTCGGTGCACCTAATTTTAACGCACCTGGTGCTAATAGATTACAGTTAAATGCAAACTTAGTAATAAGAGCATCTGATAATACAAGCACAAACGCTACCACATCTAATACAACTAATTTCTTCTCAATAGTTGAGTTTGAACGAGGCGTACCTGTAGTAATTCGCACAGAACCTGAATATGCCGCCTTAGGTAAGCAACTCGCAAGGAGAACGTTTGAAGAGAGCGGTAATTATATTATTGATCCTTTTGAGCTTGGTGTAGAGCCTAACCCTAACTATACCGACTATAACAACCTCACTATCGATAGGGGACTAGGGTACGTGCATGGTTATCGTATTTCATTCGCCAATAAAAAGAGTATTCCTATTAGGAAGGGTATTAATGTTGCATTTGTGGATGATCAGGTGATAGGCGCAGGTTATGGTAATTATGTACTCGTCAATCAATTTGTGGGGGTGTTTGATACTGAGAGTTTTGTACGAGTTAATCTATGTAATGCAGCTGCTAATGCTATTAATGGCGGTCTATTTTCCAGTACAACACCGCCCGCTAATACTCTAGGCACAGCCTTTATTCGATCAATTGATTATGATACAGGTACACCCGGTACCGCCGCCGCGCAGTATAAGTTATACCTATACGATATTAATATGGCCAGCGGGTATAACTTTAAAGATGTTAAGAGTGTTTTCGTACAACATGCAACAGCCAACGGTCTAGCAGATGTTGTGCTCTCTGGTGGTCAAGCTCAACTAGTAGATGCTAACCTAGACAGACTACTATTTCCTCTAGGTAGTGCCGCGGCTGTAAATACAAGTAATAGAAGTTATACTGCCAGGCAGTCCAAGCAAGTTACTTTTACAGCTGGCGTGGCTAGTTTTAGTCCAGACGGTACAAGTACGGTATTTACAGATACGGGTAGCCCTATATCAACAGCACAAGAAGATAATTTTATTATTATTCCCACAGCTAATACAGGTGCTTCCAGTATCAGTAAAGGTAAGCCTATTAGTCTTAAGAACGGTAGTGCCAACGCAACAGTAACTACCGAGACAGCTACTATTAATGTAGGTATTGCAAATAACTTTACCGCCGAGGTATTCTATAACGTTACTAGACAGAGCGCCGTACCTACCAGGAAGAATGTCAAAAAGAATATATTAGTGGGTATTCAAGCTAATACTCACTTTGCAAATACTGTAGGTCCTTGGCCTTTAGGTATACCCGATGTGTATAGACTACGCGCTGTATATCAAGGTACTACTTTCTCAAATACTAACGTAAATAATATTAATAAATTTATTCTTGATACTGGTCAAAGAGGTTCTTATTACGGTCATTCCGCATTAAAGATCAAGCCAGGTAGCGGACATACTGTAGGTGCTGACGATAGGCTACTAGTAGAGGTAGACTGCTTTAAAGCAGACACCTCAACAGGTAGTGGATTCTTTACTGTTGACTCTTACGTAATTGATAATGCTAATACCGCCAACACAACAGCTATTACCACAGCTGATATCCCAGTACACACACTTCAGTCAGGTGAAGTTGTCGATCTAAGAGACTATATTGATTTTAGACCGCAGCTTAGTAATACAGCCAATGTGGACGCTACATCTAATACTACAGCTACTGTTAATCCTGCTAACTCTATTACTTTTGATACAACAACCATTACCGTACCTACACCAGATACTACCATTCAGTTAGACTACAACTACAATCTAGGTAGAATTGATAAAGTAGTTATTTCTCCGGAGGGTAGAATTAGTATTATAAATGGCGTACCTAGCGTAACGCCAACAGCACCTAAAGACCAAAATGGAGCTATGACGCTAGGTATTATTAATATACCTCCGTTTCCTTCCCTTACGCAAGAACAATCTAAAGTTTATAATCGTTACGATTATCTCATCACTACTACCCTACTTCAACAGCGTAGATATACCATGCGCGACGTTGGGGTAATTGAGCAGAGAGTAAAGAATTTAGAGTATTATACTATTCTTTCAGCACTTGAACAAGACACACAAAACTTACTGATTACCGATAGTGCTGGCAATAATAGATTTAAAAACGGTATTTTTGTTGATTCCTTCAACGATCTTAAGATATCAGATACTGCCAGCTCTGAATTTAAAGCTGCACTTGATACTAAGAAGGGCATCTTAAGAGCTAAGTTTAATACTAATTATATTCCACTAACAGAGAAATACCTAGTA
>Ga0247831_1006821_pt1 | contig 13192 bp, 8 predicted proteins | sample LaCruzMarch2015__9_FD_192406 | JGI IMG/M metagenome (GOLD analysis project Ga0247831, IMG submission 192406) | Freshwater microbial communities from meromictic Lake La Cruz, Castile-La Mancha, Spain - LaCruzMarch2015_1m | ecosystem: Environmental > Aquatic > Freshwater > Lake | place: Spain...
CGTCTTTGGGGTTGCGGAAACCCGGAAAAAGAAGGGCGTCAGAGTCAATCAGGCCGTGGCCGGTGACATTTTTTCCACAAATCAACGAAAAAACGTGTTGACGATGGAAGGAAGTGAGGTTCTTATTTGTATTGTACTCACCATTCACTATCTCACTCCACACCCATGAAAAAAACCCTCCTCTCCTCGCTCGTCACCGCGGCGTTCGCGGTTTCCTCATCCTTCGCCATCCAAGGCACAACCTCGCCGTACTCGGACCCAGCGGGCGACATCTCTCCCAATGTGGGCAACGGCAGTGGCACGCTTGATATTCTTGGGATGGAGGTGACGAACAATGCCACGGACATCACGTTCACGCTGACCCTCAATGGCAACATCTCCACCAACACAGGAGGCGTCGACTGGGGCAAATTCATGATCGGCATCGCGACCGGCGGCACTGGTTCGGCGACGGGCAATGGATGGGCTCGCCCCATTAACCTCAACTCACCGATCGGTGGGATGGATTACTGGATCGGATCTTGGGTGAATGCTGGTGGTGGCGCTCAGTTGTGGTCCTACGCCGGCGGCACCAATGGCGGCGGCACCGGCGGTGCTTGGAATCAGCTAACCAACAACAGCCCTGTTTTCAGTACGCTGGCTGGTGCCACCAGCACCACCTCTTACACTCTTACTCTCTCATCTTTGGGCCTGGCTCCTAATGATGTCTTTTACTTTGACGCCTATTCCTCCGGCGACGGGGGTGGCGACAGCGCGATCGACGCCCTGGCCAATCCGAACGTCTCGGTCACTAATTGGACTGTCCCCTACACCTCCTCGACGACCGGCGATGGCGGGGTGGGCTTGAATTCCTATCAAGTTGTCCCCGAACCCACCACCTACGCCCTGCTCACCCTCGGTGCCTTGGGCGTGGCGGGTTATGCCGCCCGGCGCCGCGCGCGGAAATAAATTTCCCCCCGAGTCCCACACAAAAACCCCGGTCCGGATTCTTCCCGGTCCGGGGTTTTTGATCTTCGGGTCTGCCCCCATGGCGCGTGGCCGGCGCGGTGCTTGAGCGGCGCGGTGGACCTTGTGTCCACCGACCGCCCCAGGCTGCGTCCCAGGCCGTCTGCCCGTAAATCCCCCAGACCCCAAGAACGCCCCCCGTAGCATTGGCCTCTGCGCCATTCTGGCCTAGAGTTCCCTCCACCCCATGGCCAAGAAAACCCCCAGCGCCCACCTCCCGATCTCGCCGGCCAGGCGTCGGCTCTTCATTGTCATCACCGTCGCGCTGCCTTTCCTTTTTCTTGCCGCGGCGGAATTGATCCTGCGCCTCTTCGGCTGGGGCGGCTACCCGGCGTGGATCCGCGAGGCCGGGACACTGCCCTCCGGCGCGACCCTTTGCATGGTCGAACCCGCGGCGGCCAAGCCCTACTTCTTCGCCAATCCGACCCGCCCGGGCTACGCCGAGCAGGCCAATTTCCTCCTGCCCAAGCCCGCGGATACCGTGCGTATTTTCCTCGTCGGGGAGTCCGCGGCCAAGGGCTACCCGCAACCGCGCAACCTCGCGATGTCCTCCTTCCTCCAAGCCATGCTCTCCGATGCCTGGCCGGGGAAAACCATCGAAGTGATCAATCTCGGCACGACCGCGGTGGCCAGCTTCCCGCTCGTCTATCAAGTGCGTGATGCGCTCCGCTTCTCCCCCGACCTCTTCATCTTCTACACCGGCAACAATGAATTCTTCGGCGCCTACGGCACGGCCTCGATCAACGCGGCCGGCTCCCTCCCGCCCTGGGCCTTGCGCGCGATGCGCGCCGCGCGGGGCCTGGCCCTCGTCCAGGTGCTGGACAGCTGGCTTTACCGCCGCGCGGACGAAAACCGGAGCCTGATGGAGGAAATGATCGGCCAGACTGTCATAGCCGCCGACTCCCCGTTGCGCGAGGCGGCGGCCCGCAATCTCGCGGCCAACCTCGGCACCATGCTCGATGAAGTCAAAGCGGCGGGCGTCGCCTCCATGGTCTGCACCACGGCGAGCAACGAATCCGGACTCGCCCCGCTCGGCGAGGATGACACCGCCGGCCTGGACGAGAAGCAGCAACGCGAACTCCGCCGTCTCCTGGGCGAGGCGGCCGACGCGGCCGAGGCCGACCGCTTCCCGCAGGCCGTCGATCTCCTCCGCCAAGCCGGGCAAATCGCCCCGCGCCATGCCCGCGTGCGCTTTCTCCTCGGGCAGGTTTTGGTCCGGGGCGGCCAGATGGATCTCGCCCGCAGCGCATTCCTTGCCGCCCGCGACCTCGACACCATGCCATGGCGCCCCATCTCGCTGACCGAGCAGGCCATCCGCAATACCGCCCTGACCAAAGGGGCCACCCTCTGCGATGTGGCGGAAATTTTCCGCAAAGAAAGTCCCGACGGGGCCACCGGCTGGGAATTGCTCGACGACCACGTGCATCTCTCGCTTTCCGGTCAGGCCCTCGCCGCCCGGGCCATGGTCGGCGCCATGGTCAATCTTTCCGGACCCCTCCAACTCGGCTCGGACGAACTCGGTCTGGTGCAGGATGACGAAGCCTACGCGGAAGCTTTCGGCACCAACCGCTACGACGATTACCGGGTCAACCACACCCTGCGCGTCCTCTTTGGCGTGCCGTTCATGAAAAAAACCAACACGCCGGCTTTCGACGTCTTTGCCGAGTTGTGCCGCGAGGCCGAGGAAGAAATGACCCCCGAGGTGCTCGCCGCGGCCCGTGAATGGCAGACCTTGCGTCCGCACGCCGGCGGGCTCCGTCCGCTCACCGGCATGGTGGCCCGCCTTCTCCTGCGCGAGGGCAACACGGAAGAAGCGCTCAAGCTCTACGAAATCGCGGCGAGCCAAGTCCCCGACTACACCTCCTGGCATCTCGAATACATCTACTTCGCCCTCGCCTGCCGTCAGAAACTCGACGGCCAACTCGACGCGGAGGATCTCCAGATCGCCGCCGAGGCCATCGCGCAGGCCAGGTTCCTTCTCGCCAACGGTTATTCCGAAAGCGGGCTGACCGAGCGCTACGCCGGCCGACTGCATCAACTCCGCGGCGAATTCGCCGAAGCCATTCCCTTCCTCCTCGCCGCCCGACCCAAGATGCAGGCCGAAGACCTCGTCGCCACCGACCAGGCGCTCCTCCTCTCCTACCTGCAAACCGGGCAGAAGGAGAAGGCCCTTGCCTTGGCCGACGAGGGGATCAAAAACAGCGGCCCGTTCGCCGAAGTTTATCGTCGCCTCCGCGCCGAAGTGGAGAAGTAGGTGGATCGCGCCATCCCGGCGCCGGCCGTTTCTGTGTCCGTCAGAGGGCCTCCTCCGTCCGCGGGGACAAGCCCCGCGGCGCGGTGATCTGAGCGGCGCGGGTCTGGGGGCGCGGTGGTCTTGAGCGGCGCGGTGGACCTTGTGTCCACCGACGGCAGCAGGCCCGATCGGCGCCGCAGCGAGCGCAAAACTCTCCCCCGCAACTCGTTACCAGCCACTCGCCACGCCTCGCCAAGGGCGGGCTGCTTATTCGCATCTTATTCCCAAGCGTGACATTTTCCGTGCCGTGTAAGATTTTTGTAACTCCCCGTTGACAATCGTTTTTCCCGCTCACATATTGTCGGTGTTGGCAGCACTGCAAAGATGGCTGTCGGCACCCGGAAATGAGTTCCCCTAAACCAAAACTCCTCCCATGAAAAAACTTCTCCTCGCGGCGGTCGCATCGGCCGTTCTTTCCTCGGGCGCATTTGCCGCTACTTTAGCCAACGACAACGCAACCAACGTTGCTTACTCGGATGGTTGGATTACCGGCGACAATGGAGGCGTCGGTTTCGGCCCTTGGGCTATCACCGCCAACGGCTCAGGCTCAGGCGGATTCGCTGGTTCTTACGTTGGAGGCACAGGACTCGGCAATCCTACCTTCGGGATTTATTCTGGAAACAATGCCGCCGCCACGGTCACAGCCTACCGTCCCTTTACGGGCGGAGGTTTGACGGTTGGCCAATCCTTCAATGTCGATCTGGGCAACACGGCAACCATCGTAGGCCAGATCGGACTCACTCTCATGAGTGGTTCGACCGCCCGCTGGACTCTGAAGTTTGTCGGGGGTGGGGCAAATTGGCTGCTCAATGATGGGGGTAGTGACTTTAGCGCCGGCCAAGCATACGCACCCAATACTCCGCTCTCTTTCTCTCTGACCTACGGCGGCGGATCCACCTATTCTTATTCGTTCGGAACAGGTAGTGGGAACAATTTCACTGCGTCTGCCGACATCTCGAATCTTGACGGTGTGCAGTTCTTTTCCGTTGACCAGGGCGATAACCAAAACATGGGCTTCAACAACCTCCAAGTTGTCCCCGAGCCCTCCACCTACGCCTTGCTCGCGCTCAGCGCGGCCGGTCTTGGTGCCCATCTGATTCGCCGCCGTCGCCGCTAACGGCGAAACGGAGAGGAGTTTGGTTTTGAGGAGGGTGTATCCTCACCTCTCCGCTTGCAGTAAAATCTCCTGCGCCTTGGCATGCCCTTGCTCTGCGGCGCGCTTCAGCCATGCATCGGCCAGCGCACGCCGGTCGGCGAATGAATCACCAAATTTATAAAGGGAGGCCAGTACCATCTGGCTGTCAGCGTCACCTCGTTCGGCGGCCGGTTTCAGGATGGCCTCTGCTTGCGCTTCGTCCTTCGGCATACCGAGTGAGCCGCGCCCATAAGCAGTGGCGAGCATGAGGGTGGCCTGAATGTGACCGTTTTCGATCGCGCGTTTCATCAGCGTGAGGCCCTCGGATCGCGCTTTCGGCTCGGACCGGGAAAGCATGAGGCGTGCCGCCGAGAACATCGCTTCCGCGTGCTCTTGCTGCGCGGCCTGAAGAAACGACTCCAGCGCCGCCGTCTCATCCTTGTTCGTGCCGCGTCCGGCGAAATGCATCGCGCCCAGGGCAAACTGCGCCTCCCGCCAGCCGAGTTCCGCGGCGCGTTTCATTTTTACGAATGCTTCCACCTCCGACTGCTCCACGCCGTGTCCTGCCGTGGTGAGGGTGGCCAATAAAAAGAGTGCTTCGGAATCGTCCTGCGCGGCCGCTTCCTGCAGCAAACTGATGCCCCGGCCCAAGCTTTGTCCATCGTCGGGTGCTTCGAGGTAAAGCTTGCCCAGTCTGGTCTGCGCCCAGGCTTCGCCGCGCGAGGCGGCGTCGGCAAACTCGGAGCCCAAGCGAGTCGGCAAGCTTTCTCTTTGCCGCATCTCCGGCCGCGACAAATCCACGGGTGCTTTATCCGGTCCGAGTCTTTCTCCGTCCACGATCACCCCCGCCGGTTTGGTCGAGAAGCGTGGATCGGTCTGGGCCAAGCCGGCCGCCGCGTTGGCCAGCAAGAGAGCCGTGAGGCAGACCGCATTTCTCTTCATAATTTCGCAACCTACTGCCGCGTCCGTCCGCTCTCAAGTCCTGTGGCGCGGGGGAATGCAACGGGGCGGGGTTGTGCGATGGGTCTTGGGTGGAGACAAGGCAAGTAGGGCGGACCTTGAACCAAAACCAGCCCGAGGGCACGGGCCACCAGAGGCCCGCAATTTGGCCGGTGAGCGGCCCCGGTTAAAAGGTCTGCCTGGTGGCCGGCGCCAGAGCCTGACTTTGACAAGCTCTTCTCGTTGGTGTTCTTTGCTTTATGACAGCTGGCTTGGTCCCGGCTGTCTCCATTCCGTGAAGCTGATGACGTACCGCTCTGCTGTCCTTGCCCTGGGTCTCCTCCTGACAGCCCAAGGCTGGGTGCGTGGTGCCGACTACGATCCGCCGGCGGGCTATTACGCTACGACCGCCGGTCTGACCGGCCCGGCACTGAAGGCTGCGCTGCACAGCATCATCCGCAACCATACGATCATACCTTACACCGCCAACTGGACGGACGCCTGGGACGCGCTCAAGGTGCTGGATCAGGATTCGCTCAGCGCGGCTAATGTCCGCCTCATCTATAGCAACGGCAGCGTGCCGGCCTGGGACACCGCGGGGGACGGCAATCCGTCGATTTCGGAAAATTCTTGGGAGCGCGAGCACCTCTGGCCGCGCTCGTTCGGGGTGGGCAACGATGGGGCTGATACCTCCGATCTTTTCAACCTGCGGCCGGTCCGAGGTTCGGTCAATTCCTCCCGGAGCAACCGCTTTTACGATCAGGCCGACCCTTTTCATCCGAGCGATCCGGCCCGCACTCCGCCGAATTGCTTCGAATGTCTCTACGATTACTACAACGGCCAGGGCGGCATCTGGACGCCGCGCCCGGAGGAAAAGGGCGACCTCGCGCGGGCCATGTTCTACATGGCGGTGCGTTATGACGGGCGCGATACCAACAGCGTCGACCTCGAGCTTTCCGACGAACCGAACGATGCGGCCGGCACCTTTGCCTTTCTTTCCACCTTGCTGCAATGGCATATCGAGGACCCGGTCAGCGAAGCGGAACGCCGGCGCAATCATCTGGTCTTCACCCAATACCAACGCAACCGGAATCCTTTCGTCGACCGTCCGGAATTGGTGAACCAAGTCTTCGGCGTGCTCTCCGCCTTGCCGGCGCTCACCGTGACCGTGACGCCTTCCGCGGTGGTCGAGGGAGAAACTGTGACCGGACGCGTGCGCATCGCCGTGGCCGTGGCCCTCCCGGTTACCGTGCGTTTGGCCACGGTCGGCACCGCGGCTGCTGACCTTGACCTGCCGTCGAGCGTGACCATCGAGCCCGGGCAGACCTCCGCGGAATTTGCGGTGGGCCTTGCCTCCGATGCCGAGGCCGATGGAGACAAGGAGGTCAGCCTCATCGGCCTGGCCGCCAATTACGAAAGCGGGGCCGCTTCGCTCCTCGTGCTCGATGCGCAGGGCACGTCGACCGGGGAGGCCACTTCGACCTTCATCACCGGCGCGGGTCACTACCGGCAAAATTTCGACACCTTGCCGGCGGCGGGCACGAGCAATTGGACGGACGACTCCACCCTGCCCGGCTGGTTTGCCCAACGCGTGGTGACCAACACCACGACGACAATTGTTTCGAGCAATGGCGGATCCTCGACCGGCGGACTTTACAGCTTCGGCACCACGGGCAGCACGGACCGAGCTCTCGGCTCCGTGGGCTCCGCCGGAAGCGGGGCGGTTGCCTGGGGCGCGGCTTTCCGCAATGACACGGCCGGGCTGCTCTCCTTCACCTCCTTGTCATACATCGGCGAGCAATGGCGGTCCGGCTGGACGACCAGCGCGGCGCAGACGGTCAGCTTCTCCTACCAGACCGGTTCCGGTGCGGCCGACCTCACCGCGGGAAGCGACAGCGCGTGGACCTCGCTGTCCTCGCTCAATTTCACCTCGCCGATCAACAACGCTACCTCTGGGGCGCTCGACGGCAACGATCCGGCCAACCACGTGTCGGTCAGTTCCGGCTTGGACCTCCTCCTCGCCCCCGGAGCGTGGATCACCTTCCGTTGGCACGATATCGACCATTCCGGCACCGACCATGGCCTGGCCATCGACGACTTCCGCCTCGACTGGTCCGTCGAGCCGCCCGGCGATAAACCGGAGATCAGCGGTATCGACCCCGTGTCCGTGTCCCTCGGCCAACCCTTCCAACGCCAACTCGCCGCCACCGGCCACCCCGCCTTTTACGAAGCCGAGGACCTGCCCCCGGGCCTGACCTGCACCCCGGGTGGGCTGATCAGCGGAACCCCGCAAACGGCCGGCACCTTCACCGTCCGTGTTCTCGCCCTTAATGCGGCCGGCGCAGGCACCGGCAGCTTCGTTCTGACCGTGGGCCAAGCGCCGCCCGCCATCACCGCGCTCCCGGTGGCCGCCGCCATCCGCCTCGGGCAACCGCTCTCCGCCGCCACGCTCACCGGCGGCGCGGCCAGCGTGCCCGGAACCTTTGCCTTCAAAGAACCGGCCTCTGTGCCGCTTTTCGGCATCAGCTTGCGCACCGTCGTTTTCACCCCGACGGACTCGATCAACTACGGCAACGCCGAATTCGAGCTGCCGGTCACGGTCAATTATGTCATAGGCTTCGAGAGCGCGAACAAGGGCGGCTATGCCAGCGGCGATCTCACCCTCGACGGGGTGAACTGGAACATGACCAGCGCCTTGGTCGGCACTTTGGCCAATGATTTCAAAATCGGAGCCAAGTCCGCCCGCTTGCAGGGCAATGCCCTGGCCGCCATGACCATGCTGGCCGATCTTCCCGGCGGCATCGGGACGCTCAGCTTCCAGCACCGCCGCTATAGTAACGACGGCCAAGTCGAGTGGATTGTGGAACGGAGCACGGACCAAGCCGTCACGTGGGGCGAGGTGGGACGCTTCACCGCCGGGGCCGATACGGCCACCTTCACCGCCGTCCTCGATGTCGCCGGCCCGGCCCGCCTGCGCATCCGCAACGCGGCCGCCGGGAGTGGCGAACGCCGCACCAACATCGACGACATTGTCATAATCCCTTACGTCGCGCCGGTCCTGCCGCTGCCCATCATCACCAGTCCGTTGCTCGGCACCGCGCGGGTCGGGGAGCACTTCAGCTACCAACTGACCGCCTTGCACCGACCGGACCTGCTCGAAATCGAGGATCTCCCGGCCGGCCTCGCTCTCGATCCGGTGGTGCCCGGACGCATCACCGGACGTCCGTCCGTGGGCGGCTCTTTCGCCCTGACCCTACGCGCCCTCAACGCCACCGGGGAAATCACCGCCACCCTGCAACTCGACATCGCGCGCTCCAGCTACGCGGAGTGGAGTGGCCAACCTGCGGGCGCCCCGCCCTCCTCGCCGGCTCTGCTCACCGCCTATGCGGTCGGCGGCGCCGCATTTCCGCTCGCCGTGGGCGAAGAACCGGTCGCGGAAGTCGATGCCTCGCGCGACTATCTGGTCCTTTCCGCCGTGATCCGCACCGACGATCCGGATCTCATCGTCACCGCAGTGGGGGTCAATGACCTCGCCGACTTCGGTGGACCGGAACTAATCACGGTCCAGGGCGAGCGCGGTGCCGACCAGAACGGCGTGCCCCCCGGCCACGAGCACCGCCTCTTTCGCCTGCCCATCGACCCGACCGACACCCAAAAATTCCTCCGCCTGCGCATCGAACTCGGCCCGTAAAACGCGGCGGCGCGTTTCTCTCTCCCATTCCGGCCGTTGCCCCGTTCTCCCCCGTGATTTCTTTTCCTGATCAAACCAGTCAACATGCCAGCCCGCACGGCCTTTTTTTGCATTGAAACGTTCGTTGGAAACTCCCTGAACACTGTTCTTATCAGCCCTCGCGCGGGCCCAGCCACCCCGGTAACAAGCGTCTGAAGATCACCGGCTTTGTGACCTTTTCGTCACATGTGTTTTTATGCTTGTCGTGGCGGAGCGATTGTCCGAATTCTTTGTTTTTCCAAGCCAATCCCATCACCAAAAAGCAGATCCTTCATCCCACAAGCAACCATGAAAAAACTCTTCACTATTCTTACCGCGTTCGCGCTCACGACAATTGCTGCGCAGGCCCAGTCAATCATCGCAAACTGGACCTTTGAACCAGACCCCCTTGCCACCAATGTAACGAATTCTACTGTCGGCCCATTTTCGCCCGCTCTTGGGGCCGGCAGCGTTACCGGCGTGCATGCCAGTAGCAACACAGTGTGGTCTTCACCGTCGGGGAACGGTTCAGCTAATTCTTTGAGCGCGAACAGCTGGACGACGGGCGATTATTTTCAATTTCAATTCAGCACATTGACCTTCAGCAACATCGGTATGACTTGGTCGCAGACCCGCAGCGGCACTGGACCAACCAATTTCTCTTTGAGTTACAGCACGGATGGCACGGCCTTTACCACTCTCACCAATTACTCTGTCGCTCAAGTCACTTGGAACGGCACTTCCAACAACATTGCCTCGATTTTCACGGCCGATTTCGCGACAACTACGTCGGTTGACAATCTGGCAGACGTCTACTTCCGTTTGGTTTCAGAGCAGACCGCAGCAAGCGGTGGCACCGGCCGCATCGACGATATCACCATCACCGGAGTCCCCGAGCCCTCCACCTACGCCATGCTGGCCCTGGCTGGAGCGGGCTTCGCCGGTTACGTCATCCGCCGCCGTCGCCGCTAAGCACGCGCACCCATCACTTCACAAAACGCCCGCCTCGGCGGGCGTTTTGCTTTTCGTAGAGTTCTCCGGGTTCCCGTTCCGCCCCATGCTCCGCCCGCCCGCCACCTGTCGACTTAAAGCAATAAGTCGATGTGTCGGATCCGCATCAGCTGCCCGGGTGCGTAGCGGGTAGCACAGGGGACAGACCAATTCCCGCAGCTATACCAAACGGCGGCGCAATTTGGGCCTTAATCGGATTGCCCGATCTGTCGGCCGGAAACGGCGAGAGTGGGCACTTGGTCTACGGCCAGAGACGCTTCTTCGAGCAGCCTGCGGTCTTGGCCCGACAATTCCGCAAGGGCCGGGTCGTCGAACCAAGAGAGGCTCTTGAGGCAGGCGGCAATGGGAAACCCTTCCCGGTAAGCGGCAGTGGCGCAAGCGAGCAGGTGGTTCAGCTCGTCGCCGTGGCGAAGCAGGGATGGTCCCCAGCGGTGCGATTGCCTGCGGGCCCATCTCCGGCCTACCGGAGGCCGCAAGGCCGGAGATGGCCCTTAGAGCGTTTTCGGCGAAGCTTTTTACAAGCGCTACAGCGGTTTTGCAGAGAAGTGGCACGAGCATCTTGCCCGTGATCGCTGGACATCATCGGCAGGATGCCGATGCCACGTAGTCAAACCCCGATGGCTCAAACGAGACAGCGTAAAGACGCGTATCGAAAACGCTCTAGGCAATCACACGGCCACGAACAATCCTCTTTCATCTTCTTCCGTCGGTGGCCTGTCTTTTTTGCGAGAGCGGGAGGGGAAAGCGGCGTCAAGCCGCCGCTAAGCGCTGAAAACTGAACACTGAACACTCCGCCGCCTGCTTCAGGCGGCCAGCGTGTCTTTGGGATTGGGGCCGTAGGGGTTGCTGCCGGGCTGGCTGTCGGTCACAAAGAAAATGAGGAGAACGATCCAACCGATGAAAGGGATGAAGCCGAGGAGCATCCACCAGCCGCTGCGTCCGGTGTCGTGGAGGCGGCGGACGGCGAGGGCGAGGCCGGGAAGGAAGACGGCCAGAGCGTAGAGTATATTGACCGGTCCGTAAACGCCCTGGCCGGCGAGACCGAGGACGTTGTCGATCAGATTGGCCAGGATGGTCGCGATGACGTTGAAAACGAAAAACATCCAGTAGGCCTTGCGTCGGCTGCGGCCGGTGAAGGTGACATAGTTTTTCCAGGCGTCGAGATACCAGTTCATGGGAGGGTCCTTTCTTGTTGGGTTTGGTTTGGTCGGGAACGACGAGTTTTGGTGTAGGGCGGTTGCAATGGAGGGGGAAGGAGAAAAATGGAGCGGCGCATCGGACCACAAGTAGCTGAAGGGACCGACGGTCGCAGAGCGCCGCTACAATTTTCGGAGAAAGTGTTGGTCGAGCCAGTCACGGGCGAGGGTGAATTCGGACTGCTCGAGTTCGTGGCCGGTGTGGCGCCATTCGAGGGTGAGCTCGGCGCCGGATTGTTCGAGGAGGACGGCGAGGCGTTGGGTGCCGTCCTGCGGGATCATGTTGTCATGGCGTCCGGCGAGGAGAAGAACCGGGGTGTGGTCGAGTTGCGGGGGTTGCGGGGGTTCCAGCGGAACCATGGCACGGAAGAGGATGGCGCCGGCGAGTACGTCGGGCCGAAGAAGGAGCATGGATGCGGCGATGTTGGCGCCGTTGGAGTAACCGACGGCAACCACTTTGCCGAGATGACGGCTGGCGCTTTGGTCTTCGACGAAGTCGGCAAGTTCGTGGGTGCGGCGGATAAGGTCGTCCTGGTCGAAGACGCCGGGAGCGAGGCGGCGGAAGAAACGGGGTTGGCCGTTTTCGAGGATTTGTCCGCGCGGACTGAGCAGGGCCGCGCCGGGCCGGAGGAGGTGGCCGAGCGGAAGGAGATCGTTTTCGTCGCCGCCGGTGCCGTGAAGCAAGAGGAGCGCGGGCGAGGTGCCGGGTTCGAAGACGGATTGCATGAAGTGTTCAGTTATGGCTAAGGCCTGTCTCGATGACTCGGCTCAGCGGGTTCAGTATTTGGTGAGGTTCACAGAGAACGACCGTCGCCGGGGATCCGCACACGGCGGACAGGCTGGCGACGCTACAGGACTGAAAACTGAATCACTGAACCACAGAAAACTCCGCCGCCTCTACGCGGCCGGCGCGGCTTTTTCGGCGGGTTCCTCTTTGAGTTCGGCAAGGATCTTTTTGACGGCGGCGGCGGCGGTCACCCCATGCTGTGCGCGGAGGGTTTCCACTTTCCCGTGGTCGATGAATTGGTCGGGCCAGCCGATGCGGACGACGGGAGTGGTGATGCGGGCCTCGGCGAGGGCTTCGATCACGGCGGCGCCGTAGCCGTTGTGCAGGACGTGGTCTTCGAAGGTGCAGACCACTTCGGCGGCGCGGGCGAAAAATTCGAGGGTTTGCGTGTCGAGGGGTTTGATCCAGCGGGCGTTGATCACCGCGGCGTCGATGCCCTGTGCGGCGAGGAGGTCGGCCGTCTCTTCGGCCATGGGAACCATGTTGCCCAGGCCGAGGAGAAGGACGCGGCGGCCATGGCGGAGGACTTCGCTTTGTCCGATCTCGAGCAGTTGCGGATGTTCCTTGGGCTGCGCCCCGGTTCCCGCGCCGCGGGGGTAACGGATGGCGATGGGGCCGCGGCGGTAATGGGCCATGGTCCAGAGCATGTCGACGAACTCCTCTTCGTCCTTCGGCTGCATGAAGACAAAATTCGGGATGTGACGGAGGTAGCCGATGTCGAAGAGTCCGTGATGGGTCGGCCCGTCGTCGCCGCTCAGACCTGCGCGGTCCATGCAGAGGGCGACGTTGAGATTCTGCAGGGCGATGTCATGGATGATCATGTCATAAGCCCGCTGCATGAAGGTGCTGTAAATGGTGAGGAAGGGTTTGTAGCCCTGGGTGGCGAGGCCGCAGGCGAAGAGCGCGGCGTGTTCCTCGGCGATGCCGACGTCGTGGTAGCGGTCGGGGTGTCGTTTCTCGAAAATGTTGAGGCCGGTGCCTCCGCCCATGGCGGCGGTGATGGCGACGATGCGGTTGTTGTGGTCGGCGAAGTCGGCCAGCTTGGTCCCGAGGAGCTGGGAGTAAGTCGGCCCGGTGGCGGGTTCGGTTTCCCCGGTGGCGGGTTGGAATTTGCCGA
>Ga0247831_1006822_pt1 | contig 13192 bp, 8 predicted proteins | sample LaCruzMarch2015__9_FD_192406 | JGI IMG/M metagenome (GOLD analysis project Ga0247831, IMG submission 192406) | Freshwater microbial communities from meromictic Lake La Cruz, Castile-La Mancha, Spain - LaCruzMarch2015_1m | ecosystem: Environmental > Aquatic > Freshwater > Lake | place: Spain...
TGCAGGGGCGGACGGGCATTAGGTGCGGGTTCAGGCGGGTTGATCTCGCGGGCTTCGACGATGAACACCTCAACTGGTTCGCCGCTATGGTGCAAAAGTTTAAACATGATCGGACATTTGATATGAATTGCGGTGCAGGCCCACAAGCGCGAAGACCATCAAGTATCGCAGCGCTTGTGGGCCGTCTCGATAAGGATCAAGACGATGACACGTATGGAAGGCAAAGTGATCAAGGCTAAAGTTGGCCTTTTAGAGTTGGCTAAGCAACTGGGGAGCGTAACGCAGGCTTGCCGGGTGATGGGGTATTCCCGCGACAGTTTTTATCGGTTCCGCGACATGTATGAGAAGGGCGGGGAACTGGCGTTACAAGAGATGACGCGGTCCAAGCCGAATTTGAAGAACCGGGTGGATCCGGCGGTGGAGGCAACCGTGGTGGCAATGGCGATTGATGAGCCTGCCTGGGGCCAAGCGCGCGTATCCAATGAGTTGAAGAAGACGGGGATCAGCGTATCACCTTTTGGGGTGCGCTCAATCTGGCTGCGCCATGATCTGGCTAATGTGAAGAAACGGCTGAAAGCGCTGGAAGCCAAGATGGCGCAGGAAGGTGGGGTGCTCACCGAGAGCCAATTGGTGGCGCTGGAAAAGGCCAAAGCCGACAAAGAGGCCCATGGCGAGTTTGAAAGCGAACATCCAGGTTATTGTGTGGCCCAAGACACTTTCTATGTCGGCACATTGAAAGGCGTGGGAAAAATCTACCAGCAGACGGTGATCGACACCTATAGCAAGGTGGGCTTTGCCAAACTCTATGACCGCAAGACCCCGCTGACAGCAGCCGATACCCTCAATGACCGGGTGATCCCGTTCTTTGAGGAGCATGGGATCAAAGTGGACCGGGTGCTAACCGACAGAGGCACCGAATATTGCGGCTCCCATGAGCGCCATGAGTATGAGCTCTATCTGGCCGTTGAGGATATCGACCACACCCGCACCAAGGTAAAGTCACCCCAGACAAACGGTATCTGCGAGCGCTTCAACAAGACCGTACTGGAGGAATTTTACCGCGTCGCCTTCCGCAAGAAAGTCTATGACAGTATTGAGGCCCTGCAGGCTGATCTTGATACATGGCTTGAAACCTACAATCAGGTGCGAACCCACCAAGGGCGATGGTGCTACGGTAAAACACCGATGCAAACATTCCTCGACAGCGCACACATCGCGCGCGAGAAACAGAATATTGGACAAGCCAACATGCAAGCAGCATAATGGCATGACCTGACAGTCTCTACCCCGCTGACAGCCGCACAACCGGGGATAGGAAATATCCGATTACATAAATACTTTTACAGGTTTATCGACTTCGTCGACGCGCGAAGCGCGCCCCTTGACACCCCATCTTGCGCAATAACAATTGTCCGGCGGCTTCAAGGCAAGCGAAGTGCGGCCTGAAGCCGTTCCAAGTGCTTTGGCTAAACCCCACAATCCAACCAATGCGCCTATAAAGCCCCCCCCCTAAAACTCCGCCACCAAATCCACGCCAGATGCGCTTTTCAACGCCCTGCGCGCCGCGGCATCGATAGGGAAACGCCCTGGCGCTTGAATTTCGACTTCGCGGCCATCGGCGAGTTCAACGACGACGCGCAATTCGCCAAAGCTGGATGAGGTGGCACCGCGCAATGTCTCGGTGACGCGCGCCAATTCGTCGATTGGTGCGCCGCGCGCCAGAAACACTTTGATCCCGGCACAGCCCGACATATCGGTTTGGTCGAGGAGTTCAATCTTCTCGGCCGACAGCTTCAAGTCGCCATCGCGCAGCCGCGCCTTGGCCCGGAAACTCACCGAGGTGCCGGGGTCGAGAAAATCGCGGGCTTCGTTGAGGGTTTCCGGCATGATCATCACCTCAAATTCACCCGTTGGATCGCTCAACGTCACCCAAGCAAACTTCCCGCCATCACGCGCCGGGCGTTCCTTGCGTGCGCGAACAACGCCCGCCATGCGGAATATCGCGTCTGAGCCCTGCATCTTGGAATTGATTTCGGAGAAGAAAACCGTCTGCCGCCGACGCAGCGCCTCGATCAAATCGTCCAACGGATGGCCCGACAGGAATAGGCCAAGGGCTGCAAACTCATTGTCCAAACGTTCTTGAGCGGACCACGGTTTCACACTCGGCAAGGGTGCGCGTGGCGGCGGGGCCGAGTCGCCAAACAGACTGGTTTGCGCGCTTTGCCGATCAGAGGCTGCCGCATTGGCATGGGCCACCAATTGATCGGACGAGGCAAACACCAAGGCGCGGTTGGGCTCAATGGAGTCAAAGGCCCCGGCCTTAGCCAGTGTCTCTAAGGTACGGCGGCCCAAAGTGCGCGGATCAACCCGTTCGGCCAGATCATGTAGGGATTTGAATTTGCCGCCTGCTTGGCGGATTTCAACAAGCTGCGCCATTGCCGCCACGCCAACCGACTTAATGCCCCCAAGAGCATAGCGAATGGCATTGTCTTGCACGGTAAAATCAGCGCCGGAATAATTAAGGTCTGGCGACAATACTTTGATCTTCATGCTTTTTGATTCTTGCATGAAGGCACCTAGCTTGTCGGTGTCATCAATATCGAGCGACATAGATGCGGCCATAAACTCGACTGGATAATTGGCCTTGAGATAGGCGGTTTGATAGGCGATCACTGCATAAGCGGCGGCGTGGGACTTGTTGAAGCCATAACCCGCAAACTCACTCACCAATTCGAAGATGCGGTCAGCAAGCTCTGCATCCACGCCCCGTTCGGTGGCACCGCTTACAAAACGGTCCTTTTGCTTGGCCATTTCCTCGGGCTTTTTCTTACCCATGGCGCGGCGCAAAAGGTCTGCTTCACCCAAGGAATAGCCCGACAGAATCTGGGCGATCTGCATGACCTGCTCCTGATAGATGATGACGCCTTGGGTCTCCTTCAGGACCTGGACCAAGCTTTCATGCAGATAATCAGCATCTTTGCGGCCAAACTTCACATCACAATAGGTCTCGATATTCTTCATCGGGCCCGGGCGATAAAGCGAGATCAGAGCGATGATGTCGTCCAAAGTGTCTGCCCGCATCTTGCGCAACGTATCGCGCATGCCTTGGCTTTCCAACTGGAACACGCCCATCGTCTTACCAGATGCCAAGAGCTCATAAGTTTTGGGGTCATCAAACGGCAAAGTGTCGAGATCGACCACAATGTCGCGGGCTTTCAGAAAGTCTAACGCGCGCTGGATAACCGTCAGCGTCTTCAGGCCCAAGAAGTCGAACTTCACAAGGCCCGCAGGCTCCACCCATTTCATGTTAAATTGGGTGGCGGGTAGGCTGGAGCGCGGGTCCTTATAAAGCGGCACAAGCTCATGCAGCGGCCGGTCGCCAATCACGACGCCAGCAGCGTGGGTCGAGGCGTTGCGGTATAGGCCTTCCAACTCAATCGCAGCATCGAGGAGCGTGCGCACATCAGCATCGCGCGACCGCTCTTCCTGCAGGCGCGGCTCGTCCTTGATCGCTTGGGCCAAAGTTACAGGGGCTGCGGGGTTATTCGGGACCATTTTGGCCAGTCGGTCGACTTGGCCGTAAGACATATCCAACACCCGACCTACGTCGCGCAGCGCCGCGCGCGCCTGGAGCGTTCCGAAGGTGATGATCTGCGCCACCCGGTCTGCGCCATATTTCTTTTGCACATAATCAATGACTTGATCCCGCTTCTCCTGACAGAAGTCGATATCGAAGTCGGGCATGGAGACGCGTTCTGGGTTCAAGAAGCGCTCAAACAAAAGCCCAAAGGCCAAAGGATCGAGATCGGTGATGGTCAGCGAATAGGCAACGAGCGAGCCTGCACCAGACCCCCGACCGGGGCCGACGGGGATGTTGTTCTCTTTCGACCATTTGATGAAGTCCGCAACGATCAAAAAGTATCCCGCAAAGCCCATGCGGTTGATCACATTGATTTCGTGTTCCAACCGCTGGTCATAGATTTCGCGCTCCACAACAGGCGGCCGCTTGGCGAGGCGTGCTTCAAGGCCTTGGCGGGCTTGGCTTGCCAATTCCTCTGGTTCATCGCGCCCTTCAGCTGTGGTAAAGCGCGGCAGGATTGGCGCGCGCATAAGCGGGCGCACAGCACAGCGCCGGGCAATGTCCACACTGTTAGCTAAAGCCTCGGGGAGGTCCGCAAATAGGGCCACCATATCGGCTTCAATGCGGAAGCAGTGATTGGCGGACACACGCTCGCGCTTGTCATCGGCCACGCGGGTGGCTTGGCCAATGCACATGAGGATATCTTGAGCGCGATGGCGCTCTGGGCTGTCAAAGCGCACATCATTGGTTGCCACCAGCGGAAGATTGCCTTGATAGGCCAGATCAATCAGAAGCGGCTCAATCTGCGCCTCATCGGCCATGCCGTGGCGCTGTAATTCGATGTAAAGCCGATCTGGGAACGCCTTGGCCAGTTGGCGCAGCAACATGTCAGCCTCAGACTTTAAATTAGCCAGGAGTGCGCGCGATAGAAGCCCTTCCCGCCCCCCGGTGAGGCAGATCACGCCTTCACTATGGTCCAACACTTTCTGCAAGTTGACATGGGGCAGGCTCCCTGCCGGAACCTCTAGAAAGGACAGACTGGAAAGTGCCATCAGATTGGCCCAGCCAACCTCATTCTGCGCAATCAACGCCAAACAGCCATCTGGCCCGGCCGCCGCACCGGGCTTTTGGCTAAGGAAGGATACCGGCAGCGTCAGGCCCATAATGGGCTGAATGCCCTTTTCGGCCAGAGCTTCTGAAAATTCGAGCGCGCCAAACAAATTGGGATCTGAGATACCGACAGCAACACAACCTGCCTTGGCGGCAAAGCCGGCAAGCTTCTTCACCGTCATCGCGCCATCGAGCAGCGAATAGGCGGATCGAACCCGCAAATGCACAAATCCGGGACCCGCCAACGCCGGTCTACCTACTTGCGATGCCTCCGCAGACCCCGTCAAAGCGACGCTCCCCGCACTCTGATCACTGCCAGAGAACGTGCCGCCTGAAAGAGTAATATCTGCCATAGGGCCACCTGAATCCGTCGACTGAATCATCACCAAAGAGGGACTTAGTCTGACAGGACTCTTGATGCTCTGTCAGCCCTCGCCGACAGAAATCTTGAAGCCATCCTCAACCGATGACAGCGCCCCAACCCCAAGCCATTAGGGTGAATGCGATAATTGCTGCGAAAGCGGCTGCGTCTTGAAGATGGGCCATGTTACACCTACTTTGTTCTGCCTTCGTTCTATTCTTGTTTTGTTCTCATGACAAGAGGTTTTTGCAGAACGATGGAACAAAGATTGAGGGCTCTAGTCCTGAACCAGAAGACCGCCTTCGATGCGGAACACGCGGTCCATTTGCCGTGCTAAATCAAGGTTATGGGTAGCGACCAATGCAGAGGTCCCCTCCTCCCGCGTCGCTTTGCGGAAGGTGTCGAACACAAAGCTGGAGGTGGCCGGGTCTAGGTTGCCCGTGGGCTCATCCGCAATCAGGAGGGCGGGTTGATTGGCAAGGGCACGCGCAATCGCTACGCGCTGCTGCTCCCCGCCCGATAGTTGGCCGGGTTGATGTAACTTGCGGTCCGCTAGGCCCATCATATCCAAGAGTTGCTCTGCCCGGGCTTGCGCCTCGGCTGGGCCCACGCCTGCAATCCATTGCGGCAAAGCGACATTGTCCACCGCGCTAAACTCCGGCAGCAAATGGTGAAATTGGTAGACAAAGCCCAACGCAGTGCGGCGTAGGGCCGTGCGAGCGGCGTCGGGCAGTTTTGTTGCATCAATGCCAGCAAGCTCCACCGTCCCACCTTGGGCGGCCTCTAGCAGGCCAGCCGCATGGAGGAGCGATGACTTGCCAGAACCTGACGGGCCAATCAGTGCGACGATCTCGCCCGGCATAATGGTCAGATTGGCCCCTTTGAGGACTTCCAGCTCGCCCGCGTGGGTTTGGTAGACCCGGCGCAGATCGGTGAGGCGCAGAACAGGGCTACTCATAGCGAAGCGCCTCTACCGGATCGAGCTTGGAGGCGCGCCAGGAGGGTGGCAGCGTGGCTACAACACTTGCAATCGCCGCAAACAAGGCCGTCGTGATCACTTCATGCCATTCCACTTTGGCGGGGATCTGGCTCAAGAAATAAACATCGGCATTGAAAACCGGGCCAAACACAAACTCGACCACTTTTTGAATGGTGCCAATATTCAGGCAGAACAACGTGCCGCCTATCGCCCCGGCCAGTGTCGCCAAAATACCAACGCTGGCGCCCGACATCATAAATAACCGCATGATCGAGGCGCGCGACGCTCCCATGGTGCGCAGGATAGCGATGTCGCGGCCCTTATTCTTCACGAGCATGACAAGACCCGAGATGATGTTCATCGCCGCAATCGCGACAATCAACATCAAGATCAAGCGCATCACATTGCGCTCAATCTGCAAAGCAGAAACGAGGCTTTCTGATTGCTGCCGCCAGTCGGTTACATAGCGGTTTTGGCTGAATTTCATCACCTCAATCGCCAGTACATCGGCTTTATCTGGGTCCTGCATCCGCAGTTCAATTGTGTCCCAACTGGTTTCTTTTGAGAAAAATAATTGGGCCTGCTCAATCGGCATATAGATAAAGGTCGCGTCATACTCGCTCATGCCAATGTCGAAGATGGCAGAGACGGTGTAATCTTTAATACGCGGGGTGGTGCCAAAGGGGGTCGAAGCCCCTTGTGGCGAAATAAGCTGAACCGAATCCCCCGGCAAAACGCCCAAGGATTCTGCAAGGCGAGAGCCCATAGCGATCTCGTCGCCGCCATATTCCCCCACACCCCACGTCTTGAGGTTTCCACCAACCAAATTGTCAGAGACGATCTTGAGCTTGCTCAGATCTGACGGCGCTAGGCCGGTCACCACAGCACCGCGGGCTAGGTTTCCGCCTTGACCAACGGCCATGACTTGGCCGTCAATCTTGGGCATCACGTCAATAACGCCGGGCAACGCTTTGGCTTTGGCCACGATGGCGCGGGCTTCTGGAATGGGCATATTGCGCACATCGACAAAGACATGGCCGTTGACGCCCAAGATACGTCCCAAAAGCTCTGCGCGAAAGCCATTCATCACACTCATCACAATGATGAGGACGGCGACGGCCAGAAATATGCCGATAAAGCTGATCAGCGAGATCAGTGCGACCCCGCCATCTTCACGCCGAGCCCGCAAATAGCGTGCGGCTAGCGTACGCTCCCACATACCAAAAGGCCCCGCGCCGCCAGCTCTCATGCGGATGCCTTAGCGGTCAGGCGTGACAGCGCGCTTTCCAGCGAGACTTCTTCCTTGGTTCCGGTCTTGCGGTCTTTGACTTCGACCAAACCATTGGCAAGACCTTTTGGCCCCACGATCAATTGGGTGGGCACACCGATCAAATCCATGGTGGCAAATTTCGCCCCGGGCCGATCTTGGCTATCGTCATAAAGCGGGTCCATGCCAGCCTTTAAAAGAGTCTGGTAGGCCTGTTCGCAGGCGGCATCGACGGCTTCATCACCGGGGCGCAAGCTGATGACACCAACATCAAACGGGGCGACAGCATCTGGCCAGATAATGCCATTGTCATCATGGCTGGCCTCAATAATCGCCCCGACCAGACGCGAAACGCCAATACCGTAGGAGCCCATTTGTACCAAAACGTCCTTGCCATCTGGGCCAGAGACTTTGGCATTCATCGGGGTGGAGTATTTGGTGCCGAAGAAAAAGATATGGCCCACTTCAATCCCGCGGCCGGTCCGGCGGCGGTCTGCTGGCACTTCGGTTTCAAAGCGGCCTTCATCATGGATTTCGTCGGTTGCTGCATAGGCTTTCACGATGCGCGAGACGGTTTCAGCGCGATTGGCGCGCGCGGCGTCATTGTTGTCGAAGCTGATGTCCATGCCGGCCCAGTCGGTCTCGTCATAAACAGCATCATAGAACACGCCGCTTTCGCCTGTGGGCGCGAGCACCAAAAACTCATGGCTTAAATCGCCACCGATGGGCCCTGTATCGGCGCGCATGGGCACGGCCTGAAGGCCTAAGCGCTGGAAGGTCTTCAGATAGGCCAGAAACATCTTGTTATAGGCATCGCGCGCGCCCGCTTCGTCGAGATCAAAGCTATAGGCATCTTTCATCAAGAATTCGCGGCCGCGCATCACGCCAAAGCGGGGGCGGACTTCATCGCGGAACTTCCACTGAATGTTATAGAGGTTCAGCGGCAATTCCTTGTACGAGCGCACATGATTGCGGAAGATATCGGTCACGACTTCTTCGGCGGTGGGCCCAAACAACAAATCACGTTCATGCCGATCGGTGATGCGCAGCATTTCTGCGCCATAGGCATCATAGCGGCCGCTTTCGCGCCATAAGTCCGCCCCTTGCATCGTCGGCATTAAAACTTCCAGCGCGCCGGAACGGTTTTGTTCTTCGCGCACAATGGCCTCGATCTTTTGCAAGACTTTCAAGCCCAAAGGCAGCCAGGAATAGATACCGGCGGAATGTTGCTTGATCATGCCGGTGCGCAGCATCAGCTTGTGCGACACGATTTCGGCGTTGGCTGGGGTTTCTTTTGTAACAGGCAGGAAATAGCGCGACATGCGCATGGCGATCACCTTCTCTTTGACGCTCTGCCATAGTCTGTGCCGCGCGCTGAGGCAATTAGTCAGCGCTGCGGGTGGTGCGGTGGGGGGGCGAGCAGAATGGGCACCAAAGCGCTTCCAGGTGAAAAGAATTGGGCTAGCTTGTCCGCTGCGCCAAGGTGCGCCCAAAGGACCGCGCACCACTAGGTGCGCATGATGCGCCTTAGAGATGCGCAGCTAGTGCTGCGCGCTCCATCATTCGACCCCCCGCCTAAACGAAAAAAGGCCGCGCTTGAACAAGTCAGGCGCGGCGCAAAGGTTCTGGGAGGAAACGCCATCAGGCATTTACGAGGGGGCGACAGGCCCGTCTCGCAAGTGCACAATCGCCGTTCCCGCTCGCAGTTGCAACATGGTGGCTGCCCAATTGCCGCAAAAACATGCTTATGCCCATCATGCGGCTAAATGTGGTGCAAACCCTGCCCTCTTTTTGGGTTTGAAGCCGAAATTGACCTAATTTTTCGGTAAATTCAGCCCGTCAGCCCATCAACCGACCCAATGGATGTTCCAAAGAGACCCAGCCAGACATCAAAAGCAGGGCAAAAGCTGTCCACACAATGGACGTGATCGCCGTCGTCCAGATCAGTTTCTGCTTGATGTTGGCGACGACAGGGGCACCAGGGTCTGTGCCGGCGACAACTTCGCCGCTTTCTTCTTGGCTGCGCACGCCAATGGGTAGGACGCAAAACAGGATCACCCACCACATGGTGAGGAAGATTGCGATCCCTGTGAACCAATCCATCTAATGGGCCCCCTTCGGCGTTTCCATAAGCTCGATCAATACACCGTTTGAATTCTTTGGGTGGACAAAGATAATCAACGTGCCGTGAGCGCCAATTCGCGGTTCACCCAAAATTGTCGCGCCATTGGCCTTTATCGCGTCGCGCGCGGCGTAAATTTCGGGCACCTCAAAGCACACATGATGCTGTCCGCCATTGGGGTTCTTTTCGAGAAACTTGTGGATGGGCGACGCCTCACCCAAAGGCTCAATCAGTTCAAGTTGGCTATTTGGAATATCGACAAAGGCCACCTTCACGCCTTGCTCTGGCATGTCGCGCATGGGCGTAATGTCGGCGTCGGTGACGCCATAGAGGGCTTTGTAATTTTCCAAGGCAGCGGCAATGGAGGGCACGGCAATGCCGACGTGATTGAGACGACCCAGTTTCATGATGCTTTTCCTATGCAAGTGGCCCGCTTCCATCATGGCTTTAGGCGGCTACGTCAATCTTAGCCCACAGGTAAGCCTCACTTTTGGATAGACAAGAGCGGCGGCGGTCCTTAGCCTCAAAAGGCTGTGATCAGAATTATGATCGGGGAGACCACTATGAAAAGAACTACTTCAATAGCTACACTAGCCGCACTGATCATCTTAGGCGCTGCTGCCCCTAAACCGACTGCGCCGGTGCAGACGCTGAAGATTCCAGAATTGAGCGCTAGTGTTGCAGCCGATTATTCAAGCTCGCTGAAAAGCTTGTGGGAGGATTTGCACGCCAATCCAGAACTGTCCTTCCGCGAAACGCGCACCGCGGGCGTTGTAGCGCGAGAACTGCGCGCCATTGGCGGGATTGAGATCACCGAGAAAGTCGGCGGCACAGGTGTTGTCGGTGTGATCCGCAATGGTACCGGACCAACCATTATGTTGCGCGCCGACATGGACGGTCTTCCAATCCTCGAACGCAATGGCCTGCCTTATGAATCCAAAGCCCGGCAGATTGATGCCGACGGGGTGGAGATGCCCGTCATGCATGCCTGCGGCCATGATGTTCACGTCGCCGCCCTCATCGGCGCTGCGCGACAATTGATGACACGCAAGAGCCAGTGGCGCGGCACAATTGTCCTCGTCTTCCAGCCAGCCGAGGAACGCTTGGGCGGGGCTTTGGCCATGTTGCAAGATGGCCTTTATACGCGCTTCCCAAAGCCTGATATTGCGCTGGGCCTCCACATTGCCAGTGGCCTAGAGCGCGGCAAGTTCAAGGTTGAAAGCCGCGTTGCCAATTCCAGCTCTGACGGCGTGAACATCATTGTACGCGGCGTCGGCGGGCATGGTGCCTCACCACAACAAACCGTGGATCCGATTGTTGTCGCGTCCAATCTGGTGATGGCGTTACAGACCTTGGTCAGCCGTAACATCTCGCCTTTAGAGCCCGGCATTGTGACTGTCGGCGTTGTACAGGCTGGCTTAAAGCGCAACATCATTCCTGAAGAAGCGCGTTTGGAACTAACCGTGCGGGCTGACACGCCGGAAGTGCGGGCAAAACTCCTGGATGGGATTAAACGCATTTCTGACGGTGTGGCAAAAACCTATGGCGTGCCAGAAGATCGGATGCCCATCGTCACCAATCTTGACGAAAAAGCCCCGCCCAATCTGAATGATCCTGAAAATGCCGCCAAGCTGCGCGCCAGCCTTGAGACCGCCTTTGGCGCGGACCGCATGTCCAAGATCCCACGCGCTGGCATGGGCGCTGAAGACTTCGCCTATTACGGCGCGCCCGAATGGGGCGGCATCAAAAGCGTGTTCTTCAATGTTGGCGGCAGCATCACCGATGACATGAGCAAAGCACCACCCCATCACTCACCCTTGTTCCGCATTGAACCAGAAGCCTCGGTCAAGTCGAGTGTCGAAGGCTATGTCGTCGCGGCGATGACGTTTTTGGGTACGCCTTAGGCTTTCGAGATAGTGGTCATTAGGAGATAAAACTTGGAAGACTTGAATGCACAGCTTTGCTCGCATTCAAGTCTCCGGTGAGGGTGCTTTTGCGTGCAGGGCAAAGCCTGCACCAATGCGCTTCTAAGTCGGGTTTTTCAGGAGGAAGAAGACGTTATAGAGTCAGCCCTAAATCGTCATCACCACCACATCGACGATGGGGCGCTTGCCGAAGATGCGGTCGCAAGCCTTGCGGACAGCGCGCATGACATAGCCTTCAGCGGTTTCTTCGTCCATGCGTTGATCATGCTTCATACGGTTGAAGGCCTCTTCCGCCGCATCGGCCAATTGCTCTAGGCGACCTTCAGCTGGGGCACCATTACGCTCGGACAAGCCGCGCGCCCGCACATCTGGTCCGGCCTTAATCCGGCCTTTGGCATCCATGGCGATAGACACCATGACATAGCCATGCTCGCCCAACCGAATGCGATCGCGAATGGTCTCGCTGTCTGAGGAGATGATGGCATCACCGTCCACCAGCAAGCGGCCATTAGGCACTTCATCAATCACCGCAGCAGGACCCGGGGCCAAGCGGATCATGTCGCCATTCTTCACGGCCAAAGCTTCTGGCACTTGAAGGCTTAAGGCGAACTTTGCATGCTCCATCAGATGGCGCTGTTCGCCATGGGTTGGGATGGCGATTTGTGGGCGTACCATCTCATACATAGCGCGCAACTCATCCCGACACGGGTGGCCCGAGACGTGGATATGGCGATCCTTGCCGGTGATGATCTCGACGCCACGCATAGCGAGCTTGTTTTGAAGCTCCAAGATCGCGCGCTCATTACCCGGGATTTCACGGCTAGAGAACAGGCAGGTATCGCCGCGCCCGAGGGTCACAAACGGGTGGCTACCTTCTGCAATACGGGCCAAAGCGGCACGTGGCTCGCCTTGGCTGCCGGTGCAGAGATAAAGCACTTTGTCGTCTGGCAGATGGCGCGCCATCTCGGGCTCAATAAAGGTTGCCTCTTGTAGCAGGCCAACCGCCTTGGCAGCGCCCGTGATGCGCAGCATAGAGCGGCCAATCAAAGACACCGAGCGGCCAGCCGCCGTTGCGGCTTCGACCGTCGACAAGATGCGCGCCACATTGGAGGCAAAGCAAGCCACGGCTACTTTGCCCTTTTGCTCCGCAATTGCCTCAAACAGACCATCGCGGACACCGGCCTCAGAGCCTGCTTCGCCTTCTGAAAACACGTTCGTGCTGTCGCAGATCATGGCCAAAACGCCATCATCACCAATCTGGCGGATGCGGGCTGTATCGGTTTGTTCGCCGATCAGAGGATCAATGTCGATCTTCCAATCGCCAGTATGCATCACCGTGCCCAAGGGCGTATGGATCGCAAGGCCGTTTGGCTCAGCAATCGAGTGGGTCAGGGTGACATATTCAATGTCAAACGGGCCGATTTGAAAGCGATGCTTCAACGGCACTTCGTGGAGGTTCACTTTACGCTCAATCCCGCGTTCGCGCAGCTTATCGCGCAATAGGTGCGCGGTGAACGGTGTCGCATAGACGGGCGCGGGGAAGCGCGGCCACAGCCAGCCCATCGCCCCAATATGATCTTCATGGGCATGAGTCAGCACGATGGCGAGGATATCGTCCTTATTGGTCTCAAGGAATTCTGGATCGGGCAGGATTAAGTCCACGCCCGGGATGCCTTCCTCGCCAGCGAAGGTGACGCCGACATCGACAACAATCCACTTCTTATCGCCGTCCGGCCCGAAGCCGTAAGCGTTAAGGTTCATGCCGATTTCATTAGAGCCACCGAGGGGGAGAAAGACGAGTTCATCTGTTTTATTTTTTGTTTTTGTCACGTTGGGTTCCGATTGGCG
>Ga0247831_1006827_pt1 | contig 13183 bp, 12 predicted proteins | sample LaCruzMarch2015__9_FD_192406 | JGI IMG/M metagenome (GOLD analysis project Ga0247831, IMG submission 192406) | Freshwater microbial communities from meromictic Lake La Cruz, Castile-La Mancha, Spain - LaCruzMarch2015_1m | ecosystem: Environmental > Aquatic > Freshwater > Lake | place: Spain...
GGGGGGGGGGGGGGGGGTGGTAGGTCAGGTTAATCAGATCAAAGTTGAGAAGATTGTTATTATTGTGCTGATTTCAGTTGGGGGGAGGGGGTAAAGTAGGTCAGAGATTAAGAAGCATTAGTAGCATAGATATGTATTTGGTATTTGGTGAGGTAAACCATTTATTTTATTGCATTTGGCGAGGTATACCAACACCAAGTTTTAATAGTGAAGCAGTCCAATAGTGTAATCATCATTTAGTGAGGCAAATAGACAGCACAATCATCATTTAGTGAGGCATGTAGTCAGTGATGTAAAAGTTTGGTTTTCTCTGTTTTCGGATGATATCTCTTGGGTGCTCTGTAACTGATGTGAGACAACTCAATTGATCATTTTCCTTTTTGTGAGGCATTTGAAGAGTGCAGACTTTCAGTTTGGTGAGGTGTTAGAAAAGTGAATGTGGGTGAGGTGGTTGGATTTCATCCAGTGGGGGGCATTTTTTTGTTTTGTGAAGTGTTTGGAGTAGGTAGTTTTCCCTTAACCTCGAGAGTATTTATGTACTATGTTCGTTGCACGGCGAAGCCCCGATCGGCTTGTACTTTGCAAGAAAACGATCTTGTTACCTCCTTTACTTTAGCCGGGACGACGCAACTAACCCCTCACGTAGACTACGCGATGCAACATTATAATAGACGTGGCCATGATGGCGGTGATGAGCGCAGAGGTCAAGGTGGCGGTCGTGGGTTTGGTGGTCGTGGGTTTGGCGCATTGCCACAACGAACGGACGTGGCTCAATTTGTACAAGTTTTAATTAATCGCTGGCGACTAGAACCTTCATCCCCCCAAGACAACGAGTCTTCCGATTACATACAATATCGTGTGACAATCAAGAACGGATGGTATAAACGTATTGCTAGTAACGAGGGTACTACCACGACAGCAGGGGGGGAAGAGGTGCAGAGGGTTTTTGAATCTAAAGAAATATCCATAAAAGATATGGACCGTATGGCCACCGCCAGTGCCATACCATCCATGCCATGGAGGATTATGAAAAAGTTAGTATTGGACGAACCATATATCGAGGTGGCATATGATGGCAATCAGAAGGCATACAGTCCATCGGACGCGGTGGGTCCCGTGGACGGTCAGGAGTATAGAGTCAAGGTCAAACGTGATTGCGAAAATGACGATCCCGACTCTGATCGGGTCAAAGATCGATGGTATGTATCCTGTCTTTTTGTTCCGTTTTGTTATATATTCTACTAATATGCCCCCCCCCCCTCCTCTGTAATTTGCTTTTCGACGAATAGGTATGTTGTAGTTTTTCACAAGACGAATACAATCCGTTACAGTGATGTTATGAAACAGCTAAGTGGTGAAATTAGCACCGAGGAGATAACGATGTTATTCAATGTTGTATTGAAATCAATTGCCATTCTTACGAAAGGTATGATATCACTAGACCCTACGTCATCTGCTGTTTATTTCCCCCTCCAGGATCAACATAGTCTACTAGAAAAAAAACATAATGTTGAGAAAGAAACCAAAAAACATAATGTTGAGAAAGAAACCCAAGATAAAACTAAAATATTCCTATCGGGTCTACAGATGAATGTTGTTACACAAGGAGGAATGTTTGTACAGATTGAAAATTCAGTAAAGTATGCCGATAAGGAGTATTGGCAAATCTTACAAGAAGATGATCGTCATAGAGACGGTGCTAGTCGAGTACCATTACTCAATCAAAACAATGCTACTATCTGTGGGATTCCGATTGGTAATATACACCGACCTATTACGAACCACCTTTTGGAATCTATCGAGGAGGCGATTGGTAAGCTGGGTTCTGTCCATGTAATCTACACGAGCAAGAAGAATGTCAAACCAGGAAAAGATGGAGTCCTCATATATAAGAACAAGCCATTCCGTAAGAGTAAGAGAGAGGATGACTCCAAGGGACATGGAAAACGAATTATCTCGGCAGCAAATAATCAAACGATGTACTCCTTCTCTGTGGAGGGAGAAGAGTTGACCGTCGCTTCCTATTTTGATAGGAAATTTGGCATCAAACTCAAATATCCCAATTTGCCGATTATTTATGTTGACAGTATATCCAAACATGGTGGCGGGTGGTTTCCTATTGAATTTGTGTATCAAGCGTTCAACAAGTCGAAAGATAATAGCAATGAGATTATTCAAAATACATTGAAATATTGTGATGAAATTGCTGGTAGGAAATATATTAATGAGGTACAAATGAAGCTAGATAGGCTTCTAGATATGCTTCAGTTCAAGAAGAACGAGAGAGTCATATTCAGCGACCGACTCATGAGGTGGGGTGTTACAATCAAAGAAAGTCCTGAGGTAGAGACTGCGAGAGTGTTAATGCCTCCAAAAATCAGCTTTAATAATAAGAATGTTCCAGTCAACGACGGTTCATTCAACATGAAGAATGTCCGATTTTCAAGGTAAGAAATTATCTGAAAGTCAGCCTAAGCTGTTGTATCTACACTTCTTCTAAAATTCCTGCATTCCTTCCGTTTTACCAGGCCTGCAACACTGACATCATTTGCCGTAGCAAATTTCACTAATGATAAGAAGTCCTGTTACGACTTTATCGAGACTGAATTGCGTATTATGCGTGCTCATGGGATTGAGATCCAAAGCGAAACGATGATGATTTCTGAAAACGATTACTTGCTAGATCTTGTATCAGAGCAAGGTCGGGATAGCGTGGATGATGCTTTACAAGTTGCGGCTCGGGCTGTCCAAAAAGCCAGAAATATTCACCTCCATGACTCACAACAATTGTATAGGAAGAATAATGTTTTCTTTCAAACGAATTGTTTCAACAAAGAACAAAAATTGAGAGAGTGTCTCGTATTGCCCCCGATCGAGAATGACGGGCCTTTAGGCTTACTCCTTAATTACGAGTACAATAATGGGAGTAAGCAAGATGAATTCTTCTCACATCGTGTTACAACCCATGATGGACGCGAACACAATGTTCGTCTCATGGTAAAGATTAAAGAGACTGATACTCTTATTGATCCTCTTGACTTTCGATACCAAAATGGTAAGTAATTTATGATGCAAACTTTTAACAACTATGATGATTAAGTTCTTATCTGCACTGTGGTATCATGATCTTGCAGGCCGCCATCAAGCATACCGATCTAAAGGCGAATGGCAGAACGTTAACTTCGTTGAGCATTGCTACGTCTCTCAAAATGATTCAACGTACTACAAAAGAGATATTCATTCTGAGAGGTTTTATCACCTTGTGGAGGACTACGGGGTGGATTTCCCGTCAATTGTGTTTGTGTACGTGCCGGACAAGGATAAGGCACTATATGAACGGATTAAAGTGATGTCGAATATGCTGGGTATTCAAACACAATGTGCAGTAATGAAACAGTTTGAAGGGCAGGGAAACAAAAAAGAGCAATATGCCTCGAATATTGCAACAAAGATCAATGCTAAGCTATCTACTGCCCATGATAAGGCAATCTCATGGACCAGCTCGTTTGATGATCGTAGTAATGCAGATCAACTTCCATGGGTTGGTGAACGGCCCACTCTCATTGTTGGTGTTGGGATTGTACATGGGATGTTTAAGTCGGTAGTGGCTGCGTCTGTTTGTCTCGACAAGGGGTGCATGCGCCTCTCTCACAGCTGTTTTATACAAAAGAAATCTGACTGCATTTCAGATTCGATAATGACAGATATCATGAAGGTTGCTATCGATGATTATCAGATTGATAACAAACGTTTTCCCGAGAGAGTTCTTTTCTTGAGAGACGGAATCAGTGATGGTAATTTCCGACAAGCAGGTATTGAGATAGAGGCCATACGCAAGGCTTTGGCAGATCGTCTACCGGGTCGATCTATTCCTATAACATTCGTCGTCTGCCAAAGCCAGCAGCAAGGATTCAAGATGGTGCCCAACGAATCAATCCCCGACTCCCGTGGCACCCGTGGCAGACCTATGACCAATGTAAGAAGTGGCACATCGTTACAGTGTGGTGACAGTAGCTATTATTTGATTGCCCAATGTGGGCTGAAGGGAACATCGAAACCAGTAAAGCACATTGTGATTATCAATGAAAACGAAAGTCCAGTCGATGGAATTGGATTAACTTTACTTAATCTTGAGAACCTCGCCAACCAAATGTGCTACAAGTATCCTACTGCAACAAAGGCTGTGAGAGAAGTACCTGCAATCAAGTATGCAAAGAAGCTTGCTAATCAGGTTTTTTCGTCGATCAGATTCCTTGAAAATGGTTGCGAGTGGTACGGAATGAAAATGAGACTTGTTTGTCCAGAAGGAGACACATTAACTGAAGACGAATTGAGGCCTTATTTAAAATTGACAAGGATTGATGGGACTGAAGGGAAGAGTTACAACATTGTTCGAACGCCCTTTCGAAACCATTTAGCGGCTTGAGTATTGGGGGAGAGGGGCACACAACGGTATCAACGATGTCGAGACGTGATTTGTGTGAAGATGTTTCGATTAATTTATTGAGCCAGTACGGCATTAGATGTATTAGAATTACTCAGACTTTATCATTGTTGTTTTTTGAGCTCAAGATCTATTCGTCTTCGTATGTTGCCAACGTCAAAGGTCACGGCTAGCCACCACGCCGAAATTATCATGCAAAGAAGTAAAACAGGAGGAAAGCCGAATATCGATTGCTCGCCTGTTTTTTCGTTCACAACCAACAATCCCGTAAGATCTGTGACACCATTGATGAAGGAGACTAAAAATGCTGCGCTACCACCACCCCATCGATTTGCAAGTGTGTCAACTATGGGTTTGGCCTCGTACCTCGCCTCTGCCGAAAGACCTCTCCATAGATTCTCTCTAACAGGTTTCGCAATGGCAAAATTGATAACCTTGGCAAACTCATCAATCATCAAAAACATGATAAGGTTAGGTGGTCTACCATCTGACATTAGATGCCACCATCCTAATAGTACCACAGAAAATAGTCGAATTACCGGCATTAATGCCAATGTCCCTCGCTGTCCACAAGAACTGGCAATATATGCACCCAACCCACTCGCTTGTAGAGCAAACACTGCCACACTTGAAGCAGTGTTAATTTTCGCGAGGTAGGCAGTATTCGTTACGGCACTGGATACAATCGAAGATCGGTTTGCCACCAGAGCCGCCCTTTGGAACGAGAGCAGGACTGACGCTGACGCTGATAATGCATTGTATGTAAAAATTGACATTAAAAGACGTGATCTGAGGATGGTAGTGACGCCACGTAATAATCGCTGTTTGAATGAATTGTCATCGACCAGTGGTTGCGAATCTACTGTCGCAGTATTTGATAAATTTTGGCCCATAACCTCTGTTGATCCAATGGATATGCTTCCAGTGCTCCTTGCATGCGTCATGCCTGCGTCACCACTACCAGCCATCTTTGCTCTATCTTTCTGCATCTGCTCTTGCTGTGCGGCAAGTTGGAGTAGGTTGCCACTTGATAAACTCCCACTAGCCACGCGTTTCATGGTACCCATCGATGTAGATTTCCTAAGCGACGAATCGACCTTATTCGCCTGCTCGGCCAAGTCTTGAGATGATGACAGTGACGAGAGATCTCCAGTACTAGCATATTTCATTTGCTCTTCCCAGTGACGCTGCATGATCCTACCAAGTTCCACGGATAGATTGGCTGATAACTCGAGTAATATCGCCGCCAAGATAAGTAATCCTGATAGATTCAATATGTGCGCTGCGAACGAGGCAATTACGCTTCCTAAAATACCTCCCAACGTTCCCCCGAATCCAACAAAGCCCAGACGCTTCAACCGCAGACTTGACTTCGATGGCTTGGTTAGTGTCATTGGCGGAGATCGAGGTGGGCTATGCTGTTGTTGCCTCGTTGTTGATGATATCAAATTCATTCTCATACCCTCCCTCTCCTTCGCGGCCGCATCACGTCGCTGTTCTGCATTTTCCTCGTATTCCATTGCCTCAGTCGTTACACCCCATATTAATGACAATGAATGTAACTTCATAAGGTGTACTACCAGAAAGAACATAATGTATATCACCTTACCAAACTTTTTCAAAACATTTGAATACGCACGCAAGAAGAGGGATGGTATAGATTCGCTTGAGCAAGTTTCAAGTATAACAAATGCATTCATCCGTCGTTCTAATCCAGGTAGTTGTTCCAAGGCGTTTTTTATTCGTGAAACCGACACACCCATCCCAATGAATGTGCGGAGGAAGAATGCCACAATTGATGCGATTGCTGGTTCCTCCATCACTTTCTGTGTTGAACCATTATCGCCATTCACACTACCACCACTACCACCGTAAATGTCCACAAGGACAAAACCAAGTGCATAACTCAGTAGTAAGAAAGCAAAGACACGATAGAATAATGCCAAGCTCGTACCCTGTGTCTCTCCACGTGTTAGTCCCATACGTTTCCATACCCGTCGTCGTCTTGGATCTGGTGCCTCAAATAACCATCCCACTGGTACTGAACTCCCTAATGCAAGCACTGTCGAGGCAAGTGTTAATGCTGGTATATGTGATACCCCCACGGCCAATGCTGCCGCATCACGCATAGGCCCTAACATACAATTGGCACATGTTACTAGCAATAGTGCTAAAAAGCCAGCAAGTGCCGATCCACCATGTGTTTGTTGTCGGTCACGTGATACGAACCGACGAGAAAGGTAAGTTAGTATCTTACTCGAGAGGACGTTGGGAGTGTAGGCATAGATGGGGGGTATGATATCATCGTCAGTTGCAGTAGCAGCAGCAGCAGGTGGATGAGAGGAAGATGTGAAGTAGTAATCGCCGCTAAGACGGGGGGGCATTGCACGTTCTGGTGACGATGATGCGGACTGAGGCCTATGACGACCAAACATGACATCCATCTCTCTATCTAGTCCCCGTACCTCATCCTGGATGTGGTCATCTCCCCCTATCATTCTCATGGGTGAACGTTGTTGTATTGAGTTATCGTCATATCCTCCTCCGTCCCCTCCTCGCATTTTCCACGTCTCCTCATCGCTGTTGTTGGATATAATGTCATTCAGTGATGTCCTACTACTTCCACCCATCCTTCGTAGTCCACCACCAGTGCTACTACTACTACTTCTCCCCTCTTGGATCTCCTCCAATTCATTGAGTGATGTCCTACTACTATTATGCAGCAACGAAGTTTTGCTCCCTCCTGACGTCACTTTACTCATCCCCCCACTAACTAGCTCTCTCTCTTCGGATATGCCCGGGAGTGAATTGTATGAAAATCGTCCTTGTGATAATATTGATTTAATCCCACCAGTGTTTGACGTCGTCATTGTCATTGCGGTGGCGGTAGTAGTAGGAATTTGTATGAGACGTTCGTTATCTTCTTCTTCCTCTTCGTTCAGTACACGTATCATATCCTCATGATCATCATCGACGGCAACTGGAACAATATTCTCATCATCACCTTCAATATCATAGTCTTCTCCATCAAGGCCAAAGGCTGGAGTATTATCATCATCATTCACAGTGAGATTTTTGAAATGTCGTATTTGACTATCCTCCTGATCAACAAAGAATCCCTCGGGTGTAATTGGAGCGGTATCTTGATCATCAAGCGTCCAATCCTCGGATTCACTTGCCATTACTGTCTTAGAGGCGGGGAATGGATCCAATGGTGTTTGCTGTAACAGTATCCCCTCTCCCTCTTTCTTGTATTCAGCGCTACTTTTTTTGACTGCTAGTGACGCCGAGGGCGCAAGAGAATGAGATTGTTGCGTTGGTGTCATCACGCTACGACGAAAATGATGATGTATGTTGTACTATATTATGAATACATATCGTATGCGACAATGGCAATAACCGAAGACTTTTTCCGCCCCCACATGCTGTTTTTTGTGGCTCTAGACCACGGACTCTGGGTGTCGACTCTTGCGTTTGAACTGTTCCAGCAAGTTTTGATGCTGGTCCGCCCTTTTTTCGCTCGCTTCGATCGCTCGAATATTCCGCAACACCGCTAAAATCTGGCTTACGCGAAGCGAGTTTTTGGCGGTGTGACAAATTGATCTAGCGATCGTAAGCGAGCGAAAAAAGGAGGACCGAGCATCAACTTGCTGGATCAGCTCAAACGCTATTTTTGTGTGGAGTTTTGAGTCGACACCCATAGTCTGCTACGACGACGACGAAAATGACGGAGTGGGACGTTAAGAAAGTACCATACATAAATGCCCACGTGCCAAGGAAATCACACATCTCACATCTCACACTAGAAATGTACAACAGAGGCTTAGAAACGTCATTCTCTCTACTAAAACTAATGGGAGTTGGGTGTGGAATCTGCGGTTCTACCCCTCGCCCGATCCCTATCGGCTGCCTGGCCCAAAGGCCATTGTTGTTGGCATTGATGCTTCTACCATTAATTCAGACCTAGCATTGATGACTAACGTTGGCATTGGGCCTGGAAATGCAAACCGCCATTAACAGTCAAAATTTGGCTTTACATGGACTGGTGTCAGCGTTAAGTTGCCTAGATCGGACACTCCCCTCGCGTGTTGAGACTCCCATTGACAATCCGCGGGCTACCTTGAACAGCCATGGTGTGATACCATCGTTCAGGTAGGCACAATCTTGCTTACGCAATATTGCCTTATCCCTTCCCCAATAAAATGACTAGAAAAAAGGGGGAGCGGCCGTAGCCAGGCTTGCAGTGGCATCTGTTGAAGGAGCTTGATATATATCGCCATTTGTACAATGGGGTCAACACTACTTCATCATTGCCTGTGATGATATCAAATGCTCTTTCATTCTCTAAACGCTAGGATGTGTCCTTTTTGCAATTCCAACCGAGCCAGCAAAACAGATGAAGATTATGTTGAAGAAATAACTAAGCAGGTGGATGTAAATGATACTGGTGCAATCAATTTACTTGGTAGTTGGTATTTATATGGAGTACGAGGTTTGCAGCAGGAAATGCCAAAGGCAATGGAACTAACGGCAAAGGCAGCGGATCTTGGTTCCTGACGGGCGCAATTCCGCTTGGGTGACATGTATGATGAAGGAGGTGATTTGAAGAAGTCCAAGTTTCACTATGATGCCCCGGCTATGGCTGGGCATGAAGGGGCAAGAAACAATCTTGGTAGTATATAGGACAAATGTGGAAACATCGAACATGCTATTAAGCATTTCAAGATTGCAGCATCAGCTGGGTCTGTTTATGCCATGCATCATTTGAGAGTATTCTTCGAACAAGGCTTTGTCAGTAGAGAATCAACCAACTCAACTTTGGAAGCTTACAATAATTCTTGTACCAAGATGAGAAGCAAAGCAAGAGACGCTTTTATCTGCTCCATACCCAAAACAAACTGAACTGCTGGAATTAACGCCTAACAGAACTGTCTCAATGGTGTTTCACACCTCACCCCTTGACATAATCAAATGTTTGGTGTTTATTACAATGATGGAAAACTAAGATTCATTTGACATGCTATCTCATAAGTTTAAGTAAGAACAGCTGCCAGCTAAGCTCAACTGTACGGTATTATGAAACAGCTGATAAATTAATCGAGGGGGTGGACAGGAGTCCAAACTCTGCGTCACAAGGGATGTACCAATAGAGCCAACAAGGGAGGAGTTTGTAAAATGCATGGTGCAAAAGTGGAGATGAAGCAATGCAGCTTTGAGAGATGTACCAACAATGAGGGATGTACCAAGAAGTCTAATTTATCTATTATCTATCCAGATGAACTTCCATTCCTGTACATCTTTTCCAATAACTGATATTCTTGTTGTTTAATTTGTTGGCCCCTTTGCATTCACCTTTTCTCTATTACTAAGTAGCCATATTCTAAGAGTCTATATTGCATTCTACCTATCAAATGTTCACTGCCACACAACGATTATCCAGATGACGTTCCTTCCCTTTTCATCTTATCCAATAACCGATATTCTCTCTGTTTAATTCGCTCCTCACTTTGCATCTTCAATCCACGTTGTTTAATCTCGGCCATTCTTTTATCTTTCAACTTCTGTTCGGCAGCAAGGAAGAACCTTGCATAGTCTTGCTTTTCGTCCGTAGCATTTAAGCCGGCAGATTGAAGGTGTCGTGCTTCTCGCTCCTTGGGTCCTAGGAAATCCCTTTCTGTGAGCGTCCGTGCACCAGAGTTGACTCTAGTTCTATTTGAATCAACACTCGATGCTCAGTTAGTAAGGAGACGATACGGTTGGCAGTCTCTTTTGTATTCCACTCTGGACCATTATACTTGTTAATCAAACGAGTCAGCTCGATTTTCATCGCTTGAAGCATTTCACTCGAGAAATTATAGGTGTCTTCGCTTCCGTAGCCAGGACGATTGTAAACAGTCTTCAACCCCTTTTTGTTTACAATCAACTCGGTCCAAATGCAGTCCCATGCCTCTTGATCAATTACGTACTGGCCCATTCCTGCATTATCTTTCATTAATGCATTAGCAATCACTGCTGTCTCTGCAGGTCCCTCGTCATAGTCTCGAAGCTTTTCAGCAGATATGACTGCGACTGGCTCGCACCCACCAGATATGGGTCCACTGGTGCAATGATAGTGTTCGGCCCATTGGTCACAAGCAGCAGGTAAAGGCCCACCGGTGCAATGTGGATCGTAACTTGGTGTTACAACTGTGTCCGCGCCGACAACAGTATCGTAGCCTAGCTCACCACCGACGCAGATCACTTGGTCATTAGTGTCGGCAACATTGCAGTTGGGGGCGGTATAGATTGTAGGCAGCATTAGCATGTACCAGTGCTCAGGAGTAGTAATCTTGTGTGTGAAGATGTCTCGCATTAAGCCATCTTCCATCTGTGGTGATGACAATAGGGAATATGTATTTGTTGAGGACGTAAACACAATAGATATATTGAATGTGGATTAATACTTCAGAGATAAAGACTTACATAGTAATCAATGAACCATCTGAGCGATATTAGTTGTCAGATAATTAAAGGAATGTGAGATTCCGTGCATCATTATATTAGTATTCGAAATGCTGAATGCTGAATAACTCACCCATACCATAGAATTTCATTGATAACTCTCAAATCTCTCCAAGCAAGGAAGTCCTGCAAACATATCACAGCGAATTATTATTACGATGAGCAAAGATGAAAGTCAACAAATTGCTGCCTTGCCAGAAATAGCTCTTACCTCAAGTGGGGCTTGCGTACTATACAAGTTTTCACGGTGAACATTTGCTTCCTCCCAGGTCTTGGCGTCTAATGTATGCGTAGCATGAAACAAATGAGGCGTTAGAATTGTGGAAAAGGACCTTATGGATAAACAATGTTTCATGTTATTGCTACAAACTCACAACCAATATCCCAAAGAATATCGTGATCTGCATATAAGAAGTGTTGTGAGTTGTGAAGAGATACGATATCGTCGTTAGAACCTATCGACCCATCTAAGCAAAGCCTCATTAGTTGGAAACAAATTAAACTCACATTCCACAATCGATTTGCGAATATTACGAACCATCATAACGACCTGATCAGCCGCATCATCCCAGCCCCAGATACCCTCATGATGAGGGTAGTTTGCCTTGATAAATGGGTGATTAGACATTCCTAAACCCTAAAAGTCCCACTCATCCTTGGCGGCTGCATAAAGTATCTCGTGCTGTTAGTACAAAAGACTTCGATGGTTTCAGTAAATAGATAAGAATTCGGAGATAACCATAACTTACGCCAGCCTGTTAATGCCTCCATCTGTAAGAAGATCATCCGCTTATCACCTGAGGGATAACCAGCGATGACTGTCTTGTGAAAATCGATGTTTGCCGGGACGTCATACTCGGGAAGTGTCCACTCACAAGCGCCACCGCCAAGGTCGATACTGAGTCTTCGCCCATCTTCATGACTTAGAGAATGGGGGATAAATAGGCTATGATGTTCGGTATAGTCCGGCAAAAGCTGGGATCATTGCACCAAGCTTTAATGTTTAGATCCTTGATAATCCGTGAAATAAATGACTGCTATGAAAGAGGCAAGGAATGTGTCTAGACTCACCAATGTCAACCTGGCAATGGAGATGAATGCCAAAGCTACCGAACCAGGTAGAACAGCTTTTTGGTACCATTTGATCCTCATTATTTTATCCAATCTTTTGAGGAGCTGAAGTCGCGTGGAGGACGGAGATTACACCATGAACCCCAATCAGTTGGATCCAGGTGAGTGTGGGCGCTGTTCAAGTCCTCCCGGTTTGAGATCGCAGGTCCGGGGATCGGAGGTGTGACACTAATAGTTTTTCGTTGGGACACTTTTCGAGCTTCTTCGAACTGCGAAGGTGAAGTGCGAAGTCTCTGGTCGCTAAAAGCCCTGAGAATCTCGGAATCGAATTTCTCAGAGCTTTTAGCGACCAGAGATGTTAAGTAATTTCTAATACCTTTCTTCGTAGTTTTCCCTTCAGCATTGTATTACCCTTCTTGCGACTTCTTGCGACTCCGGATCGATCAGACGATAATATTATGAATTATCTTGGTGACGACGATGATGACGGTGGCGGTGGCAAAGCGACCCCTTCGCAGCTATCTCCTGCACGTAAGGCGCAAAGGCTTAATTCTGTAGTGACTGGCACTGGCATGGCACCTGGGTATTGGTTTAATAATAACGCAATGACGTATGGTACCAACCCAATGACCTATGGCATTGGTGCTGGGAATAGTAGTACCTTGGGACATGGTACTGGTGGTAATGTGCAATTCCATCTAGGTGGCGTATCCAGGAATCTCTTCGATGATGGTCGAATGAACCCTATTGGCGGTGGCTGCGGGATGGGACCGTATGGAACGATGATGCAACATCATTCTGTATTCTCACCTTATGCTCAGTCTGCGGCTGCGGCTGCGGCTGCTTCTACCAGCACTCATTCGTCATCCTATACACAGACTCATCAGACTCTGCTATGACCACAGGAGGAGATAATCAAGAAAATGGCTGTTCTTGGATTATCTTCCTCGACAGGTTGTCTATGCCGTGGTGCCGTGCAACTATTTGCTTGTCATGAAGTTGGATGCGGGAGAATGGTCAGACATATGTGTATAGATAGATAGGTGAAGTTGGATGCGGGAAAATGGGCAGTCATATGTGTATAGATGATAGATACGATACCATTATAAAGAAGATATACTCAACATTTTTTGTCTATTTTAATGATTTGACTACATGATAATTAAC
>Ga0247831_1006839_pt1 | contig 13160 bp, 8 predicted proteins | sample LaCruzMarch2015__9_FD_192406 | JGI IMG/M metagenome (GOLD analysis project Ga0247831, IMG submission 192406) | Freshwater microbial communities from meromictic Lake La Cruz, Castile-La Mancha, Spain - LaCruzMarch2015_1m | ecosystem: Environmental > Aquatic > Freshwater > Lake | place: Spain...
TACCGTCCGTAAACTCCAATTCAATCCTTTCAATGAACTATTTACCGTTTTTTCCGGCGGTATTCCGGAATATCGAAATAGCACTTGCTAACCAGTTACGTTATTTTTTTATTTTTTAGTTGTGGAGAACTCTTAGCAATACATCCGCCACCAAGCCCCACACGATATCAACCCCTACTCGAGATGCTCAAGGGCATGGTTGCGGATGTATTTAGTTGAACAAAGCCGCAGTTCAGGAACAGATGCCAGGAAATCTATGGGGATTTCATTGGGGGATTTTCTGATACCAGGTTTTCGCTTTGGCAAATATAGGACAGCGCTTTGAAAACAGGAAAAATCTTTCATGTTTTCGCAATGAAATTTTGCTGAATTAGTTAAATGCATTCAACAAGGCTCAACCTCCAACATACAACGTTCAATGCTAATCTATTTATAATCAATTTTATACAACGCTTAGCCGCTCACAGGAGTTGCGCGTGGTTGTCAAAAGACCAACGCGCGGCGGCAGGGCATCGGTTGTAAAAAAACAAAGATTGAGCGTTATGAGATATTATGCGTTGTAAAAGTGAAGACCACGCGCGGCGGAAAAAGCAATCCGCCATTCCAAATATAGTTTTAAAAAAACGGGGAAGGACTTCGTTTGGCTTTTTTGGCTTGAAAGCATGCTTACACTCTTAGGCTGATCATTTTAGTACAATTTTCTCAATCGATCTATCATATTTATAATTTACTATTTGTTCACTCAATATGAGTTCAATCGCCCGTTCAATTTCTTCAAATGGTACAACAAACCATTCCCTTGGTGTAATTCTTTTTCCTTTAATAACTTCGATGTCAACATTTAAGCAAGATTCGGCAAAGAATCTATGAAGTAATTGCTCCAATTTGGCTGCATTCCTGTTATAACAAACATAACTTGAAACTTTAGTTACATCTGCATATAGATAGGTTGCTTCATTTTTTGCGTTTTTAATTCGTTGGTCAATGTGTGTAGAAGAAAAACCAATTTTGAATAAGTTTTCGATAGCAGAAATTTCAGGATGGCTGGACTTAGATTTTAAAACATAGATCCATCCTGTCTGAACATCTTCCTCCTTTACCAATCCTGCATTAACAAAAAGTTTGTTATTGATTTCTTCCTCTGTATTTGTAATCAATTTACCGCTTTTTTGAATTTGCTTTCCAAGTGAACGAAAAAGCATATTACTGTATGTTCCATTTTCAAAAATAGTAAATGTGCGCCCTTCAACACGTTCACGGTCTCCCGACTTCAGTTCTCGAACGGATTTTTCAAGTTCTGCTTCTCTAAGATAGAGCATTACCCCGTCAATCAAATAAAAGTTGCCAACGTGCAAGTTTTTTTCAATGTTGTGAAACGGTTTGATTTGCCTTTTTCCTTCTTTAATTTCCTGATGCACTTTTTGAAACATTGCTTCATACGGCTGAAAATCTGCTTCTTCCAATGATTTTCTTTGAGCTATAAAATCCGCCTTTTCTCTTTCCTCTTCTTTTAAAATGTGTTTGTATTTGAAAATGGACAAATCGCTGTCTGTTTCTAACAAGCCAAATTCATCATCATTCAAAATATCGTCAATAGACGTTTTTGGTATTTCTACTTCACCTAGTAGATTATGTCTGTCAAATGGTTTTAAAGAAATTTTTTGTTCTTCATTTTCTTTAATGTTTTTCAAACGGGCAAAAAGTCCGTATTCAGACATGCTTGATGTGTTGGGTGCTCTGTTGTTTTTATCAACAAATGCATTTATTTCTTCAAAAGAATCTATTAACCGTTGGTCTGCGGTCTTTACGTTTGAAGTTTTTGCAGTCGAATTCAACAAGCCAAACTCATCATCGTTAAAGATGTCGTCTAATGATATTTTTTTCTTATTGCTGCTCATTCAATGCCCTTTGTCGTTTTAATTCACGTAAGAATATGACCGCCTCTGCCATTCGTTTTTCTTTTGGGTCATAAGATTGAAGGTTCGGGGCTTCGCCGGTTCGTCCAATCCATTCTTTTATTTTTGGCCACAACATCACCGCTTCATCTTCGGTCATTTCAATTTTTATAGACTGAATATGTTCATCAATCAATTTCAACACCTGTGTTGTTACCGATTTTGACAAAATCTCAAATGCTTTTTGAAATGGATTTATTTGGTCAATCAAATCAATGTGAATGTCGTCAATGTTCACAAAACTATTTGCCATTCTTACAAATTTCTTTCCACCTTGTTCTTCAATTACGCTGTTTTTAATAACCGAATCCACAACAACATGCTGACGAACAGATTCAACATCTTCTTCACTTAAATCAGGATAAACTTCCCGAATAATTTTCGGGATTAAAATCGTGTTGATGACCTCTGGCTCAACATTCCCCGGCATTGCTTTCAGCATTTGGTCATCTTGCAAAATCCGTGCTTTCAAATCGTTCAAATCACTTTCAATAATGTCTTTTGCTCTTTGAGATGTTGGTAATTTAAAACCTATTATCCTAATTGTGTTTTCGTCATCATTTTTCTCTTCCTCTTCGTTGTCATCTTCTTTCAATTTGAATTTGAAATTTGGGGCCAATACTTGTTCCATTAAAAGTGATGCTGTAATGGCTTTCAGCATATTATTTACTGCCACTTTCACTTCATCTGTCTCGGCTTCAGGTTGTGCAATCAAATTGGTGAATTGTGCATGTGTTTTGTTATTGCTGTCTCTAGTTGCCCGCCCAATGATTTGAATAATTTCAGTTAATGATCCTCTATAGCCTATTGTCAAGGCATGTTCACAATAAGGCCAGTCGAAACCCTCTTTTGCCATACCTAATGCAATAATTATGTCAATGGCATCTGGAGTGCTAGAATCTCGTAAATAAGTTGAAATTTTATCTCGTTCCTTTGGGTTATCATTTACCAAATCAGCAACTTTTAAAATTCTGTTGGTGCGTTTGCTTTTTACAAACAAAACGCCTGTTTTTTCGTCTTGCGATTCTAAATCACCCAAAGCGTCAATAATGTGTCCAACTTCTTCGTATTTTTCTCGCGATGATTCCGCAGAATTTACACTGGGTATGTGAATGATGGTCTTTTTGTGCTCGTCTAAAATTTCTTCCAATGCCGATATTTGTTTGTCGGGTTGTTTTTTGAAGTAACGGCCTGTATAAAAATGATAACCAATACCCAAAGATTTCAAAAATTCATATCCATTTAACTGTTCGTAATAGTTGTAGGTAACTTTTGTGAACTTGGCTTCATCTTCGGGTAGCAAAACTGGAACATTGTCGCCCCTGAAATAGGAGCCTGTCATTGCAACAACATGAGCATTTGATTTTGCCATGATGTTTTTCATTACCTCACCCAAACGGTTATCGCCATCGGCAGAAACGTGGTGAAATTCATCAATGGCAATTAAAGTGTTATTCAATTTTTTCTCGTCCAAACCATCAAAAGCAAAACGCAGGGTGGCATGTGTACAAACTAAAATTCGCTCGTTGCTATCTAAAAATTCAAGAAAGGTTCTTACTTTGCTATTGTCTGTGCCCGCTGTACAAAGATTGTATTTGGGATTCACTGTCCAATCGGCAAAAAAACCTTGCTCCGTTAATTTGGTTGTACTAAACGATGCACCAATTGACTTTTCAGGAACAGCAACAATGGCTTTTTTAATGCCTTGATTTTTGAGTTTGTCCATGGCAATAAACATCAAAGCTCTTGATTTGCCCGATGCTGGTGGTGCTTTAATCAAAAGGTATTGTGCAGTTCGGGCACTGTATGCTCGTTCCTGCATTTCCCTCATGCCCAAAGCATTGGTCTTCTTGCTTTTGCCTGTTTGGCCGTATTCTACTTTTATTAGATCAGGCATATTTATTTTTTTGTTTTTGCTGTTGTGTTTTTTGGTTTCCTTTGTTTTTCAAACAAGGTTCCGCTTTTGGTCATTTCCTCGTACATCTTAAATAAGTATTCTAACCGTTCCGTATCAGATGTAAAAGGCTGCAAGCGGTAACATCGTTCTACTGCACGGTCCAGTTCTTCGTGGGCTTGCTTCAATCCTTTGGGCATTTTATCCGGATCGTAGAGTTGTGCCATGGTTTTTTCGGAGTGTTTGGCTCGTTCATCCAATATGGCAAACACATACAGGTTCAAATTTTCTTTTTGCTTGAGGGTAATGTCAGGAAAGGGGAAGGTGTTGTAGCACAACTTTGCTGAATATCTGTAACGTGTTTCTAATCTTCCCCCGACAGCATTCACCCAAACCATGTGAATTTTGGAATTTACTACCGCAAACAAATAAGGTTCTGCGTCATAAATGACCAATGCAGAGTTTGAAATTATTATGTCGTTTCCAAGATAACCACTAGGAATGTAATTCCTCCTTTCGGAAGATACACCTGGCATAATAAGTTGGTTTTCTTTTGCGATATTTCTATCTCTGAATTGGTGTGAACGTTTGGCTAAATCATTTGTGCCTTTGTCTTTACTGTCTATCCGGTGTTTTTTGGTTATTTCAATTCTTTTTTGGATAAAAGGTATCTGTGAAGCTTCTTTCAAATCTTCATCTTCAATCCATAAGCAATAGCGTTTTTCGCCTCTGATGTATTCGGAAGAACCAAGCAATAACCTAACAAATTTTGATGCATTGGTGCTTTCAGTTATTAACTTATCTTTTTCTTCTTCCATTAAAATAAGTCCTCCACCGTCATTGGGCATATTTCCAAAATTCATTTTAGGAAATTTTGAAATAGGCAACATTCTTTCAGAAATAATAACATCTGCTGCATCTAGCAAATAAGCATTTATGTTCTTTGCTTCTTTTTTGATATTTCCGTAAAATATAAATTTAGGTTCGGAGCATTTGTTTCTTAAACCTAAAATTACAACTGTTACACCCGCGTTACCTTTGGCATTGTTTGTCCATTTAAAAGATAAATAAGCAAAAGCTATTTCAATATCGTTGTTAAAAATATTTGGCCAAAGCAAAGCCACTTGTTGCCCTTGGCAAACCGAATTAGTAGATACGAAAGCAAATTTTGCTGTAAAACCATGTATGTAACTTTTCGCTTTGTAAAACCAAATAGATATGTAATCTAAATCTTTGTATTTCGTAAATGCTTGAAAAACAAAATCCATATCTTTCTTCTGTTCTTCATCTTGCACTCTTGCACCTAAATAAGGCGGATTTCCAATAATATACACTTCATCATCCTTGCCAATCGGGCAAACGATTTTCCAATCCAAACGCGCCGAATTGCCACAAACTATTTGTCCCGCCTGTTTCAGTGGTAAAATGGGTTTAGATTTTCCATAATCATACAGCATTTCTTCAAATACTTTGTTCATTTGGTGTTCTGCCAACCAAAGTGAGAGTATGGCCATTTCGTGGGCAAAGTCGTCCAACTCAATGCCGTAAAATTGTGAAAGCTGTATGGAAGTAAACTCCAAAGCAGGTGCGGGGCTAAGGTCAATGATGCGTTGCAGGATTTTTATTTCGAGCAAACGAGTTTCCTTGTACGTAATAATCAAAAAATTTCCGCTTCCGCAGGCAGGGTCAAAGAATTTTATTTTCGCAATGCGGTTAATGAGTTTTCGCAGTTGCGGGATGGTTTTGCAGCTTTCAAACTCTTCGTACAATGCATCTAAAAACAAAGGTTTGATGAGTTTCTGAATGTTGGGCACACTCGTATAGTGCATCCCTAAATCGCTTCGGTATTCAGGAATTACAACTGCCTGAATCATAGAACCAAAAATATCAGGGTTGATGTCCCTCCAATTCAGTTCACCCAATTCAACCAAAATTTTTCGGGATTTTGCGGTAAAAACAGGCGAACCAATTGCATCACGAAATAAACCACCATTTACATAAGGGAATTGGGCAAAATGTGCTGAGAAACCTTTTGTGTTTTCGGTGTTCAAACGTTTGAAAAGTCGGTCAAGAAATTCATGCGTATTGCTTCCATTGGGGTTGGTATGCTGATACAAAGTATTTGTAAAAATGCTATCGCCTTCAAAAATCTCTGTGTCCTCCGCGAAAAAGCAAAATAATAAGCGTGATAAAAAGATATTTAGGTTATGAATACTTTCCTTAGAGTTGTAGATGTCTTGATTTTTGGTTACCAACTCATCGTATAATGTTGCCATTTTATAGGCCGCATTTCTGTCTGCTTCGTTATCATTGGTGGAGTGATACACCTCACTGCCCGCAAGTGGTAAAAAGAAGGCGTAATGGCTTGGCAAATCTTTAATGGCAATGTCTAAGTTCTTGCCCAATTTCAAGTCTTTAGCCACTACGGTTTTATAGTCGGTAACAATTGCAAAACGGGGGGCATGTTTTAAAATGCGTTCTTCTTTCGCAACTTTTTCAATAGTACTCAACAATTTGTCGGATTTCTCTTCTTTGAAGAAAACTTTCTTTTTGTAGAGTATTTCTCCTTCAACTTTTGAAAGGTTGAAGTCTCCGCTCTTCAATCGAGTAATAGAAGTTTTGGAAATCCCGTAGGCCAATAGCAGGTCATACAGAAAATCTTCTTTTGAAAAGTTTTCAAAAATGCGTTTTACGTTCTGTTCTATTTCGTGGCTGTTCATTTCTTAGTTGCTCAAATCTATATACCTCGTGAATATGTGTATTTTTCATACCCAGCGTCCAAGGTAAGTTTAATCAAAGAATCACCCAAAAAAAAGTTTGAAATATAATTTAACTACTTGAATATGAGGTGATAAATATATTCCCCTCTAAAAAAGATACACCTCAATCGCTTCCGTCCAGGCACTCACACGTTGCCCCCGGCCAATAGACCGCACGCGGAACAATACCGTTTGCCGCGAAGGAAGGCCGGTCACTTTTAGGAACATCCGGGCACTGTAGGCGCCGTTTAGCCAATTTTGGCCCCCATCCAGCGAATACTCAAGGTAAGTGATGCGTACCGCTCTCGCATCGGGGTGCGCAAAACGCAATTCCAGAGCGCCGGGTATCCCTTGCGGCATTGCCCGAAACTTGATCGGTGGCAAAAGAGGCGCGTTTTTGCTATGGCGATCGAAGTTGGTAAAGAAACCTGCGTTGGAAAACCAAGTGCCAGCGCCTGTGTCGTGCCCATTCACCCAATCCGCCAAATCAAACAATGCTTGGAGCAGATCATCCTTGGCTTTCTGTTTAGCGGTCACCCGGTCCATGCCACCATACACACTATCCGCCAGCGCTTGCGCGTATTGGGCGGTTTTTTGTTCCAGTTGTTCCACCAGGGGCAGCGCCTCTTGATAGTCCGGGTGTTCTCGCATGCGCATCGCCACATTTTGCGCAACCGAGGCTATTTCAGTCTGACGAAGGTTCCGGAGGTCAAATTTGCGAATCATTTGTTTCATAATGCTCCCAAGATTAAGCGGTTAAAGCGGACTGCCTTTCGGCCAATGATGCAAAGGTGAAATACCGAACTCCAAAAAAAAATTACATTTTTCGCGAAGTTTTCCACGGCGCTACACAAGGATGTACTGTAATTATGGGCGTTTTTATCAGCCTTGGCCTGTATTACCGGATACTTCTGTCATAACGTCTCAATTCTGTGTTGAAAAAGGACATTGATTCACAGGAACGAAACATTTTTACGCAGGGACTGGGCATTTTTATAAAGGGAAGAGATAATTTTATGTTAGGAAGGATCGAAAATACGCTGGGACGAGACATTTATGCGCCGGGAAGGAGCATTTATGCACTGGGAAGGATCATTTATATGCCTGGAAGGAACATTTATGCGCTGGGAAGAAACATTTATGCATTGGGAAGGAGCATTTATACGCCGGGAAGGAACATCTATGCGCTGGGAAGAATCATTTATGCGCTGGGAAGAAACATTTATGCATTGGGAAGGAGCATTTATACGCCGGGAAGGAACATCTATGCGCTGGGAAGAATCATTTATGCGCTGGGAAGAAGCATTTATGGCCTGGGAAGGGTCATTTATATGCTGGAAAGGAGCATTTATGGCCTGGAAAGCAGTATTTACTCGGCGAAGATATTTTTTATGTGCTGGTAATCTACATTTATAAGTAGTCCTGATCTAGCACCTTACTTATTTTAGTAATAATATGGAATGATCCAATTGAATTTAGTTCACTTTAAATGGCTTAAATAATTGCATAACTTTGAATAAACAATAGATATCGAACACTGAATTTCAAATATAGTAGTGAGTAACATTTTACTAAGCCTGCTCAGTGCACTTGCCTAGGAATTATCCCATTTTCTATATTCAAAATCCAGTGCTCGATATTCTAAATTACATTAATAAAGATACACTTCAATCGGTTCTGTCCAGGCGCTTACACTTTGTCCTTTGCCGATTGTCCGCAAACGGAATAAAGCCGTTTGCCGCGAAGGAAGTCCACTTACTTTAAGTGACCGATTCGTACTGTAAGTACCGTTAAACCAGCTTTGACCCTCATCCAGGGAGTATTCCAAGCCTGTGGTGCGGACTGCTTGTGGATTTGTAAGCGCAAAGCGCAATTCCAGTTCGCCCGACTTAGTATGCGGCATCACCCGCACTTTGGTGGGGGGCAGCAGATCTTCACTCTTGCGGATGCGGTCCTCGCTCGCGAAGAAGCCTGCATTGGTAAACCAAGTAAGCGTACCTTTATCATTTGTGTTGGCCCAGTCAGCCAAGTCATACATTGTTCTGATTAGGTTTGCTTTGGCTTCCTCTTTAGCTGCTACCCGGTCTATACCTCCCGAGGTGCTTTCGGCCAATGCCAGGGAGAACGCTTTGGTTAGTTGTTCAAGAAGATCCACCTTGGGCAGTACTTCTTGATAATCTGGATTTTCACGCATGCGCATTGCCACGTTTTGAGCAATCGGTGCAAGCTCGCCTTGCCGCAGGTTTTTGAGATCAGATTTACGAATCTTTTGTTTCATGGTAATAAAAATTAAAATAGTTAGAAAATGATTCCAGCGATCTTCGGTGTCGCTGATGGGGCAAAAGTGAAGTGCCCGTGTTGAAAAAAAAATTACATTTTTCGCGAAGTTTTCCACGGCGCTACCTAAACATGTAAAGAGGATATAAAGGCCCTTAAGATTGTACAATAGGGCATAAAAAATTGTAAATCAATTAATTAAATAAAGTATATACGTAACATGCCAAAAATGATTTGTTTTTCACCACTCTACACTTTTGGACGAAAAAAAGGGCAGAATAGTCGCAAACAAAAGGTGTTTTTAGGTTTATAAGTGCAGTTTATACCTTGAAAAGCCCTAAAAAACGCAATTTTAGCCTGAAAAACGTCCCGAAATTTTTTTCGTACATTTTTTGACAAGTTTTCCACGGAGAAGTGGAGGAATGGCGTGTTTTTGAGGAGTTTTTTTTGTGATTTGGTTGCTTTTTATCGCTGAGGTGATCAGTTTTTTACCGGAGTATGATTTGTTTTCTTGTGAAAATCATTTTCCATATTGGAGAAGTAGTTCCCGAATGCATGAAAATAGTTATCTGACATGGGATAACGATGCTCAAATTTAACCTTATAAAAGTATTCAATTGTTCTAATGAAACAGGGTGGCGGTCCTTTTATAAAGAATACCGTTCGGGGGGCAATAAAAAGGAGATAGCGCTGAAAATCCGAATATGGTTTTAGAAAAAAAGGATAAGATTTCAGATAAGAAAGCAAGACAAGCCGGATTGAAACCCTATAATGTCTTACCGACCAAGAATAAAAAGCCGGCACTACTGCTTGGCATGCAAGTAGTGCTGGCTTCGTTCAATGAGGCTCAACCGCCAACGGGAGGCTTTGTGTGACGGGATTGGTTTTTGCGGCTATTCATCCCTAGATGGTGGTTAAAATCTAAGAATTTTTTTTAGTAATTAATCTTTATTTATTTGAATTTGAGCCTATTTTTTCTATTTCGTTTTTGGTTTTATCTAATGATGCCTTAAATGACCTAATTCTTGTAGCCAGTTGAACATTTATATCTTCAACTGCTTCTTCGATTTTATTAATATGTTCACCAGATCTTTTCAATTTTTGAATGTACAAGTTAGATTCCTCCATATCCATTTTTAAATCTGGGTCTTTAGATAGTTTAAGTACTGATTCCAAATCTGTTAATGCTTCATCGAGATTTTGAACATATTGAGCAATATCGTCTTGGACAGAACCAGATGAGGCATTTTCTGTTAAAGAAATAAGTCTATCCTTTTTTCTCTCTACTTGCCTCCATTCACTTGCAAATAGAATAGCAGTTTCTCTAAGAAGAAGATGGTTTTTTGACAGATCAATTTGCTCTAATAAAAAATTATTTGTCAATGCTTTCATAGCTCCGATATCATCATATAATACGCCTGCAATTGAAAATATTTCATTTAGAGCTGCAATGTTAGAAGCATCGTTATCAATATCTTCAATTAATCCTCTAAACTTTTGCATCAAGTCGGATTCAAGTTTTTTTACTTCATCCTTATTAACCTTTTTTCCATTTGTGCTTTCTAAAATTGTTTTTATTCCTGAAGTAACTCCAGGAATAAGGACTCCTGCAATTTTATCGATTACTTCTAATTGGGAAAATCCTTTTTGAGGAAGAAAAGAAAATGGCAAGACAATCGCGGTTAAAATAATTGTGTTTTTCATTTTTTTTGATTGTTGGTAAATTATTGTATGTGTTGTTTTGAAGCCTCTGCGATTTCAAAACTGAGTGAATCAAGTTTATTGCTTAGATTATTAATATTATTTTGAATAGCACTCTTAATTTTCCCTATTTCCTTATTGGCTTTTATCTGGTCGTTTAAAATTGTTTCTAAATTTCCTTCGAAAGAAACCTCACTTGAAATTATTTCTATAATTGTTTTTACATTTGTAAACTCTGAAAGTATTTTTTGTTGCATTTCAGGTTGATAATTAGTAATAATTGATAAATATTTTTCGAAATTAGTTGAATTTATTTTAATGTTTTCAATAAATTGCAAAATGGAGGTAACACAAAATTGCTTAACCCCTTGGTCTGAGGTTTTTTGCTGAGAAAAGTCAATAAACTTTAATGTGAAATCAGAGTTTAATAAATTGGTTATTCGCACCATTTCATTAAGGTTATATATTGAGTTATAGATTACTTCATTTTTTACATGCTCGTAAATTATTTCATTGATTGGCATATCATCAAAATTTAGTTGAGTAATGTTTTTTTGAACTTGCGAAATATAGTCTGATTCTGGTTCGATTTGAGTTAATTGATCATGATAATTCCTTTCTAAAAAAGCAACTGTTTCTAAAGACTTGGAATTACTAAATTTAGCCTTGTTCTTACTACTACAACAGTTTAATGAAGTAAGAACAATCATGAGTATTAGATTTGCTTTGATTTTCATTCCTATTTTTTTCGTTTTATTTTTTGTTACAACTAACTATCACGCAACCATAACCCCATCACACATCCCGCCAACACCTACAGAGCAACATATCTAATAACTCAATCCCCTAATCTAAAACCTCTATACTTTACTTTGTTGCGGTAATCCGAAAGCAAATATACAACCCACCCTTTATACATCCCAAAAAATAACCATACTTTTTTACAAAAAATATATAATTTACCCATCCACATTAAATTAAATACCCACACCACCCCCAACCCCCCAAAAAAATCCCCCCACCAAACCCTAATTTTCCCTAATTTTGCGCCCGCTATCCCAAAATGCCCAATTAACAAAGCCAGCATGAGCAGAAAAATAGAAATTCTTTCCCCCGCCAAAAACCTGTACCAGGGTATGGCGGCCATCAACGCCGGTGCGGATGCGGTGTACATGGGCGCGCATACCTTCGGGGCCCGCACCAATGCGACCAACTCGGTGGAAGACATCGCGGAAATGGTGCGGTATGCCCATTTGTTTAAAGCGAAGGTGCTGGTGACGGTGAATACCATTTTATACGACAATGAATTGGAGGCTTGCCGGCAACTGATCTGGGAACTGTACCACATCGGCGTGGATGCGCTGATTATTCAGGATATGGCGATTTTGGAAATGGACCTGCCGCCCATTGTCTTGCACGCGAGCACGCAGGCGAACAACCGCGATGCAGCGCATGTGAAGTTTCTGGCCGATGCGGGCATTCAACGGGTAGTGCTGGCCCGGGAATTGAACCTGGATCAGATTAAGTCCATCCATGAAGCCACGCCCGTGGATCTGGAGTTTTTTGTCACGGGTGCGCTGTGTGTGTCGTTTAGCGGCAATTGCTACATGAGTGTGGCCAATGGCGAGCGCTCGGCCAACCGCGGCTCCTGTGCCCAAAACTGCAGGCTGCCGTACCAACTCATCGACGGGAAGGGGGAAACGCTGATCGAAAACAGCCACCTGCTCTCGATCAAGGACCTGAACCTGAGCGATGAACTGCCGAACCTGATCCGCGCAGGCATTTCGTCGTTTAAAATTGAAGGCCGCCTGAAGGATTTGGTGTATGTGAAAAACAATACCTCCTACCTGCGCAAAAAATTGGATGCCTTCCTGGAAGCGCATCCCGAACAATACGAAAAAGCGTCTTCCGGTCGTACGTTTTACCAGTTTGAACCGGAACTGGACCGCAGTTTCAACCGGGGCTATACGGATTATTTTGTCAACCAGCGCCATGCTCGGATTGGCTCCTGGGAAAGTCCGAAATCGCAAGGGCAGTATATTGGGAAGTTGCTGGAAATCAAGGCAAACGGTTATGTGATCGAAAACCACGAACTGCTCAACAATGGCGACGGCCTGTACTTCGTGAATGAAGCCGGGGTGGGCGACGGACTGCAGGTGAATATTATTGTCAACGATCTGGTGGTGCCCAACGAACTGAAGCATATTCCGGCCGGCACGGATATCTACCGCAATTTGGATGCGGAGTTTATCCGCATGGTGGAAAATGAAAACAGCGCGGTGCGGAAAATCGGGGTGAACATGCGCTTCAGTGAAACGGAAACAGGTTTTTGTCTGCACGTGGTGGATGAGGACGGGCACGAAAGCACGGCGTACTTAGAAACGCCCAAGGAATTGGCCAAAAATGCCGAGAGTTTGCTCGAAAATATTCAAAAGAACCTGGCCAAAACGGGCAATACGCCGTTTATCGCCGACGGGGTGGTGGTGGATGTTGCGCAAGCCTGGTTTTTACCCAACTCGAAGGTGAATGAAATCCGCCGGCAGGCGCTGGAGCAATTGGTGGAGGTGCGTATTC
>Ga0247831_1006840_pt1 | contig 13159 bp, 7 predicted proteins | sample LaCruzMarch2015__9_FD_192406 | JGI IMG/M metagenome (GOLD analysis project Ga0247831, IMG submission 192406) | Freshwater microbial communities from meromictic Lake La Cruz, Castile-La Mancha, Spain - LaCruzMarch2015_1m | ecosystem: Environmental > Aquatic > Freshwater > Lake | place: Spain...
CGCCACCGAAGCAACGACTGAATCAAACTCAGCATCGCCGACGACGACAACATGGATGGTGCCTTCTTCCCGTAAGCGCTTAAGATACGCCTTGCCCTTTTCATCATCGCTCGAAAGATAGCGCTGCAAACTTGGTTCATCATAAGCGGGATTACCGGTCTCGAAATAGGTTGCCCCGAAGAACCCGAATACGCCCGATGCAGTCTGATTGTAAGAGTCCCAACTTGTTTTCAGAGCGTCTCGCGCCAAACGCGCCGGCCGAGGGCCCATACGCGGCTCGACAACTTGGCTCAACATAACCTGAAATTGCTCAGGCAAATCTGCAATCGCAGGGCTTGCGTACATTTCTAGCGTGTCAGGATCGACCCGAACCGACGCCAGTGTCGTCGACCGGCCAGCAAAAACGCTGATGGATTGATCCAGCGTCAAATCGCCAACACCATCGCCGCCCCACGCCGCATCAGCAAATCCGGACCAATGAGGATCGTCCTGCGGGAAAGCTAAATACCCCGAGTTAATGCCAACGCGGATGTTGGCACGGTCTTTGGTGTAATCGGTATGCATGAAAGATAGGCGCACGCCGTTCTCAAAAGTCACCACTTTGGCTTTGGGATAAGTAAGCTCTTCGACTTTCTTGACCTTTCCCGAAGGCCCAAGATTGAGCGGCTTGAATTCGGCTTTCTTGACAACTTCGCGTGTTGGCAATGGTGCGGCCATGGCGGCTTTCCACGCATCAACTACCGCTGCCTCGCCACCTTCCACTGGCTTCTTACTCAACATAACCAACGATGGCTCAGTTCCCTGCCACCAAGTTGCAAAAGCACGATTTACTGCTTCTGGCGTAATTTCCGCGATCCATCGATCAAAGTTGGCTAAATTGTCCTGCGGACTAACTGTTACGGCATCTGAGGCAAGTGCACCGATCAACGAGCCAGATATCCCCGTCGTCCTGCGCGTAGGTTCTTCTTTTATAGCGCGCTCAAGACGCAACCGGCCTTCCTTGAGTTCTTCTTCAAGTTCTGATGGGGTAAAGCCCGTTGTCACAGCTTGCCGCATTTCAATAACAACTGTTTTCAATGCTTCTTGCCAGGCATCTTCGCGCGGCATGACGGTGAGTGAGGCAGTTAGGCCGTTTTCAGCAACGGAGTTTTGATAAAATACGCCAAGAGTCGGCGGGTTATCGACGAGCTGTAGGCGCGCAAGCCGCCGTTGGAAAACACCCTCAGCGATGGACTGCAAGAATGACCATTTGCGTTTTTCGCTTGTGTCCAGATCACCATAGTCAGTCTCATCGGGACGGGTAAGCGTTGCCATGACAACGATGGGTTGCTCTGGTTCAACGATAATCTTTGCCCGAATAGGCTCTTTAGTCCAATATCCGTTGTCTGGGTCAGATGGTGCCTTTGCCGTCTTCGGCTTCCAATCCGAAAACTTTGCGGCAATGAGGGCCTTGGTGGCTTCTACATCCACATCACCCGTGATGACCAAAATCGTGCGCTCTGGGCGATACCAGGTTTCATAGAATTCGCGCACTTTGGCGGCTGTTGCTGACTCTACAATTTCCTTTTTGCCAATCGGTTCGCGGAGCGTGGAGATATCATTCGGACGCAAAAATTGCCCAACCTGACGCCCAATCCGCCGCCCCGGCCCATCGCCGTCATTCATCTCTGAGATGACCACACCGATTTCCCGCTTGATTGCATCGTCTTTCAACAACAGGCGGTCGGCCGTCTCGCGGAAGATCGATAGAGCGGTATCCAAGCGGCCGCCGTCAGCACTGGGGATATCCAGCTTGTACATCGTCTCTTCAAGGTTCACATGCGCATTAACGTGGCTGCCAAAGCTTGCACCCAAGCGCTCCATCGTTTTGGTTAGTTCGCCTTCAGGAATATTGGTGGAGCCGTTAAAGGCCATGTGCTCAATGAAATGGGCAAAGCCACGTTGATCATCGCGCTCGTACTTTGAGCCCGCTTCAATGCGAAAGCGCAGAGAGACCTGTTTTTCCGGCAATTTGTTGGGCCGGATTGCGTAGCGCATCCCATTGGGCAACACGCCATAGATCACATCCTTACTGGGCTTAAGGTCAGAGCCTTCCCAAGGCCAAACCGCTCCGGGTGGCGTGACCGCAATCGGGCGGGTCTGGCTGATGGCTTGCGCTTCTACCTGTTGAGGTAAAGCGGGCAAAGCGATCAAAAATGAAAGACAAAAAAGCGAAGCGGTGCGAACAATGAAATGTTTAATCATGGGTCGATCCAACCACAGGTTAAGCCCTTTGCCAAGGTGGGAGACGCGCTAGATGACGACGATCACAATCTTGTTTACAGTGCGTTCAACAACGACTTAGGGGGTCTAGGCGCATGCGCATTTTAACTCATTTCTGGCAGAAAATTAGCTCTTGCGCTTTGGCTGGCAGCCTTGCACTCGCGCCCCTTCAAACTGCCCAAGCCCAAACTACTCAGAGCGCGGGTATTGTCCGTCCAGGCGACCGCATTGCAGGGCCAGCCTTTGCCACCCGAAGCCCAGCCTATGGGATGAATGGTGCGGCGGCCACTGCCCACCCGATTGCAACCCAAATCGCTATCGACACACTCAAGCAAGGCGGGACGGCGGTAGACGCAGCGATTGCCGCCAACGCAGCCTTGGGTCTGTTGGAGCCAACTGGCAACGGCATTGGCGGCGACCTCTTCGCGCTGATCTGGGACCCCAAGACGCAAAAGCTCTCTGGCATCAATGGTTCAGGCCGCGCGCCCTTGGGTATGAGCCTTGCTGATCGTGCCGCGCGCGAAGCCAAGATCAAAACCAGAGTTCCCGGCAGCAGACCGTCATTTGGTAGCGTGACCGTTACCGTTCCGGGTACCGTCGATGCTTGGTTTTCAATGCACAGCCGGTTTGGTAAACTGCCGATGGCCAAGGTCTTGGCCCCAACCATTGCCTATGCAGAAGCTGGCACCCCCGTCCCGCCCGTAATTGCCTACTATATGGCAAACAATCTCAAGCGCCTCGATGAGCGCGCCAAGGCGGGTGAAGTTGAAGAGTTTGAGAACGCCCGCAAAACCTACTTCGCCAATGGCAGCGTCAAAGCTGGCGAAGTGTTTAAAAATCCAGACCTAGCAAAAACCCTCAACCTCATTGCGCGGGGTGGACGAGACGCGTTTTATAAAGGTCCAATCGCCCAAACAATGGAATCCTATATGCGCCGCATTGGCGGCCCCCTGCGGGCGAGCGATCTGGCGGCGCACAAAAGTGAATGGGTGGAGCCGATCTCGGTCAACTACCGTGGCTATGACGTGTGGCAATTACCGCCCAACAGCCAAGGTGTTACGACCTTGCAAATGCTGGGCATCCTCAATCAGTTTGATTTGGCAGGGGCTGGATTTGGTACCGCTGAAAGCCTTCATTTGCAGATTGAGGCCAAGCGGCTTGCGTTTGAAGATCGCGCGAAGTTTTTAGCCGACCCGGCATTTGCTAATGTGCCGACCAAAGGCCTGATCGCGGCAGCCTATCTAAAAGGCCGCGCAGCCCTAATTGACCCCAGCAAAGCCAAGGTCGAGGTAGCCGCAGGTGATCCGAGCCAGTTTGAAAAAGGCGACACAACATTCCTTGTTACCTCTGATTCCAGCGGCATGATGGTCGCGCTGATACAATCCAACTACCGGGGCATGGGCTCTGGCCTTGTCGCCGATGGCTTGGGCTTTATGTTTCAGAACCGGGGTGAAGCCTTTGCGCTCGATCCAGCCCTGCCCAACGTCTATGCCCCCGGCAAACGACCCTTCCACACGATTATTCCGGGGTTTGTCACCAAGGATAATCAAGCTTTTATGGCCTTTGGCGTAATGGGTGGGGCCATGCAGCCGCAAGGCCAATCGCAAATCGTGATCAATATGATTGACTATGGCTTGGACGCCCAATTGGCAGGTGACGCGCCTCGCTGGCGGCATGAGGGTGGCTGTGAGCCTGAAGGTGGTTGCAAGCCCGGGCTTGGCCGGGTCGCCCTAGAATCTGGTCATACAGAAACAGCCCGCGCGGGCCTTGCCCAAAAAGGCTGGACGTTGATCGGGGCCGATGGCGATTTTGGTGGTTATCAAGCGATCAAACGCGACCCGAAAACAGGGGCTTATGAAGCAGCCACTGAAAGCCGCAAGGATGGTGTGGCCTTGGCTTATTAGGTCAGAATAAGAGGGGTAGCCAGCGCCAAACCTCAAGGATTCGATTGCCGCTAACGGTATTGAAACTTCAGGAAAGTGACAACCCGATTGTAAGGGTCTTTAAAGGCGCTTCTGACTTACATAGTATCATCACGTTTTTGGTTCAGGCTACTTCGTCAAGGAACCAACTATAGGAGTGTTTCCATGAGAAGAATGTTTGCTAGCACCCGCGCAACTAAAGCGGCCATGGCCACACTAGCGGCCGTAACCGTTCTAGCTGCCGTCCAACCAGCAAATGGGCAAGGCTATAATCAAGGGTACCCGTCCATTACCTTGTTTGCTGGCTTGGACTACAAAGGTCAGTCCGTAACCATTACATCCGACACCCCAAATCTGCGCGATCTGAATTTCAACGAAGTCAGCAATAGCCTCGTCGCGCGCGGGGAGTGGGAGGTTTGTCTTGATCCCAACTATAGTTCGCGATGCCGGACCTATAATAGCGCGATCACCGATCTGCGGTCATTTCGCGGACGCATTTCCTCAATCCGTTACGTTGGACGCGATGGCCAAGCCAACTCTACACCAGACTACAACGGCGGCTATGGCAATCCGCCCCGATACTCAGGACAGTCCACACCTGGCCGCGCGACAGTTTTCTTTCCGGGCTCGATCAATTTGGGGGGTGCGTTAACGCGGATGGATGGCAACCAGTTTTGCCGATCACAAGGCTTGAACGGGGCGGTCCATGCGGGGCAGGACCGGAACGGTTATCTCGAAGACGTCTTGTGCCGTCGCTAAATCAAATTTTACCAGACAATCAGCAAGGTCGCGGTGTTTACAGCGCGGCCTTTTTTGTTTCCTTTTCGTCATTCTATCCAAGAGTTCCTTTGAAGGGATAGACCACAGACGTTCTCGGCACTTGGATTTTGAAACATAACGCTAGATGCTTCTAGGTCTGCAAAGGCAACCAAGTACTGCCTCTTTTCACGTCTCGTATGTTTTGCCAAACATGAACGGAAGTGAAATGACCGCCTCACAGGTCGTTCAGATCGCCCCCGTTAAAAAGGTGACATCGCCCCAAGCGCTTGGCCTTGGTGCCTTTGATTGGAGACTGAACATGAAAAGAGCTCTGCTACTTGCCTTAACTGGTCTTGCCACTCTGGCCAACGCCCCTGCCGCTGAAGCTCAGCGCTTTGACCGCGGTCGCCCTTCCATCACCTTATACACCGGGACCGACTTCCGTGGACAAGCCGTAACCATTACCAGCGACGTGCCAGACCTGCGCCAGCTCAATTTCGACGAAGCCGCTGGCAGTCTGGTGGCACGCGGGGATTGGCAGGTCTGTCTGGATCACAATTATGGCAGTCGCTGCCGGACCTATAGTGACTCCATACCCAATTTGGAATCATTTATGGGCCGGATCTCCTCCATTCGTTATGTTGGTCGTGGGAGCTCCATTGATCCCCGCCCAGGTGGTGGCTTTGGTCCCCCAGGTGGCGGCTATGGCAACGGCACTCCTCCGCGCTACAACGGTCAGACAACTGCGGGGCGCGCCACAGTGTTCTTCCCCGGTGCCATCGCACAAGGTCAATTTGGCGGTCGCAATGACGCCAACCAGTTCTGCCGTAACCAAGGTCTGCGGGAGGCGGTCTACTCAGGCCAAGATCGCAATGGCAATCTGGAAGACGTTCTTTGCCGTCGCTAACGGCACGCCACGAACGGAAAAGGCCGCGGTGTTGCCACCGCGGCCCTTCTTTTTGATCAGTCTGATCGACGATTAGAAGTCGAGCGAAACGCGACCATACACATAGCGGCCGGAGAAGCCGAATGGCGAGTAACGCGAGAACGCCGATGCGCCCGAGTTATTCAAAGTGGTAAAGGTCGAAGGTGTCAACACCGTAGTGCCCGGTGTCATACGTGGGTAGACGTCAGTTACGTTTTCAACGCCCAAGGTCAGGCTGACCTTGTCGGTCAGCTTGTAACGGCCTTCGATATCGAACAGGACCTCTGGGATCAGCAAGATATCGCGCGCGGCGTCGGTGCCGGGCTCAGTCACTTCACCATAATAGGTGGCCTTGAAAGTCGTGCCAAACTTGCCAAGCGTCCAATTGGTGTTGAACGAAGCTTTTTCCTTTGGCTGGCCTTCGGTCAGCGTCAAGGTGTTGACGCGGTTAAACAATTGGGTCGGGGTCAAGCCAATTGCGGTCAAGGCTGGGATGACAGGGGTCCTATCCAACTTGGTTTCGTTGACGCTCAAGCTACCGGTGAAGTCAAAACGACCAAAGTCGGTGCGCAAGCGATAGCTAGCAACCAGATCCGCGCCCTTGGTGGTGCTGTCCACACCGTTCAAGAAGAAGCGAACGGCATTGATGCCGACGATGCCATTGGCAGCAAGCAAGGCCGCCACAGCTGGCTGGTTCAAGTTTTCCGACAATACGATGCGGTCGGTCAACTCGATCTGATAGGCGTCCAAGGTGACGTTGAAATCACCAAAGCGCAGCACGCCGCCGAACGAATAGTTCACCGAGTCTTCTGGCTTCAAGGCTGTACCGCCCAAAGCGAGACCAATCCGGTCGGTCGAAGGCACAGTCAAGATTTCCAGAGGCACACCGGCAACCACGTTGGTGGACGAGGCAGTGAAGAATTGCTGTTGTAGGCTAGGTGCACGGAAGCCGTTAGAGACCGAACCGCGCAGGGCAAAAGATTCGGTAAAGTCATAACGACCTGAGATCTTGCCGCTGACATTGTTGCCAAAGTCGGTGTAATCTTCGACGCGAACCGCGCCCGAGACCAACAAGGCATCGGTTACATTGACTTCAAGGTCGATATAGCCACCGATTGCATCGCGCGAACGACCAACTTCGTTAGATGGCTTAAAGCCACCAAAGCCTTGTGAACCAGCCACAAAAGCGCCCTGTTGGAAGTATGAACCAGCCTCACCCGCGAAAATCTCATAATGATCACGACGGGCTTCAAGGCCGACTGCAACGTTCAAGTCAGATGCCAAGCCAACATTATAGCCCTTAACGGCCGACAAATTGACGACGGTTTGGGTATTGTTAAAGCCACCGGCGTTGAACGAGGTTGGGCTTGCGACGCCCAAGGACCGGTTCAGCGTATTGCGGATTACAAATTCCATCTCGTTGAAGCCGCGGTTCAAGCTCAGATCAACGTCCCAGCCATTCCATTTGGTTTCCATGCCCAGAGCAAACGAGCTATCGGTGATGAGCGAGTTGATCTTTGGCAAGAAGCCGTTTGGATAGATTTCGACAACGTTGCGGCTGTCAGCTGGCCAACGGAAGAAGGCGGCTGAGGTGGAATCTCGGCCTTGGACGCTTGCCCAACCATAGAGACGGGTGGTGTCGCTCAGCTCGATATTGGCGTTTGCAAACAGGGTGCCTTGGATCAGTTCACCGTCACCATATTGTTGGTTCCAGCGGTTGATGGTGGCTTCACGTGGGTCGAGCGCGCCACCTGGCAACAAGTTATAGAGACGGCGGGTGTCATAACCTTGGCGGTTGATCGACTCGCGGTTTTGAATTTCTGCTGCAATGGTCAAAGAACCATTGTCGAACAAGGGCAAACCGACCCAAGCGTTAACAGTCGTGGTGGCACCGTCGTTCGCGTCCCGCGACTTGATTGTTTGCCAGCTTGGGTTGGCAACAATGTTAGCTCCAGTGAAGTTAGTGGTGCCGTTTGGCAAAGCTGGTGCCGGATCGGTGGTCACTGTGGTTTGGCGTTGGCCATAAGAGACGGTGACATTGCCGCCTTCGCGGCGCTGCTTGAGGCGCAAATTGATCACGCCGGCGATGGCATCAGAACCATATTGAGCCGACGCGCCATCGCGCAGCACTTCAACCGTTTCCAGAATGCCTGTTGGAATGGTGTTCATATCAACTGCAGAAGAACCACGACCGATCGAACCGTTGATGTTGACGAGCGAAGCTGTGTGACGGCGCTTGCCATTGACCAAAACCAAGGTTTGGTCAGGAGCCAAGCCGCGCAAGGTTGCTGGACGAACCGAGTCTGTGCCGTCCACAATGGCTGGGCGCGGGAAGTTGAAGCTTGGGAGCGCGGTTGCCAATTGCTGGTTCAATTCTGGCGAACCTTGCTGAGACAATTGTGCAGCGGATACCACGTCAACAGGTGCAGCAGTGCTAAGTGCGGAGCGCGCGGCTACACGGGTGCCGGTCACAACAACGACTTCGGCTTCCTTGGTGTCTGGCGCTACTTGCGCAAACGCAGGCGCAGCCAAAGCGGCAGCGCCCATCGCGATGATCATCGCGCGAATAGAAATGTCCATGATTTTTCGTTTAGAGCGGGTACTAACCTCGGGGCGCATGTGACCTCCGAACCCCGAGGTTTCAATTAAGCCTCTGTCACAATCTTGACATCGAAGGGGTAATTCGCCGTCTTACTAGTCTCGCTGTTGCACAATGGCTACAATTTCAGGTTCACGCGGAACTGACTTGCATCATTTGGCTTGGGGTGCCACGACTAAGCCAGCGCCGAGATCACGAAGAATCTCGCACTTTGGGAGACGTCCATGCATCCAGTTCATCATGCGGCACAAACACCGGACAAGCCCGCCGTCATCATGGCAGGCTCTGGCCAGAGCTTAAGTTATACCACGCTCAATTCTCGCTCAAACCAAGTCGCGCACTTATTACGCAGCCATGAGCTTAATGCCGGAGATGCGATTGCAGTCCTGCTCGACAATTGTCCAGACTATTTTGAGATCGCGTGGGGTGCCCAGCGTGCGGGCCTTTATTTCACTTGTCTGTCGACAAAACTGCAGGTCGATGAAATCGCTTATATCCTGACAGATTCTCACGCCAAGGTCCTGTTTGTTGGAGCTAATCTGTTGGCTTTGGCAGAAGAGGCGCTGGCCCACGCCGATGTAAAAATACCGGTTCTTGTGATTGGTGGGGAACCCCAAGGCCATACTGTTTTTTCGGAAGCGCGCGATACTCAGCCAGTGACTCCAATTGCCGATGAAAGTGCCGGTGCCGACATGCTCTATTCGTCTGGCACCACGGGTCGACCAAAGGGCATCAAGATCCCGCTGACCGGCGCACCGATCGACACAGCCAATGCGCTGCAAATGATGGCGCAAGCGATTTATGGGATTTCGGCCGATAGCCAGTATTTGTCTCCCGCGCCGCTCTATCACGCAGCCCCGCTACGCTGGTGTATGTCCGTTCATAAAATTGGCGGCACGGTTGTGGTGATGGAAAAGTTTGAGCCCGAGACCTATTTGGCCACGGTTGAACGCTACCGCATCACAGACAGCCAATTGGTGCCGACTATGTTTGTGCGGATGCTGAAGCTCGATGAAGGCATCCGCAAAGCCTATGATCTTTCTTCGCTTAAGATGGCCGTACACGCCGCAGCCCCCTGCCCGGTTGCCATCAAAGAACAGATGATGAGTTGGTGGGGGCCTATCATCCATGAATATTATGCGGGCACAGAGGGTAATGGCTTCTGCACCATCGGCCCGCAGGATTGGCTGCGCAAAAAAGGCAGTGTGGGGAAAGCCCTGTTGGGCGAGCTCCGAATTGTTGGTGAAGGTGGCGAGGTTGTGGCGGCCGGCGAGTCTGGCACGGTTTACTTCGCAAATGGGCCGCAATTTGAATATCACAACAGCCCCGAAAAAACCGCCGATAGTCGCAATGCCTTGGGCTGGTCGACTTTAGGTGATGTTGGCTATGTCGATGAAGAAGGCTTCTTATTCCTAACAGACCGCAAGGCCTTCATGATCATTTCAGGCGGGGTGAATATCTATCCTCAAGAAAGCGAAAATATGCTGGTGACCCATCCAAAAGTGGCTGATGTAGCTGTCTTTGGTGTGCCAAATGAAGAGTTTGGCGAAGAAGTGAAAGCCGTTGTTCAGCCGATGAATATGGCCGATGCTGGTCCTGAATTAGAGGCCGAACTCCTCGCATTCTGCCGTGCCAGCATCAGCCATGTGAAAGCACCCCGTTCGATTGACTTTATGGCAGAACTGCCGCGATATCCCACCGGTAAACTCTATAAGCGGCTGCTACGCGACCGCTATTGGGCCGGTCGGGAGAGCAAACTTGTCTGAAGTTAAAAACCAAGCACAAAGAGAACTCTGGAACACATTCGCGGGGGAGCGTTGGACGAGGCGGCAAGTAGATATTGACGCTATGCTATTGCCTTTCACTCAGGCCCTGATGGAAGCATCAGGGCTAATGGATAGCGCGCCGCAAGTTGTTTTGGATGTGGGCTGCGGCTCTGGCGAAACCTCCCTTCTGATGGCGGACCTTGGTCACACGGTGACAGGCGTAGATATCTCATCCTCTTTGCTGGCCCTGGCCAGCAAGCGCGCGGGCGATCGTACCAACGTATCTTTCTTGGAAGCTGATGCTTCAGACGCGACCTTTAATGGTCAGTTTGACCTATTGATCTCACGCTTTGGGGTGATGTTCTTTGACAACCCACAAGCAGCCTTCAACCATATGGTGCAACAGATAAAGCCCGGCGGGCGGGTCGTGTTTGTCTGTTGGCGCCCACCCGGCGAGAATGAATGGGTGACCATGCCTATGGGGGTTTTGGTCAGTGTAACCGAACCTCCAGCCCCGCCGCCACCCGATGCGCCCAGCCCATTTGCGTTTGCCAATCCAGATCGGGTCACCGCTATTTTGGAAGGGGCAGGCTTAAAGGATGTCATATTTACTCCGGTTGATGCGGCCATGCCGATGGGTTCCGATAAGGGTGCCGTACATGCCGCTGACTTTATCATGGAAGTTGGCCCTGCCGCACTGCCCATCGCGCAATTGTCGCCCGAAGGTATCGCGATGGTCCGAGAGAAAATTGAACTTGAAATCCAACCGCGTCTTGACGATGGCCTCTTGACCCTAGGTGGCGCGATTTGGGTGGTAGAAGCGCGCAAGCCTTAAGGGATCGCGATTTAAGGCTTATCCCGATACTTATTGGTGATGGGATAGCGTCGGTCCCGTCCGAAGTTGCGTGTGCCTATCTTGACGCCTGGAGGCGCTTGGCGGCGCTTATACTCGGCAACATAGAGCAGGTTCTGGATCCGGTGCACGACTGCCGGATCATGACCGCGCGCGATCACATCCTCAATCTCAGCCTCTTCCTCAACAAAGCCATGCAGCATGTCGTCAAGCGCTGGATAGGGCGGCAGACTATCCTGATCGGTTTGATTTTCTCGCAACTCTGCCGAGGGTGCCTTGTCGATGATACGTTGGGGAATAACTTCGCCGGCAGCGCCAAGGCCAATGTGGCAAACATGGGCGTTACGCCAGCGTGACAGGCCATAAACCTCCATTTTATAGAGGTCTTTCAAGGCATTATAGCCGCCACACATGTCGCCATAGAGCGTGGCATAGCCGACTGCCATCTCGCTTTTATTCCCGGTCGTCAAAACCATGTGGCCAAACTTGTTGGATAGCGCCATTAGCAAAACAGCCCGGCTACGGCTTTGAATGTTCTCCTCCGCGATCCCAGCTTGCGTGCCCTCAAACTGTCCACTCAGCATGTGCGCGAAAGCGTCCACCGCTGGCTCAATTGAGATAACGTCATAGGGAATGGCCAAGCGGCGCGCATTATCGGCGGCATCTTCCAAGCTTTCTTGGCTGGTAAAGCGCGAGGGCATCATCACACAACGCACACGGTCAGGCCCCAAAGCGTCCGCTGCTACCGCCGCACTCAGCCCAGAATCGATCCCACCTGAAAGCCCCAACAGCACACCGGGGAACCCGTTCTTATTGACGTAATCCCGCAAGGACAGGACCATGGCGGCATAATCGGCCGCCTCGCCTTCAACCTGATCTAGTTGCTCCGCAGCAGCGCAAACCCAAGCATCACCTTGCTTTTCCCAATGCGCGCTCGACAGGCATTCCTTAAAATTGGGGAGAGATTGGACACACTCTCCGTTCGCATCCAGCGCAAAGCTGCCGCCATCAAAGCAGAGCTCATCCTGACCACCGATTTGATTGACATAGAGAAGCGGAAGCCCAGTTTCTGAAACCCGCGCCCGCGCGCTGGCTAAACGCTCTTGCTTGACGGGACGACGATAGGGCGAACCATTGGGCACGATTAGAAGCTCGGCATCTTGTTGCTTTAAGCTCTGCGTCACGCGGTCGAACCAGATGTCCTCGCAAATGGGGATTCCGACTTTTATGCCCGCAATAGTCACCGGCGCGGGCAAAGGCCCTGAGTTAAACACCCGCTTCTCGTCAAACACGGCATAATTGGGCAATTCGTGCTTAAACCGCAGCTCCGCGACACGCCCCTCTGACAGGATCGCCACCGCATTATAAAGACCAGTCGCATCCCGCCAGGGCGTGCCGATGATAACAGATAGGCGCGTCCCAGCGGTTTCGACCGCTAATTCCGCAAAAGCCGTCTGACAGTCCTTCACGGCTGCGGGCTTCAGCACCAAGTCCTCTGGGGGATAGCCAATCAAGAACAGCTCAGGGAAAACAAGGATATCAGCACCAAGGCTCAAAGCCTCATGCAGGCTTGCCTTAGCTTTGGCGAGATTGCCCGAGATATCCCCGACAATGGGGTTTAATTGGGCAGAGACGATGTGCAGCTTCTGTTGGGTCTGGCTCATAGGCCTAAACTAACCCGTTACGCGGCTCGGTTCAAAGGTTTGCGCTGAGAATGGTTTCAATCTGCAGAGCTAGGTCCATTGCAGACAGCGCATCTTGATTGGAGACCTCAACATAGGGGGCGGCGCAGGCCGCCACAAACTGAGCCAACATTTGGGCGACTGGGTCTGAATCTTGGGCAACAAAGGGCTTTGGGTTTGGCCAATTGACCCCGTGAGAAACAACGCCGCGCACAAAGTCGACGCTCATGTACGATTGCCCTTGGCCCGTATCCATAATCCATTGCGTGGTCCGAACACTGGCGGTACGTGTCGCCCGCAAGCGGGCCTCGCAACCACCTTTGAAGCGGATACGCGCTTCAGCAGAATCAATCGCAGCACCCCGTCCACCCAGTTTCGTTGCCCGAACTGA
>Ga0247831_1006843_pt1 | contig 13145 bp, 11 predicted proteins | sample LaCruzMarch2015__9_FD_192406 | JGI IMG/M metagenome (GOLD analysis project Ga0247831, IMG submission 192406) | Freshwater microbial communities from meromictic Lake La Cruz, Castile-La Mancha, Spain - LaCruzMarch2015_1m | ecosystem: Environmental > Aquatic > Freshwater > Lake | place: Spain...
CTGGTGGGGGGGGGGTATAAGGTTGGGCATGGAAACAGCTTTGCGCGAATCGGCGGAAATTATATTCTGGCTCAACCACGATTGTTTTCCCTTGGGAGGGGCTTTTGAAAAGCTGGCTTTAGTTTTGCAGGATAGCAATGTGGGCTGCGTGTCGGCTTGGTGCCGGATGAGGGGGTACCCTGATTATCCGGTGAATCCAGGATTTGTGGGCCGTCGGCAGTTAACCATGCCAGAGGGTGCGTCCCTTGTGCCTGTGGATGGCGTGAACGGCAACTTCGTTGGATTTCGCTGCGATGCAGTCCGCAGAGTTGGTCTTCCGGATCCCCAAACTTTCCCTCACTATGGCGACGGGGTGTACACTCTACGTTTCTCGCGAGCCCGCTACAAGGTCTTGGTATGTAGAGAGGCAAAAGCGGACCTTGATTATGAATTAGAAAGAAGATTGTCTCCTTTCTGGCGTGTTGCTGTAAACAAGGGCGGTTTGGTCCAGTGGTTCAGATATTTTTTCCTGTCACCAAGGTCCTTATTTCATATCCGCAACCGCTACCAACAGACACGATTCTTGCGAGGCGCATGGCAAGCTCTGCCGCGCACTTTGTTGATTAACTCACGGGTGACGTGTGAAATTATCTGCGGATTCTTGCTGCGCAAGTTACTTGGCACCACAGCGGCCCGAAAGAAATGCGTGCAAGCAATGCAAAAGTCTTGGCCAGCCAAAAAGTTAGAGACGGAGTTGTCCCTTCTGGAAGTCTAAGTCGGACATGCACCCGTCCACGTTATGCTTAGGCCTACATTTTAGAAATGCTTCACATCAGACGTAGATGATAATCTTCTCTTCCGAGTTTGCTATGGGTATGTGCCATGTCCGACAAACCGCCTGCTTGATTCTCAGAGCCGCACAGCGAACCGAGCGGTGGAAACCTGGTAACGTCCATCACTGCCCCATCGATCACGATTTGAAGATGTTTGATTTGAAGCACGACCGGAACGGCACCATGACGGTCGGCGCGCCCGTGGGGTCAGATAGCAACAAACTGGCGGCGGCCTGTTCGAATTTCCGATCGGTCACCACCGGCTTTTGGTGACCCAACTGGTTTGAGGGCGGGGAGCTGTGTGGCTGTGGGCATTTTTAAACGAGCAAGGACCTTGAGACTTGCCTCCGCGCTTGGCTTGGACAACTTTTGTCTCTTCGGCCCGCCGGGCCTCCCGAATCCATGGACCTTCGCAGCATTTCTGGCAACCAGATAACCATCTGGGTGGTGCTGCTATTAGGCTTGGTGGTGGCGCTGGTGGTCGGGAGTGCGGTGGGTAGCGCAGACACGCGATTTGTGGCTGCAGTGCTCGCGATCATTCCGGCGACGATCACTTTTGTCAAACTGAGGACGAATATCTGGGTGCTCCTGCCCATCAGTTGGTATCTAACTGGGAGATTCAATTGGTTGCCCGTGCCCTTCACGGTGCGCGATCTCTGTTTCATGGGGGTGATTTTCGCTTTTGTTGTATTTGTAGCTACTCGGGCACTCCCCTGGAAGCGAAAGCCGAGCACATTAGACTACCTCATTTACATCAATCTCGCCTATCTTGCGGTCGTCTTTTTCCGTAATCCGGTCGGCGTTTTTGCGATGCAGTCGAGCATGGTAGGTGGCCGGCCGTATTTCGAGGTCGGCTTGGCTTATGGTGCATTTATGATTCTCAGTCGGGTGCAAATCACCGATTTTATCGCCAAGATTTTCCCGCTTTTTTTTGTCATTCCCGCCTGGTGCACGGGTACTCTAGACGTAATCGCACGTATTAACCCCCAAACTGGCTATGTGATGAATTCGGTCTACAGCGGCGTGGGCGGAATAACTTCCGCATTTGAAACTGAAGCCGAACTTGGCACCACGCGCATGACAGGGCTGCTAAGCGCAGGCTTATCCTCAAGTCTGGCTCTTTGTGCGAAATATAATCCCATCAGCTTAATTTCGCCGCTCTACCCTCAGCGGGTCATGATGCTTGCAGTAGCATTTGGCGCGATCTTTCTCTCCGGTTTCCGTAGCGCTCTGCTCTTTGCATTTGTAGCGTTTGTGCTCTCGTCTATTTTGAGGGGCCGTTTAAAAGACATATGGGTGGCGTCTGCCGTGGCGCTGTTGGCTTTGGTCTCACTCATCTCCATGCAGGGAAGTATTCTCCAATTACCTCTGACCATGCAGAGGGCGTTGTCTTGGTTGCCGGGTGATTGGAACCAAGAAGCCGTCATCGACGCAGAGGGTTCCACCCAATGGCGGGTCGAAATGTGGGGATGGGCGTGGAACGACAACCGAATTTTGCGTGACCGTGTGTGGGGCCAGGGTTTCGGTCTTTCCATCGACGACATGAACTTGATTGCGACCTCACTAGTGGCAGGGCGAGGGGGTTCCAGCCTCCTCGGTGGTTCAGATCGAGAAAACTTCATGATCACAGGTGCATTTCATAACGGACCTCTCTCAAGTATTAAATACATTGGAATTGTCGGATTGTGTCTTTACTACCCGCTGATGTGCTACATGGCCGTCTTGGCATGGCGGCTTTGCAAGCGCGCCCGGGACTCCAAGGCGTTTATGTTGGCTTTGTTTGTTAGTATTCCCATTATTTACGAGCCTTTCAATTTTTTATTTATTTTTGGTGCTCTTGACAGCAACTATCCTCAACTTCTTTTCTGGGCCGGACTTTTGAAGTTGACGGCCAATTACCTTGAGAAAATAGAGGCTAGGAAGAGAGATCCAGCAGTGATTGAGCCTGGTGTGCAACTGTGGAAACGGGACCGAACAGGACTTGATGTACTAACGTCCCCGTAGGCCTCCTAGGACAAATACATTGCACGCCTCCGAGGGTCAGGTCTGCCGCGCCACGACTACTACGTCGAGAAGTGCTAGCGTCTCGTCTTCGCGTTGACGGGCCTTGGCTCGTAGTGCGGGTTTTATTTTGTGGATGTAATCCTTCTCCGCGGTCCTTAGTGCAACCACCTCTTCGATAACGCAGCCATTGGCTTTCATTGCGTCGAAGATCTCATCGGCAAAATGGCCGGCGGTTCGACGGTATTTGGGAAAAATGAGATTATATAACCAGTCGGGGTAAGTCTGAAAATCGAGTGGCGGTAAGGGATCCTCAAAAAATTCATGGCCCGAGAGATCGAATTTGTGGACATGCATGGTGCCTGGCTTGGACATTTCACGGCAGCGACGGAAGAAGCCATTCAGGTCCTCGACGTGCTCTAAAACGTCAAACGAGTAAATCAGATGTGGTGGTTCTGGAAGCCCTACCGATTCGAGTAGCCCAGTATGAGCCGTGGCCACTTGCGGATTGAGTCGTGTCGGCTCGCCACCAGCCAGGATTGTTCCCAAGTTGGGCAAAGCCGCGTCCGCAGCAAGGGCATCGACAACGGCTCTGTGGAGCGGGGAGACAACGATCGGTCTCTGGTCAAGCAAGTGAACGTGCCGCGCTCCCATGCCGAGAGCCATATCTGCAGGTGCTAGGCAGTCGCCTGAACCGATCTCCGCGACGAGGCCACCCCGCAACTCTGAAACAGTCTGGAAATAAGGCAGTAGTGTTAGGCAAATCCGACAGTGGCGCTCTAGCGCTGTGGCTAAGCCACTTTGAACTACGTGGAGGTTGGGCTTTTCGGGGAGCCCGAGTAGCTGCTTAAGGCGCCAACGTGAAGCGTAGTAAAACGCCTTAAAGACTCTATGTTTGTGCAGCAAGTTCATTTGACCGTGCGCAGGGTGCTAAGCTCTCTCAGCAAGCTGCGGTAAGAATGCCCGTATCGGGTATAGTTGTAGTTGTTTTCAACGGCAAGCCGTCCCGTGACTCCAAGCCGACTGCGCAATTCCGAGCCACTCGCCAGTGCCCGCATCGCCTCAGCCATACTGCGCACAGACTTTACGCACAAACCGCCCTCCATGCGATCGATACAACCGGCGGCGCGGGCAATCCACGGCTTTCCGTAGGACATCGCTTCCAGAAGTGCTATTGGTTGCGCTTCGTTATTGGCAGAAAGGACAAAAATATCACAGGCTTGAATAGCTCCCAGCGTATTTTCCCGATCGATCTTTTCGAGCCATACAATGCGCTCTCCGCGTGAGCAAGTGTGTGCTTGAGCGTCGGCTTTTTGGAAAGCGGTAGAGCACTCGTTAAACTGGCTTCCGATAAAAATGAGGATTGAGTCGGGTATGGCAGCTTCGCGGAAAGCGCGGACGGCAAAACCTTGGTCCTTGCGCCACGAGTAATTGGCAACGCAAAGGAATAAATGCGCCGCGCGTGGGATACCGTGCGCGTTGAGAAACTTTTGCGCAGGCTGAGCGACAGAGATATCCGGAACTTCAACGCCATTCGGGATAAATCGGATACCTGTGTGGCGAACAAACCTAGCTAAAAAATGGTCATAAAACGCCGCCCTGTCGATTTTCGTGTTAAGAAACACGACCCGATCCAGACATTTATACCATTTGAGCATTTGCATGCTCTTGAGAAATGACCACAGCAGGGAACCCAACCCGAATGGAAAAGTGCGCACCGGCGTCCATACTAATGCGCCGTATCCGTGGCTGGTGAGAACTTTTCGGGCGTGCAGCTGCTCGAGGATGGGAGATGCCAAATAGAGGGGCCAAGAGTAGCTGTGAAAAACGATAACATCACAAGGTGTCGACCGCAGATAAAGGATGTAGGCGTCTGTATCGCCGCAATATGGGTTTCTGAAGTGGGGGGATCCGTATATTGCAAACTCTCGGACCTTAATTTTGGGTTCCTCAGCCAAAAGAGCCCGATCCGGATGGGGTTCGGTGGCAACGTTGACCTCGAATCCCTCAGCAGCAAAAGCGCGCGCCTGCATAATCGCCGCTTGTGCCACCCCATCTTTAAAAGGCGGGAACGTTGGTGTAGCCAAAAGAACCTTTAAAGGCGCATTCTTCGCCGAGTGTGGCGTTGGTGTTTTGCTCACGTCTTGATTAGCATTTTGCAAGGGACATGCAGGAATTCACCATGTCGTCCTCATCGGGGTATATTGGTGAATGAGCCGAGAAGCACATTTACGCTCGTCTGGTGCCCGCAATTACGTGATTAGAGCCGTATTTTGACAGTTCCTCGTTTGAGAGAACGGCGCTCTTCGCGCCACGCTCGTAACTTACGGATGGGGCCAGTTGGGAGAAACTCTGCAATGCGATGGACTGTTCTCGAAACTTTGGGTCCCGCGGGTTGCAATGGGGCAGCCCACATACTCACGTAGTCCGATTGCTGGGGAGGGTGGGCAAACACATTCGTCTGACGAATGCGCCGGGCACTGGCAAAAAGCAGCGTGGCCTGCTTCGATTGGTATTCAAATCGCCGTCGCGTAACACGGGGGTCGATGATCTCCCGCCAGTGACCCTTACGGCGGAACAACATGCGCTCAACCTCGAAGCCGTTCTCGGGTGAGAGCACCCGGTAGAGTAACTCGGGCGAGAATTGGTAGAACCCATGGCCTGCGAAGCCGCTCCACGGACACACTGTGATGAAGTGCCCGCCAACCGCCGTAGCTTCCATGCAGTTCTTGATTGCGGTGGGAAAGTGAAAGATGTGCTCTAGCGCTCCGCCGTCAAAAACGCAGGTCCATCTCCTCTCGGGTTCCACCACCAGCGGCAAGTTGAGATCATGAATGATGTTTGCTCCCTCGTAGTCGGAAACATCGATGGTATCGAGTTTCCGCGCGCCTAAGCTGATGAAAAGATTGTCGGCGTAGCTCACTATTGGCTTTGGTGGAGCAGTCGGACACACCGATGCGTATTCGGCTTGTGTCATGTAGAGGCTCTGTCGCCCGAGAGTCAGGGTGCGCGCGAAGTCCACCCCGCGCGCGGCCTCGCCGGCAAGGAACCTGGCTGTCCAGACATCGACACCCATGGGTTATAGCTTTAAAGCGAAGGCCAATGCCGTGCCACGGACGAGCGACACGGGTAGGCCGCAGGTTTTGAGGACGGCGACAACTTCGGGGTGGTTCGGGGCGCAATCATGCCAAGCGACGCAACCTCCCGGGCGCAGGAGTTCGAGAGCTTTTGCCGTATCGTTGCGCACGTATTCGTAGCTATGAGCGCCGTCTACAAAGACGAGGTCCATACTGTTCTCGTAAGGTGCTGTGTCGAATAGCGCGGAATCAGCTTCAAGAAATGTGACTTTCCCTCGGAGTTCCTTGGGCAGGAGCTCACCCTTAAGCGGTTCAGCAGCGATTTCACGTTCACTCGGTTTCTCCACGCGCAGTGTGCCAGCCTCCAAGTCTGGTGGCAGGTCGAGGGTGAAGACTCGGCCGTCGGGCGGTAGATTGATCGCGAGTTGGGTTGTAGATACACCTTTGTAGGTGCCAAATTCGAAGACCCTTTTGGCTCCGGTGCTGGTAATCAGCGCGGCCAAGGCCCCAGCCTCGAGCAACGTGATCGAGGCCTGCGCGCCTGAAAACAATTGGAAGGTGAATCGGCCGGAAGACACAATGCCGTCTAAATTCACCTCGGGAAAAACCCTGACGTCAGCATCCGCCGACTCGATTGATGCGGCTGTGGCGTTGGCTACCCCCAAAACATGCCGTAGATCGGCGGGGCAGCGAAACCCGATCTTCACGAGGCGTTGTGCAAACTCGAATATTTTAGTCATGATGATGGCTTATTAGGTCCGAAACGCGAACACCCCACGAGACTGCGCGAGCAAACGATGCCTAACTTCGGATGAAATGATGCCGAAGAATGACAACGCTGAGAACACTAAAATTATAACGATTGAGAAAGTGAAAACTGGCCATGAATCGATGCTAGGAAGAAATGTAGCTGTAAGACCCGCCGCCGCAAAAATACCGGCGGCGGTGGATGCTGGGGCCTTGAGCGGCGCGGCTGTTGTTAACAACCGCCTCGCAGCGACTGATGAAAACGCGACGGTAACCAACAAATGTACCAATAGATAGGCTCCCATCAAGCCTGAAATCCCAAAGTGGGCAGCGGCGGGTATACCAATGGCAAGAAAAACTGCGGCTTCGGAAAAATAGAGGTTTCGCACTGGGCGAAGATTGCCGGCGATACCGAAAAGACCAACCAGGCAGCGACTGCAAGTTGTGGCCAGCAGCAGCGCCCCAAGCATAAGATCCCATCGAAAATTCCACTCGATTACTCCCGAAGTCCACCACTTCACAACTGTGGCGTTGGCCACGATTAAGGCAACGGCGCCGGATGTGGCGATGAAGAGGGAAGCACGGAAGATGTCTGTAAAGCGTTTCCTCAGGAGGTCGGATTCTTTGCGTACAAACATTTCCGTAAGCGCGGGTGCAGAGGACTCTAGCAGCCGCCCGGTTAACTGGGTGCCCAAAGAGTAGAATTTAGTGCCTATCGAGTAGGTTGCCGCTGCCTCCAGTCCCGCAGCGCGACCGAGAATCATAATTTGTGATGCGTTGACTAGTTGTGACCCGATAGCCATGAGCATAACATCCTTCCCAAAAATAAACATTTCCTCAAACGCCACCCAGCTGGGCTTAGTCCAGTATCCACGTGAAGGATAAAAGTTGTTCCGAATGCAGAATATAAATCCCCAAGCCGTGCAGACGACCATCGGCGGAAGGCTTGCCCAGGCAAAACTGTAAATACCCCATCCAGCTTTAAATCCAAGCCACAAGCAACAGAACCCGCCGACCAAAGAAACGACCCCAAAACCATATGAAACATCAAGGCGTTGGAATGCCCACAAGGGTGAAGTAACTGACCTTAAGATAATGGTAGCCCCCGAAAGCACACTCAAAATAACAAGTATATTTCGGAAGTCGTTCGCAAGTGAACCCGGAATGTTGAACAACGGCGGCGCAATCAGAGCAAAAAGGCTACCTAACACCGCAAGCAATGCACCCTGCACCACAAAGACTAATCCACCGGTTAAGAGCAAAGCTCCGTAGGGGCCACCATTCAAATTGTCTTTGTGGTTGGCCAGGAGGCGACTCATCGCGCTGGAAAGTCCCAGATCGATCAGCAGAAAGTAGCCACCTATTTGCTGGGAGAGGGCCCATAGACCGAATTCCTCCTTACCTAGATAATTCAAAGCGAGGGGAACGCTAAGTATTGTGAAGCCGATGTTGGCCACCACCTGCGCATAGCCCATGGCCGTGTTCTTAGCGAACTGCCTTGAGCGTTTCACGAGAGAGCTACCAAATTCTCCGAAACGTTCTGAGTGCCGGCATCCCTCTTGAGCACGCTGCTGTAAATGCCCAAATGCTCTCGGGTTACTGACTCTGCCGCGAATTGTTTTTTGCAGGACGAGAGGGCTGCTTCGGCTAAATCTAGCCTCGCGCTCTTCGCCAAAACAAGCCGCGCGATGGCGGCACTGATCTCGTCGGTTGAAGAGGGATTGAAGAGTAAGCCGGTCACATTGTGCTTAATCAGGTCTGGGATTCCGCCCACTCTGGAAGCTGCAAATGGTAGACCCGCAGCAGCTGCCTCAAGAATTACCATTGGACAGTTGTCCTCGAAGGAAGGTAAAACTCCCACCGTCGCTTGTGACATCTCATTCTGAAGCGCCCTTTTGTCCAGTGCCCCGAGGTATTCGCACCAAGGACGCTCGCCGACCAGCTGTTGGAACTCCCGGTAATATACGTCGGCCTCGCTACCCCCTCCGGCAAAAACCAATTTTAGTGTTCGTGTGGCAGCCAATGACTCAAGCGCTTTTATCAAGCCAATCTGATTTTTTCGTGAACAAATATTGGCAGCGCATAAAATTCGCGGCGGAGACTCGGGCCTGCGGGGTAGGTTAAAAAAAGAGGGGTGGACTGCGTTCGGAACAAGCCAGGTGCGGCGGGTGTAAGGCGCAACATTTGACTGGGTGTAGCTACTGATGGCGACGACACCGCCTGTTTTTCGAAGGCAGAGCCGCTCCAATCGAGAGGCGAACCAGTAGTAAGTCAGGGGCTTGGCTTTCAAAAATTCAGCTACTAACCGCATATTGCCGTGGATGGTCAGGACATTGGGAAAGCCGGACAAGACGGCGCACATGGCACAATCACGCTCTGTGCCCTGCCCGTGAACGATATCCGGTTGGATCTCCCTGATTTTTCGGCGCGTCGCCCTGATGCAGCCTTGGTAACCAGTGCGGAGCCAACCAATCTTGGGAACGTGAAGGGGGTGAAAGAAGATGTTGTCTGCCAGCTTTTCGGGGGAACGTTTTGGCATTTGCTGCAAGCACGACACAACATGCACCTCAACCGCGCTGCCAAGTTTCTTAAAGCCTTCCAAAAGTGCTTCAGGTGCCGGGCCGAAAACCGGCTCATTCAAGTGGTACTTTCGCTGGATCTCGCGATTGTCGTTGGTGAGTTGAACTATGCGCATTCTGTGAATTTCTAAGAGTCAGTCTCTCGAGTTAGTGGTGGCGGATGATCTAATGAGAAGTCTCAAGGCATGTGTCGGTAGAGTTAGCTTGCGGGTGTAATTTATCAGGTTATGCATAAGGCGTGCATTCATTTGAAATCTTCTTGGCGGCACGTTTCAGAGACTTTCCAGTGCTGCTCGCTGCGACGAGGCAATGCGTAGCTTTGTGGCGGCCTCAACGAATTGTGGTGGCTGTTCCATCTCAGGATCAAAAGGCAGTTCAGGCCGGCTTGGGGCCTGCTGTAGAGGTCATTGACGAGAACACGCTTTTTAAGGGCTTCGACCGTGAAGCTTTCCGTAAACGCCCGATTCCCTACTTTCCAGGCTCTTTTGGATGGTATCTGCAACAGTTTTTAAAGATCGAATACTGCCGCCAAAGTGCGGCGCGTTACTGTCTCGTGTGGGACGCTGACACCGTGCCGTTGCGCAGGTTCCAGTTTCTCGACTCAACCGGACGCATTTATCTGACCAAGGCAAAAGAGTTCCACAAGCCCTACTTCCACACTTTCAGAGAGCTTTTCGCCGTTTCCGCACCATCTGCGCAGTCGTTCATTTCCCAGCACATGTTCGTGGAATGCTCCGCTATGCGGTCAATGTGCAGCATGATCGAAGGGCGGCATAAGGTTGACCATTGGACGGACGCGCTGGGCACAATACTTGAGAGCCACCCCGATCGGGCCAATCTTTTCAGCGAGTATGAAGCCTATGCCAACTACATGCTTCTCTACGAGGCTGAGAAAGTCGTGACGCGTAATCTTTCTTGGGAGCGACGAGAAAGCAACCGAACGTGGGCGGTTCCCTCGCATCAGTTGGATGGCGCGAGGAGGAGGGGTCTGGACTTCGTCGCCTACGAATCCAAAAATACGACTTGGTCAAGGGCTCTGCTCAAATCGCTCGAAAAAGCTCCCTTGGCTATCAAGAGGCTGGCTATTGCTTCCGTCCTTCAGCGATCCTCCGGCGCAATTTGAGCGGAAGCAACTTCAGGACGAAGCCCTTGAAGCTGGTTGGGAAGAGCATAGTGGCCAGTTCCACCGGCGAGAGCATTCGGGCGCGGAGAACTTTCCGTGCTCGATTCAAGCTCGCGGGCGACGGAGTAAACGCGATTTTTGCCGCTTCTAATAGACCCTCTTCGCTGGCCTGATGGATGGTTACACGCCAGTTGTCCAGTTCGGAAAGATACGGCACGAGCCAGTGGCCCTTGCGGAGATTGGCATCGTGACTGAACAGAAAGCCACCGACAGGGATAGCGTCCTTTAACAGCTCGAATTCCTCGATTTGCTCCCGCGGATTGTTGCCGCCGTCGAGAAACACCAGATCAAAGCGCGGATGTTTGGTGAGCAGCCCCGGAATTACCTGTTGGGAAAATCCGCTGATTGGCTCGAAAAAAGCAAAGTAGCCGGGATCCACAGATGCAATGTTGGCCTTCATTTCGGCAAACACGTCAGGGTCCGCCTCGATGCCAATGAGCCTACCCGAATTTTGATGCTTGAGAGCCTCGCAGAAAGTCAGGGTGCTCCCACCGCCCTTGTATGTGCCGATTTCAAGGATCGTCGGGTTGGGTATGGTGGCAACCCGACTGCTGAAGATCCGTTTTTCCATGGGATGGAGTTGTGATTCAATCGTGTTCATTTGTTTTTGGAATGGGAATGCTCTTATCATTTATGGCGTTGCTTACGCCAAAGAGGGGCCCTTTCGAAGCTGCGGACGGCATCATTTTTTGCGGAACTGTGTGTCACACGCAGATAATCCAATTAGAAAGCGACTTTGTCTAACCCGGCCTTGTTTTGCTTGAGTTGAATCTGCAAACCGCTATGGGCTAGTCTGAAGGAGGTTTGTTGGGTTGTGAATATTTTTGTATCGTGTCTTATATATGATATTGCAAGTTTTTATTATGGGACTTCAGGTTCTTTGTTAGATTGTTGCAGCAAAAGAAGAAATTGCACCGATCGGTTCTTTGCTGCTTGGTATGTGAGATGTCGGCCTGAGTCTGTAAAATCTTGTCTCTCTGTATGTACACCCAGTCCTGCTTCCCGAACAACTGGTATGATGGCTGCCACTTGATCGAGAAAGTGGCTGTTGCCCTGTCGTTGGATCTTCGCCGGTTGCTCACCGGCGTATGCCCACGGCAGGACGTAAACCGCACGGATACCACGCCGCTTGGCTTCTTGACGGATGTTGGCCAGTAACGCCGCGGCTTCAGAAGATAGTGAAAGGGTTACACCTTCATTGGTGGTCACTGTGCCGATGGTGAAGTTGCGCCGCTCGTCGGTGACTCGGAGACCGCCAGGCTGGGAGTTTATGGAGCTGTAGCGGTAGAGGGGCAGGCCCATGGCGAGTTTGCCGATCATGGTGATGGCGTGGCCGCCACCCGCCTGGAACTTGGTGAGGTCGGAGGCACTCGATGAAAAACTCTCACCTTTTTGCCAGTGAAGCATCTCGGGCTTACCGAGCGAGTAAGCAAGGCGTGTGGCCAAACTGGTGGCGGCGACGTCTTCGCCGGTCAACAAGCCGGGTTCGATGCTGACAATCAGAGTGTCTCCGGGTTACAGGGCCGCGAGACCCAAACAAAGAGAAAGATCTCCAAGGTGAGAGGGCTGACGCACCCGAGCAAAAAAGACCGACAATCAAGATGGTTGTGCGGTCATATCGCGACATAGCCTGATCGTCCGACTTGACCAACCTCTGAAAAAAACGGACGGGTAAGCAAGATCAACCCGAGCGTCAGGATAAGGTAGAGCCCGAAACGTAGCTAGGAGAAATTCATGGATGGGCGACGCGGTGCTTGCTTTGGGCAGAGAGTGTCTCAACATTTTGATGTCATGCCCTTAGCAGCAAACTCTCTAAACTTCTTACGTGGAGTAGCCATTAATTAGAATGCACAAGTCCAATAAAATGCTCGGTGTGGACGTTTATCCCTTGGGCCTAGGGACGGGCCGGTTGGCTTCACTGGGTGCGGGCTACTCAAGCCGCGATGCTCGATCTCTGGTGCACGCGGCAGCCGATTTGGGGGTGAACTTCATAGATACGGCAGACAGTTACGGCTCGAGCGACTGTGAAAGTTTGCTGGGCCGTATCTTGAGGGAGATGCCGCGTTCGTTTTTTATCTCAACAAAGGTTGGTTACCGGTTTGCTGACTTTCCTAGGCCATTCAAATGGCTAAATCAGTTTGGCAAAAAAGCCATGCAACGCGCGCGCTTACCCCAGCGTTTTGACAAAAAGTATATTAGCGCCTGCCTTGAGGGGAGTCTGCGGCGCTTGCGCTTACAGCAGATTGATTTTTTCTTTCTTCACGATCCGTCGGCCACCGTTTTGGCGCAGGATGACTGGAGAGAAGCTGCTACTGCTGCGCTTGTCTCAGGCAAAATCCGGCAGCTGGGCATTTCTTCGCCCCATGTTGAGGTGCAGCAAATCGCGCTGGCTGACCCTTTGTGCGAATTGATTCAGGTCCCTCTTCCCTTAAGGCTTGAGTACGCCGAGGCTGAACTTAAGCCAATCGTGGCAAACCATGTTTTCGGGGGCTGGGTAGGGGATGGACAAGTTGCGGCCGTCGCGGCGGAGTCAGGGCATACGAGCCGGAGCCTTCTACTGGCCTATGCTGCGTCTCGGCCGGCCGTCAGAGTCGTTTTGTCTGGCACAGGAAGCGCGCAGCATCTTCGTGAAAATGCCGCGGCGATTCAGAGAAAACTCGATTCGTCGATCGAGACAAAGCTCGAGTCTGTGTTATCTGGGGATGCTATGGCAGGCAGAAAGCGCTGATGCGGTCATCTCGTGCTG
>Ga0247831_1006848_pt1 | contig 13138 bp, 15 predicted proteins | sample LaCruzMarch2015__9_FD_192406 | JGI IMG/M metagenome (GOLD analysis project Ga0247831, IMG submission 192406) | Freshwater microbial communities from meromictic Lake La Cruz, Castile-La Mancha, Spain - LaCruzMarch2015_1m | ecosystem: Environmental > Aquatic > Freshwater > Lake | place: Spain...
GGCCTTGAGCTTCTCGCCCGTGGCCGTGGAGGCAGGGGCCTCGGCGGCCTCGTCCTGGGTCCTGCTCGGTGCGGCTTTCGATTTCTGCGTTCGCTCTGCCATCGGTTCCGTCCGTCCGTGAGGGTGTCGGTGAGGGGTGTCGGTGAGGGGTGTCGCTGAAGGTAACGGTGTGCTGCTCAGGATTCCAGCCGGGCCAACAGCTCGGCTGCGGTGTCGCTTTCGTCGATCAAGCTAGCCACATGGTCGGCGGTACCGCGTAGCGGTTCCATCATCGGTACCCGGCGGAGCGGGTCTCGACCCACGTCGAAGACCAACGAGTCCCAGTTGGCCGCCACGATGTCCTGCGGCCACTTCGCGAGGCACCGGCCACGGAAGTAGGCGCGGGTGGTGTCGGGCGGCATCGCCATCGCCCGCTGCGCCTCGTCGGCGCCGACCATCGTCTGCAGACCCACGCGCGTGGCCAGGCACTTCTCGGGGCGCATGTCGTGGTACTGCAGGTCGAGCGCCTTCAGGCGCCCGTCACCGGGCTGCGCGCCGTGGCGGTCGGCGAACCCGTTCACCACTCGCCGCTTGGCCACCCAGTCGACGATGTCGGCCACGCTGTCGGGGTCGTGCTCGAGGCCCGTGAGCACCTGCTCCCAGCGCCGCAGCACGTCGGCCCCCACCTCGTCACCGACACTCTCGAGGCCGTGCGACCGCTCGTACTTGCGGGCCCGCTCGACGATGCTCCACTGCAGTTCGAGGGCGGTGACCCGACGCCCGCTGCGCAACAGCACCGTTCGTTGCAGCGAGGGGTCGTGGCTGATGTGGCGGATGGCCCCGACCGGGTTGGCCAGTGCGAGGTCGTCGCCGAGCATGTCGTCTTCGATCATGGCCAGCACGATCGCCGTGGCGCCGACCTTCAAGAAGGTGGCGACCTCGCTCATGTTCGCGTCGCCGACGATGACGTGCAGGCGCCGGTACTTGGTGGCGTCGCAGTGCGGCTCGTCGCGGGTGTTCACGATCGGCCGCTTCAGCGTGGTCTCGAGGCCGATCTCCTCCTCGAAGAAGTCGGCTCGCTGGCTGATCTGGTACGGCACGTCGGCAGCGGTCACACCAGGGAGCTCGCACCCGACCTTGCCTGCGCCCACCACGATCTGGCGGGTGACGAAGTGCGGGGTGATCTGGTTGACGATGCGGCCGAAGGGCGTCTCGCGCGAGACGAGGTAGTTCTCGTGACAGCCGTAGCTGTTGCCCTTGCCGTCGGAGTTGTTCTTGTGGCACAGGATCTCGGCGCCGTCCGGCAACAGCTGGCGGACCGCCTGCATGCTGGCCTGCACGATCCGCTCGGCGGCACGGTCCCACACCACGACCTCGCGGGCGTCGCGGCACTCGGGCGTGCTGACCTCGGGGTGGGCGTGGTCGACGTAGTAACGGGCGCCGTTGGTGAGCACGGCGTTCACGAGGTGGGTCTCGACGTCGGGTGCCAACGCGTCGTCGAGGCTGAACCCGCGAGCGTCGTTGCCCGGCTGCTCGTCCTCGAAGTCCCAGCCGATCCGGCTGACCCGCTGCTTGGTGTGCTGCTGGAGGTAGGCGTTGATGAGCAACGACGACGCCGTGACCGGATTGTTGTCGGCCCCGCGCACCAGAATCCCGTACTCGGTCTCGATGCCGCAGACCTTCGGAGTCGCCATCTCCCGACCCTAGCGGTCGATCCACCGGGCGAGGACGGCGTGCGCCGCAACGAACTCTGTCGACCCCGGGAGCTGCGTGAGCTTCAGCCCGTTCCAGGCGGCTCGAACCGCACGGATGGCCGGCTTCGTGAGCCCCAGTCGGCTCTGTCCGGCCCTAGGCTCACGGATCACCCGGGGCTCGCGACCGTCGTGCTCGGGACGGTCCGTCGTCCGACGTACGCGTGATCGGATGGTGCCGGGGCACACCCGGCTCGTCGTGTCGTGCTGCAGATCAGTCGACGAGCCAGCGCTGACGGAACTCGGCGGCCGACATCGTCGCCACGTCGGTCTCGTTCATGCGCAGACGACAACAAAACTCGTTCGGGCGATGACGGTCTGATGGGTCAGAGGTACTGGCCGGTGGCGACCCGTTCGATGGCTCGGCCGCCTTCGCGATCGGCCGGGGCGTGGCCCTTCACGAGGGTGCGGATGAACACGATCCGCTCGCCCTTCTTGCCGGAGATCTTTGCCCAGTCGTCGGGGTTGGTGGTGTTCGGCAGGTCCTCGTGCTCCTTGTACTCCTGCTTGATGGAGTCGAGGAGGTCCTGGAGGCACACGCCACGCTCGCCGCCGGCGATGACCCGCTTGATCGCGAGCTTCTTCGCGCGGCGGACGATGTTCTCGATCATGGCGCCCGACGAGAAGTCCTTGTAGTACAGGATCTCCTTGTCGCCGTTCTGGTAGGTGACCTCGAGGAACTGGTTGGACTCGTCGTCGCGGTACATCTCGACGACGGTCTCGTCGATCATGTCGGCCACCACCGAACCGGCGGCGATCGGGATCTCGTCGGTGAGGTACTGGGCGAAGATCTGCTTCGCTGCCTTGGCGTTCGGCCGCTCGATCTTGATCTTCACGTCGAGGCGGCCGGGGCGCAGGATGGCCGGGTCGATGAGATCTTCGCGGTTGGTGGCCCCGATGACGATGACGTTGCGCAGACCCTCGACTCCATCGATCTCGGCGAGCAACTGCGGCACGATCGTCGACTCCATGTCGGAGCTGATGCCCGAGCCGCGGGTACGGAACATCGAGTCCATCTCGTCGAAGAACACGATGACCGGCCAGCCCTCCTCGCTCTTCTCACGAGCGCGCTGGAACACGAGGCGGATCTGGCGCTCGGTCTCGCCGACGTACTTGTTCAGCAGCTCGGGGCCCTTGATGTTGATGAAGTAGCTGCGGCCCTTCTCGCCACCCGTCTTCTCGGCGACCTTCTTCGCCAGCGAATTGGCGACCGCCTTCGCGATGAGGGTCTTGCCGCAGCCTGGCGGGCCATACAGCAGGATGCCCTTCGGCGCCGGCAGCTGGTGCTCGGCGAACAGGTCGGCGTACAGGAACGGCAACTCGACCGCATCGGCGATCTGCTCGATCTGGTCGTCGAGGCCGCCGATGTCGGCGTAGGAGATGTCGGGCACCTCCTCGAGCAGCAGGTCCTCGACCTCGGGCCGCGCCAGCTTCTCGAGCAGCAGGTTGCTGCGCGTGTCGAGACGCATGCTGTCGCCGCTGCGCAGGTGCACGCCGCGGAGGTTGTCTGCGAGCTCGCACACCCGTTCCTCGTCGGCCCGACCCACCACCAGGGCACGGACGCCGTCGTCCATGACCTCTTTGATGGTGACGACCTCGCCGGTCACCTCGGGGCGACGCGCCGACACGACGTTGAAGCTCTCGTTGAGCACGACCTCGGCACCGCGCTCGAGGTCCTCGTGGTCGATCTCCGGGTGCAACCCGACGCGCATCTTGCGGCCGCTGGTGAGCACGTCGACCGTGCCGTCGTCGTTCTTGCCGACGATGACGCCGTAGGCCGACGGCGGCTGGCTGAGCTTGTCGACCTCGTCGCGCAGCGTGGCGATGTGCTCGCGCGCCTCGCGCAAGGTGTAGCTGAGCTTCTCGTTCTGCGAGACGGCATGGGCGAGCTGCCCCTTGGTCTCGAGCAGGCGCTCTTCGAGCGCGCGCATGCGCTTGGGTGCATCGGCCAACTTGCGGCGCAGCTCGGCGATCTCCTGCTCGAGCACCAGCGCCTCGGCCTTCAGCACATCGATCGACTGGTCATCACCCCGTGCCATGAGTCGAACCTACACGCGCCCCACCGTGATCGCGACACACCAGGCGGGCGACCGTACCGCTGGTCCACGCGGCATGGATTCGGTGCCGGGACCACTCCCACCTGTACACTCGGCCCCGACCCACTGCTCTTCCGAGGAGACTGCACTACACCATGAAGGTCTGGATCGATCAGGATCTCTGCACCGGCGACGGGCTCTGCGAGGAAATCGCCCCCGACGTCTTCACGCTCCTCGACGACGGCCTCGCGTACGTCCGGGAGGGCAGCACGATCTACGCCACCGCCAAGGGCAACCCGCAGGGTGCCGAGGGCATGGCGAACATCCCCGACAACCAGCTCGACGGGGTCATCGAGAGCGCCGAGGAGTGCCCCGGCGAGTGCATCTTCATCGAGCCCTAGCCACACCGGCTCACAGAATCGCCCGAACGGCGCCCCGCGGGGCGCCGTTCGTCGTTTTCGACGCCCATTTGCTGGCCGGCGTGCTCAGCCGAGAAAGCGGCTGACCGTCAGGAAGCCGGTGTGGGCGACCATGCGGTGGTCGGGTCGCACGGCGGCGCCCTCGACGTGCCAGCCGCGGTGGAGCACTTCGAGGGTGCGCGTGCCGTTCCACGACTTCGGGTCGATCGCTTCGCGCAGCTGCGAGACCTGAATGATCGACGGCAGGTAGGCGATGAGGATGCCGCCGGGGCGCAGGGCCTCCATCGCGTGGGGTACCACCTGCCACGGCTCGGGCAGGTCGAGCACCACCTTGTCGACGTCACGCTCGTCGATGCCGTCGTAGCAGTCGCGCAGCTCGACCTTGTACCGCTCGAGCGCCTCCTCGCCGAGGAACGCGCGCACGTTGGTCCTGGCCCGGTTGGCGAAGTCCTCGCGCAGCTCGTAGCCGACGATGTCGGCGCCGTAGCGCAGCATCGTCATGCTGAGCGCCCCCGACCCGACGCCACTCTCGAGCACCCGGTCCCCCGGGCCGATGTCGGCCAGCATGCAGATCGGGGCGAGGTCCTTCGGGTAGATCACCTGTGCACCACGCGGCATCTCGACGACGAAGTCCTCGAGCGTGGGGCGCAGCGCCGTGTATGGCGAGTTCTTGGTGTTGCGGACGACGATCCCCTCCTTCTCGCCGATGATGATGTCGTGCGAGAAGAGGCCTGTGTGGGTGTGGAACTCGGCTCCGGCCGCCAGCGTGATGAGGTAACGACGCTGCTTGTTGTCGAGGAGCAGGACCTTGTCGCCGACGGCGAATGGTCGGTTCATCGGGTGGCCTGCTGCATCTGCGTCGTCTGCTTCATCTGCGTCCTCTCGTGACCAGCTCCACCGGAACCGGTTCGTGTGCACTGGCGGTCTCGACGAGGCGGCAGAACGCGCACACCTCGCCGGACGTGGGCGACCCGCACGTGTTGCACGTGCCGAGCGCCTCTTGATCATGGCGGTGGTGGTCTGCCAGCAGGGGCGCCATCCGCTCGAGGAAGTTCAGGTAGAAGGCGGCCTTCGTGCCGGGCGACTGCGCCTCGATCGCGTTCAGCGTCTCTTTGTGGCCGAGGTGCCGATTGCCGGCAGCCATCGGGCACTCGTCGACCAGGTAGTCGATGCCGCGCACCACACACCAGGCCGCCATCTCGCGCTCGGTGAGCCGCACCAGCGGCTTGACCTTCTTCGGGAAGCCGTCGCGAGCCTCGAGCTTGGGGAGTTGCCGGGCGAGATAATCGATCTCCCACCGGATGGTGTTGCCGAGCAGGACAGCCGCTTCGTCGTCGAGGTTGTGGCCGGTGACGAGCGCTGTGTAGCCGCCGTCGAGCGCGGCCTTGTCGAACAGGTGCCGCTTGCTGAGCCCGCACGCCGAGCACGGGACGCGTCGGGTGGCCTTCGAGGCGGTCGGGATGTCGTAGCCGTATTCGCCGCGCAGCGAGATGGTGATGAGCGTGAGCCCGCGCTCGTCGGCGAACCGCTGTGCGTACTGCCCGGAGATGTCGCTGTACTCGCCGATGCCCAGGCCGACGTACAGGCCGTCGGCCTGGTAACCGAGCTCGATGAGGAGGTCCCACACGGCGAGGCTGTCCTTGCCGCCCGACACGGCGACGAGGATCTTGTCGTCACGCTCGAGGAGGTCGAACTGCTCGATCGCCTTGGTGACCTGCCTGCGGCACAGCTCGAGGAAGTGCTCGGCGCAGAAGTTCGCGTTGTGGCGCGGCAGGTCGATGATCGCCGGCTGCCGGCAGGTGCGGCACTTCGAACCGACGGCGGTCATCAGGCACCACCGGAGATGACGGGTCGGATCTCGATCGTGTCGTCGGCGTGCAGCTCGCCGTCGCCGGGGACGAGGGTGCCGTTGCGGATGACGAGGTGCGACTCGCGGTTGAGTCCGAGCTCGGTGAGGAGGGCGTGGACACGGCGACGACCGTCGATCTCGATCTCGCGCGTGGGATTGCGCAGCAGGACCTTCATGCCGCTACCTCGAGCGCAGCGCGCGGCGTTGGCGGCGGGTGAGCGGCGGGATGCTCTGAACGGAGACGGTCTGGCCCTTGGTGAGGACCTCGGTGGAGACGACCTCCATCTGGCGGCCGACGTGCTTCTTGAGGAAGCTGCGGGACGAGATCACCACGAACACCGCGAGCCACCCCTTGCTGCCACCGATCAGGCCGCGCTGCATGGCGTTGCGGCGCACGATGACGGCAGGGCTGAACAGGCTGAGGAGGCCGTTGGAGTACCCGCGGAAGATCGCGTTGCTGCGGAGGGTCTCACGGGGCCGGGGCGGCCGGGGCAACGGCATGGTCAGAGCCGTCGGATCTCGACGAACGTCGTCTTCTTCCGTCCGCTGCGCTTGCCGAGGAAGAACACGATGAGGACGACGACCACGGCGACGGCCGAACCGGCGGTCACCAGGGTCTGCCGCTTGTCCATGACCTTGCCCTGGACATCGTCCTGCAGCGAGCGGAACTTGGCCTCGAGGTCGTCGCGAGTGATGCGTTGCTGTGACATGACAGGTCTCCGGGCTCAGTCGCCGTTGAGCGACGACTTCATGATGCGGCTGATGGCGATGGCGATGATCGCGATGCACAGCACCAGGGCGAACAGGTACGGCAGCAGGCTCATCCAGCGACCCTCGAAGGTGGGACCGAACTCGTTCTGCACCATGCGCAGGAGGCCGAGGACGACGAACACTCCGGCCATGCCGAGCAGCATCGAACCGGCGGCGCCGTAGCCGAGCCAACGTCCGGCGCCCTTCAGTGGGCCGACGGTCTCCTGGCGGGCGTATTCCTTGACGTACTCGAACACCTCACCGACGTTCACCGACTGCTGTGTCGACCTGGGGATCTCGTTTGCCACGCCTCTTTGTTATCACATCTCGTCGATCTCGAACCCGTTCCCCGGCTCCGACAGGCGGAACCGGAGCACCATCTCGACGTCGTCCAGGAGACCGTCGAGGAGGTCGAGACGGGCGAGCGGGCCCGGCGCCGACAGGAGCGCATGGACGTCGGCGGGGCCCACCGGCGCCATTGCAGCGAGTTGGTAGGTGGCCTGCACCGGCTCGTCGGCGATGTCCGCCGAGGGGTCCGCCGTCGAGTCGCCCAGCTCGTTCGCCAAGGCGCAGGCCCGGCGGACGCGGCCCGCCGTGACGGCGATCCGGTCGTCGAGCCGGTAGAGCTCTGCCTCGTCGTCGGGCCAATCGTCGACGTCGGCCAGCGGGTACGGGTCGTCCGGCAACCAGGCGTTCACCCGGATGCGTCGGGTGCCGACGCAGATGACCGCATACCGGCCGTCCTCGAGTTCGGCCACCTGCACCATCCGGGCCACCGTGCCGACCGTGGTGCGCCGGTCTCCGCCGCCCACCTCGCTCCCCCGTTCGATGAGCGTGACGCCGAACTCGTGGTCGTCGGACTCGATGCAGTCGGCAACCAGGGCTCGGTAGCGGGGCTCGAACACGTGCAGCGGGAGCACGGAACCGGGAAGCAGCACGCTGCCCAGCGGGAACATCGGGAGCACGGCCACCGGGCGACTGTACGTCAGCGAGGCGCCAGCTCGTCGGCGGAAGCGCCGCTCGGGTAGCTGGCGAACACCTGTGCCAGCGCCCCCTCCCACACCGCCCGGTAGACGCCGGGGTCGTTGGCGCCGGGCTGGTCGAGCACGAGCGCGAACTCGATGACCGACCCACCGGCGACGGGCACATAGCCGGCGAGCGCCTTCACGTCGGTCAGCGAGCCCGTCTTGGCACGCAGGACACCGGCCATCGCCGTCGAGACGAATTCGTCCTGCAGCGTGCCGGACACCGCTGCGACGGGCAGCCCCTGCCCGACGGCATCGTCGAGCGACCCGTGCTCGAGCACCGCGAGCAGCGCGTCGCAGGTGACGCTGTTCTCGCGTGACAGGCCCGACCCGTCGACCATGACGACCCCGTTCAACGGCACACCCCACCGGCCCAGCTGCTCGGTGACGATGGCGAGACCCGCTGCGGTGGTGCCGCCGGTGCCGTTCGCCACGCCGAGCTCTTTCACGAGCATCTCGGCAGTGTTGTCATCGCTGGTCTCGAGCATCTCGCGCAAGATGTCGCCGAGCGGCGCCGAGTCGATGCCTGCGATCTCGTTGGTGAGGTCGCCGGTGCCGACCGCTGCCCCCTGGCCGACCGTGATGCTGCGGTCGCGCAGCAGCCTGGTGAACACCTGCGCTGCGCCGAGCGCAGGGTCCGACGTCGGCACGCCGCCGACGCGGCCGTCGTCGACCAGCAGTGCGTCGTACGGGCCGGCCTCGGTGACCTTGATGCCGTCGGCCCACGTGGGGTTGAAGAACTCGTCGTCGTACCGGCTGCCGTCGCCCAGCACGCGGCCGTCGACGCGAGTGATGCCCGCCGTCACCAGCGCGTCGGCGAGTGCCTCGAGGCGCGTGACGTTGATCGGCGGATACTTCTGGAACCCGTTGGTGATCCAGGCCTGGGTCGTGAGCACCGGGTCGCCGCCGCCGAGGAGCACGAGGTCACCGGCGACCACACCGTCCTCGACGGTGCCGTATGCACCGGTGCGGAAGGTGTAGCTGGGCCCGAGCACCTCGAGTGCGCTCGCAGCGACCAGGAGCTTCGATGTCGAGGCGGGCAGTACCGGCAGGGTGCCGTTCTTCGAGGCGACGTGCCGCCCATCGACCGATACGGCCACGCACGATGTGGTGCCGACCTGGTCGAGCAGCGGTTGCAGGTCGACAGCGAACTGGGTGACGTTCACCTCGCGTGACAGCACCGTGGGTGCACGCCTCACCGACAGCACCGGCGTGGCGAGCGCGACGGTGGGATCGGCCGTCGCTGCGATGGTGGGCTCGGCGGCCACGAGCGTCTGGGCGTCGGCCCACTGCCACAGCACGACCAGCGCCATCGACACCGTGATGGCCAGACAGACCAGCACCACCACCGGATTGCTCGCGCGACGTGCCATCAGCGCGATCAGCTGCCGAGCTGCCGGCGGAACTCGGCGTAGCGGTAGAGATGACCGAGCGCAGTGACCGCCCGGTTGCCGCTCGCGTAGCAGAGGCGGCCGGTGGCCCGTACGGCGGCCGGGCCGGCATTGGCCGGGTCGGCGACGGCGAGCTCGGTCGCCGTGAGGATCGGCTTGCCGAACCGGCGCGACAGCTCGTCGGCGGCCTCGGCGAAGCGACGGTCCTGACGCTCGTGGTACTCGACGATGCGCTCGAGGCCGTGATCGGGGTGGAAGCCGCCCTCGCGCATCATGCGCGCCTGGTTGCTCTGGATGCCGAGGCCGAGGTACACGACGGCGTGCACGTCGGGATGGGCGGCGATCAGCTCCATCACCTCGGGAATCGTGTCGCGCACCTCGCCACCGGCGCAGTCGACCGGGTTGTTCTTGCTCCAACGCGGTGGCAGCTTCTCGTCGATCGCCGCACGGAGGTCGTCGGGCAGCGGCATCAGCACGAGGCCCGGCTCACGGTGGATGGCGTCGGACGTGACGACACCCCAGCCACCGGCCGTGGTGAGCACCACCACGTTCGGGCCCTGGGGCAGCGGCTGTGTGGCGAAGGTGGCGGCCGCCTCGAACGCCTCCTCCACCGTCGCGGCGCGGGTGACGCCGGCCTGGCGGCAGGCCCCGTCGAAGATCTTGTCGTTGGCGGCGAGCGCGCCCGTGTGGCTGGCCGCAGCCTTGGCACCGGCCTCGGTGGCACCACCCTTGACGACGACGAGCGGCTTGCGTGCTGCGACGGAGGCGAAGCGCTCGAGCAGCCCGCGGCCGTCGACGATGCCCTCGACGTAGGCGAGCGACACGGCGGTGGCAGCGTCGTCGGCGTACCAGTCGAGGTAGTCGGCCGGCGTGACTGCTGCGGCGTTGCCGGCCGACACGGCACGGCTGATGCCGACGCCGGTCTGACGGGCGTAGTTCAGGAAACTGCTGACGAAGTTGCCGCTCTGGCTGGCGACGGCGATGCGTCCGGCTGGCGGGTACGGCGCCACGATCTGTGCGCACAGGTGCGCCGGCGTGCTGACGACGCCCTGGCCGTTCGGCCCGGCGAGCAGGATGCCGAGCTCGTCGGCGAGCGCCACCAGCGCCGCCTCTGCGACGCGGCCCTCGTCGCCCGCCTCGCCGTAACCGGCCGAGGTGAGGAACGCTGCCTTCACACCCTTGCGGGCGCATGCCCTGAGCAGGTCGGGGTTCGCCGACGCGGGTGTGCACACGAACACCAGGTCGATGGCGCCGTCGGGGAGTTGATCGATGTCTGCCACGGTCTGGACGCCCAGCACGGTCTCGCCCTGGAGGTTCGTGCCGTACACGCCCCCCTGGTAGCCGTTGGCGAGGATGTTGTGCAGGCTGACGAATCCGAACTTGCCGGGGTGCGTGGAGGCACCGGTGACGAGCACGCCCTTGGGGTCGAACAGGGCGCGGAACTGCTCGTCGGTGGGTCGCGGCCGTCCGGTGCTCGAGGTCGTTGCAGATGCACCGACCTCGACGAGCGCATCGACAGCGACGGGCGAACCGTCGCGGCCGATGATGAGCGGGTTGACGTCGATGCTCGCGATGTCGGGGCGGGCCGCAGCAGCAGCCGACAGGCCGAGCAGCACGGCGGCGAGCTGGGCTCGGTCGACGGCTGCCTCGCCGCGGAACTCGCCGAGCAGCTTCTGGGTGGCGAGCAAGTCGATCATGTCGGCGGCATCGCGCTCGCTGATCGGCACCGGGCGGAACACGACGTCGGCCACGGCCTCGGCCAGGATGCCGCCGACGCCGAGCATGACGTTCGCCCCGAACTGCTCGTCGCGGACCACGCCGGCGATGAGCTCGCGGTTGCCCGAAATCATCGGAGCCACCAACACGGTGACCGGACCGTCGTCCGGTGTGGCCGCGGCGAGGAGGTCGGCGGCAGCCTGCTGCACCGATGCCGAATCGGCGAGGCGCAGGCGCACCAGGCCGCGCTCGGTCTTGTGTGCGATCGCGTCGCCGCACAGCTTCGCCACCACGGGAAAGCCGATCTGCGCGGCCGCAGCGGCGGCATCGGCCGCGGTGGCGACCTCGCGTTCGTCGGCGATCGGAACGCCGAACTCGCGCAACAGCGCCTTGGATGCCGATTCGGAGAGGGTCGTGCCGGTGCCTACCATCGGGGCCACGGTAGCGGTCAGCCCCTTGCGGCGACGGTGCTCACGTTGTACGTCAGCACGCTGCGGGCGATGAGCTTGCCGCTGTCCGCCCCGACGACCTCCGACTCGCAGAACACCGTGCCCCTGCCACGCTTGACGATCCAGCCCTCGGCGAGGGCGTCCTCGCGCACGAGCGCCGAGATGAACTGCACGTGCATGTCGACGGTCGAGAAGCGGGTGTCGCGGTCGTAGGCCGCCCCCACCACCGGCACGACGACCGAGTCGAGCAGGCCGGCGATCGCACCACCGTGGACGATGCCCGCGGCCTGGTTCAGCGAGTCACGGAACGGCATCCGCATTCTGCAGTAGTCGACGCGCACGTCCTCGACCACCAACCCGAGCAGGTTCACGTAGAGCTCGGCGTCACCCTTGCCGAATCGCGACCATCGCTCGGCGACCTCGGGGGCGAGCGGGGCATGTCGGTCCGAACGGTTCACGGCGCCCGAAGGTAGCCGCACGTCCATCACCCGGCGGGGTCAGGTTCACCAGGCAGTACCGCGCCTGCCCTGCTTCTTCTCGCTGTCGCGACGTTTCGTCTCGAGCCGCCGCTCGATCGCGCCACGCTTGGGCTTGGTCGGACGGCGGGGTGGCTCGGGCGGCCGGGCCGCATCGTCGAGCTGCGCGGCGACCCGCTCGAGGCACTGCTGGCGGTTGCGCCACTGGCTGCGGTGCTCCTGGCTCGTCACCCGCACCTCGTCACCGAGCGCGGCGCGCAGGCGGTCGAGCACGGCCGGCCTGCCCGCCACGGCATCGATGGCGACGGTGAGCGTCGCCTTCGACGACGTCGTGTTCACGTGCTGGCCCCCGGGGCCACCGGATCGGGCGAACGTCCACGACAACGCGTGCGCCGGCACCACGAGCCCGCCGGGAGTACGGAGGTCGTCGTCGCCGTCCACGGTGGTTGCCCTAGGGCAGCAGTGCCATCCGGTAGAAGGACGTGATGTGCGCGCGCCGGACCTCGAGCGCATCGGGGTCGAGCGGGTCGACGTCGAGCAGGCCACCGAGGAACGGGGCGTCCGAGAAGTAGCTGAGCAGCGCGCCGTAGCCGGTGACGAGGAGCTGCTCGGGGTCGTGCCGACGGAAAGTGCCGGCATCCATCTCGCGCTCGAAGTAGGCGACGCTGCGGTCCCACATCGGCCTCAGGACGGCGGCGAGGTCGATGCCGAGGTGGGCGCCACCGTCGAGTGCCTCACGGCGCACCAGTCGCACGTAATCGGGGTTGTCGGCGAAGAAGTCGAACCCGGCCTTGAGTACCGACTCGACCTTGTCGAGACCGGTGGTGCTGGCGGCGATGGCACTGGTGAGCCGCTCGAACCAGTCGCTCAGCAGCCGCTCGAACACCTCGCCGTACAGCCGGTCCTTCGACGGGAAGTGATGGAGCAGGCTCTGCCGCTTGATGCCGACCGCAGCGGCGATGTCGTTCAGCGAAGTGCCGTCGTAGCCGGTGTCGGCGAAGCAGTGGGTGGCCTCGGCGAGGATCTGCCCGCGGGTGCTGTGCTCCCCCTCGTGATCGACCATGCGGTCAGCCTAACCCCGCGCCTGCAGGCCCTCCCGACGAGCAGGGCGCCCTTGATCCGGTCGACCCACCACCTCCCGGCATCGGGCATCGGGCATCCTGTGGGGATGACGGTGCTCACCACTGCCGACCTCGTGATGACGCCCGCCGGCATGGTGGGGCCCGCTGCGGTGCATGTCGACGGCGATCGCATCACCGCGGTCGAGCCGCACGACGGGCCCACCGACGTCCACCTG
>Ga0247831_1006849_pt1 | contig 13137 bp, 16 predicted proteins | sample LaCruzMarch2015__9_FD_192406 | JGI IMG/M metagenome (GOLD analysis project Ga0247831, IMG submission 192406) | Freshwater microbial communities from meromictic Lake La Cruz, Castile-La Mancha, Spain - LaCruzMarch2015_1m | ecosystem: Environmental > Aquatic > Freshwater > Lake | place: Spain...
CCCCAAAACCCCAAAACCCCTGTCGAGTGAAGAAAGAGTGATGTAGAATTTAATGTAAAATATAAAGTTCTTTATATCATCCGACGTAGAATATAGAGTCTCTCAATACCTAAGGGAAAGGAAGACGGCGACACCAGCCTTGATCCAATTGTCTTGCGATTGATTGCTGGGTAGCTCCATAAGCATAACGTAGTTCGTTGAGTGACCTGTGGTGGACAAGGTACCAGATCTCGAAAGGACCTTGTACACGGGGCACATATAGATGCCCTCCTTCGGGGTAACACGGTCGGCAACTGGGAGTAGAAGGATCAGTGGCACATCTGTGAAGAGCTTCTTAGGGTCTGATTCTTCCAGCTAGTGGGTAGTGTTGTCCCATTTGCAGCCCTCAAGATACATGCCGTAGATGTAGCATCCATCCTCTGGCTTCTCCTTGATGTCCTTGTAGGTGCGATCATCCTTGAGGTTGAAGCTAAAGTTCAGGCGATCGATGGCTAGATTATTCTTTCTTGAATAGTTCTGTAGAGTTCCAGTCAGGAAGGCCTGAGGGAAGAAGAATCCTGAGATCCAGAACACTCTCGGGGTTCCATTGTCGATCCAATTTGTCAGGAAGGAGATACGATCGTTGAGATCTTGGATCCAAGAGGCGAGTGGCTTCAGAGAAAGGAAACCTATACTCTACCAAGTCTTAGGTACGAGATTGTCGAAGATGGAATTAGCCATCTTCTCGAGCTCCTCACTCATGACAATTTCACCTTTTAGGGCCTTCTGGACATTAACTAATGCGACCTTCATATCTACGAGAAGTCTGTTATAGCGGACACACTCTTGGAAGAGCACAGTGTTCATAGATTCTTCATATGATGTGGGGAATTTCTTTCCTATAAATTCGAAATCGAACGCGGGGGGCGTCCTAGACTGAATGTAGGCCGCCTATTCTCCAATGATCTCCTCTCTTGTTTTTCCACTTCCAGATGAGGCTCTTGGCTGCATAGAGAGAATATTCTCTAGCAAGTTGATAGTCGTATTGTTTGCTGTTGTGATCTCGGCATTTTGATGCAGACCGAAAGCCTCTGGTGAGGGATTCAATGGCAGTGACTTAATATAGTCAATGTAATCCTGCTTCTCACCAGCCACAGGGCTGTAGTAGAGACCACTGGGGGATATCTTGTATCCGTCCTGCAGCATGTTCTCATTAATGTATGTGCGGAGGATTGTAATGATCAGGCGGGAATCCTTGTCATCGGTGACTCTGCCACCATAGTTAATCTCAGCACCGATATAGTTGAGAGTCTTGTAAGGAATCTGTTCATACGCCTCAATGAAAGTCTTTAATTGACGTCTGCTCACAATATAGTCCTCATTTGTGAATGCATAGGGGATGTTCCAGCCGATAGGACCGAACTTTCTTCTATCCTGGACAATGGCATGGAAGAAGGTGAAACCGAACAGAAGCTTTTTGTATGGCTCTGGCTTGGTGCATTCTTCGAAGTCCTTAAGGTCTAAGGCCTCGTAGGTTCTCAAAACGTTCTGTCTGAGACCGCTAGGGGGCTCAAGGGTCATCTTCACTGAGTTTTGCAGAGTTGATACTGGGAAAGTCTCACTTGGCATGCTGGTGAGCCAGAGTCTGAAATCTCTGTGGTTGCTGTCATCCAAGTTCTCAACAATCTATTCAAGCTTTGACATGAAAGAGGTGGCGAGATGGCAGTTCATGAGGAGGCACCAGCCACCACGAGAGGCTGCATCATTAATTAAATTCTCAGCCTTCTTTCCTTGACCTCTTCCAAGAGAGATACTCTCAAGCTTCTTGGTCATGTTCATTTCTTCGGCAAAGCGCATGAAGTCAGCAATTGGATCGGAGCCTGCTGAGAGGACGAAGATGAGAGGGATAGTGATGGATGAGTCCTTAAAACTCTTAGCAAGGTTGAAAGTTGGAGGCTCAATGAAGGGACGTCCCAGCTTCTCAACAATAAAGTTTTGAACAGCAAGAGCCATCTTGTCAGGTCTGATACTCTTCAAGACTATCATCTTCTGGAAGGTGCTCAGTTTGGCAGCCCACTCACCAGGCATGGGCATGTTGTGTGGCTCAACAGAGTCGAATATCTCCTGGAACTTCTTCTGATTCTGCACGAAGAAGGTGTCAAAGCCCTTGAAGGCAGGCAGCTTGGTCATTCCGAAGACCTGCTTGTAAACCTCTGCCCACTCGAGGTCACCGAGCCAGTCAGTAGGGTTCTTCACGATATCAATGGCACCGGAAGGTCCTGCCAGATAGTACCTCCATTCGTCTTGATCCATCGCGTTGCTTCCGAAGAGGATCTTAACTGTCAGAATGAAGGAAAAGAGCAGTTTGTGCGCCTCGAACAAACTTCTGCAGACATTATCGTAGAGGTTGAGAGTAAAATGATCATTCAGGTGCTTGATTCTCTCCTCTGCGTGGGGTGCCTTTGGAGAGTTGTCAATACTCTGTCCGAATAAGTTCGCGAACCATTGCAAAGAATACTGATACATGGGATCGATAATCGCGAGATCAATGATGGTGAAGAAGAGGATGGATGCACGGTAGGCGACAGGTCTGTAAATTTCTCTAGTCTTATCAATCTCCTTCTCGGTGACCTCAGATTCCTTCATGCGGACATTGATTTCATCTGAGGTCTTCTTTGACTCTTCTAGGACCTTAATCAGCTCATCATCTTCTAGAATGTCGGCAATGTTTGCATTCTTAGTAAGGCCGATAAGAATCTTATCTTCAATTTCTCTGAGAACCTTGGCAGATTGAGCGTTCATCTACACGATGCTATCCTTCTTCTTTTGGAGATCGGGCATCTCCTGTGAGACAAACTGGTTAAGCATCTGCTCCTCGAGACCGAAAGGAGTGATGGCGAAGTTCAAAATGGATACCTTCACAGTGGTCTCGGGGGAATAGTGAGGATTAGGGATGGTCGTGGTCATGAAGAATTTGAAGGAGTTGTTCCAAGGGATGCTCTTGTCTCCAAGCTTGAGAGAGCCTGACTTGTCCACCTGCTTAAGCAATATGGGCTCTAGGGCTGGGTCGAGCTCCTCACCCACATTCTCGATAAGCACCCATTTACCGAACTAAATACCGAGCTCCAAGTTTCTGAGCAAGGTTGAGTCTGACATTTTGAAGATATCAAGGCCGGCCTCAGATTCATCCTTACCCAAGTTCTTGATAAACTTGTTAGCCTGATTCTAAGGGTCAATCATAAGAGGCCACCTTCTCGACTTGAACATGATAATAGCGTTTTCGATTGATAGGTTATCGTTGGGGAGAGTTGCAGCCGTCCACATCTTTGTCCTCACGGGGTCCTCAAGCAGCCCCTTCATGCTGACATTATCGTAGAAATCAATTTGAAGCTCCTTAATTTTCTCTCTCCACTCGCTTTCCATCTCAGTCCTGAACTGAGCAGTGAATGCACCAGAGTAGGCCACCATGCCAGCGCCGACTAGGGAGTTACCTATGAGCAGGCCATATTCCTTCTCTAGGCGCTCAACAGTGCTTGTCCATCTGGTCTTCTCGCCCTCAAGACCACTGATAATCTTACCAGCTCTGTCAAGCTTGACCATGCAGTCTGAGATCTGCTTCAGGAGGCTAGCCTCAAGCTCAACCTTCTCTCTGTACATTCTCTCTAGAGCCTCAATCTTCTCCTCGACTTCACGGAGTCTTTTACGTTTCTCGGCAAGACTTGAACGCACGATTGCGAGTTTGGCATTCATCTCTGCGACTTTATCTCTCTTAGGTCCCACGATCTTCAGCAGCTCGTGGTAAGAAAGCATAGCGGAGACCCACTTATGAATGGCAACTAGCGCTTGAGAGGCAGACTTGACCTTCTCCAGGGTGAAGTCTTCTGACTACATGATAACGTTCACACGCTTGACTGTTGATTCAGGGATAGCATCCTTCTTAAAGTCGACCATCTTCTGCATGAAGGCACCTGGGTTGTTAAGAAGGTTTCCACGAGCGAGATCGAAGTAACCATTGGTGTCACCATCGACTTTACCGATGTTTTGCTTGGTTGCCTTGAGACCCATCATGTGGCAGGAGATTTCCATACCAAGCACGACGGCAGGTGTAGGTTTCTTAATGGCTGAGATGATGTAGAAATCGTCTTTCTTGAGTTCCTTCAGCACCTTAGCGGCTTCTTCAAGAAGGGGAGTAGCCTTGCTCAGCTCAACCTCGGCCTCTTGCTTCAGGACCTCAGCTTCAGCCTCTTGCTGTGTGGCTTCAGCCTCATCTTTGGCGACTATAATCTTCTCGGCATCAGCCTCAGCCTTGTCCTTGGATAGAATTTGCATAGTCTTCTCGACCTCCTTCTTTGTGATCTCAAGCTCTGGCTGCATCTTATCGATGTGAATCTTAAGCTTGGAGATTTCAACAGCAGCCAAATCAAGCACCTGGAGACCCGTAAGAAGTCTATTCTTTTGCAACAAGTTGTCGCGACGCTTCTCGTTGAGAATGACTTTGTACATGTTGAGGAGCTCGAGGAAGGAGGTGGGGGTGACATAGTTGCGACGACGGAGCTGGTCCAAGAACTAGATTGACTTGCGCTCGACAGACTGATGGATGTTCTTGAACATCTGTACGCAGGGATCCAGGAAGGCTCCAAGGTCAAGCTCAGCTGCAAGGACTTGTCCACGACCCACACCCAAAAGAGCTTCTTCGGGCCATTCGGAGAACCAATCAATTGTGCAGCAGTTGACCAGGGATGGGAACTTACGAATGCGACTTCTGAAAACCTCTCCAAGGGGACTCATAGCGATGATCATGTGAATGTTCTTCTTCACCCTGGCGATATAACCGGTGAACATGTTCATCTTGGTGACTTGAATATTCTTCTCCATACACACAATCTTGCCTACCTTGAAGATTGGCTCGTAATCTTCAACCTTATAAAGGTTGGGGACATCACCGGAGTTAAGAATGTTGTTGATATCCTCGAGCATTTGCTCATTGACAATCTGGGTGTCAACGAAAAGGAAAGAGGTCTGCTTGTTTTCAACACCAGCCTGCATGAGGGCCTTCTTGACATCGTCTCTCCAGTTGGACATGCCATAGCCCTTGACGACTTCGATCTGGAAGATCTTGTAGTTGGCAATGAAGGTTGCCAATCTTGACAGACTCTGTCTTCCGGAACCACCAACACCAAGTAGGAGGGAGTTACCCAGTGGTTGCCTAATAACTCTCTCAATTCTTGACACGTGATCGCAAGCATCCAAGAACATGACCAGCTTCATCTGGTTCTTAACAGATGAGTTATATTCTTCGAGGAACTCCTCGATTTTGGTAACAAAGTCCTTCAAGTTCTCAACTTGAGCATATACTCTGGTCTCGACTTCAATGCCTTGCATGTAGTCACCGAATATGATTCTGCTTGAATTGAAGATCTCTTCCTTCTGCAACCCTAGAGTGGTGCAGCTCTCATTAACGAGGATGCCATCGAGCCAGTCTCTGTCGATGTTGTCAATAAGACGATCACCGAAGACTCTCTTGTTCTCATGGATCCACATTCTGGCGATGTGAACGGGGGCAAAGCATAGCTTGTTGTTGGCGTTGCAGAGACCCTGGAAGATGCGGGAGATATCTCTCAGGTTGAAAGTGTAGTGAGACTTGTTAGGGGTTGGCTTAAGTGGGCCATAGAGCACGTTGTTGTACACTCTCAATGTCATCTAGCAGAGGGCATCCAAGTTGTTCTTGATCTAATCAGAGAAGTTGTACATAAAGGCGCTAATAATTGTGAAGAAGATAGTATGGACAGACTCATCTTGAAGGTTGGTGTAGGTCATAATGTTGAAGTGACGCTGAAGTCTTGGGGTGATGACAGATCTACCACCGCCTGGAGGACCCATTGCAGCTATGAAAATGATGTCTTCAATCTTCTTGAAAGGCTTTTCTTTGTCCTTGCGGTCATACCATCCCTTGTAGTCCATCCACTGACGGAGAAGCTCAAGAGGTGGCTGAGCACCATACTCTTCCTTCTTGGGCATGTTCAAATCATCAATAAAGATGACAAACTTCTTGCCAATGGGAGGGCCGAAGACTCCCTTTCTTCTCTTCTCGAACTTATCGTCGAGGTAGTCTTGAGTCTGGTTGGCTGATGTTTGGGCAGAGAATGTGATACCTAGGGTCTGATACTCCTCAGGAAGCTCATAAGTGAGAAGCTCGGCAATATTGACAGACTTTCCTGTACCTGTGGGTCCAGGTGTGAGGATGTGCTTGTTATTCATAACCAGGAGCTTGACGAAATACTTCATTCTGATGGAGTCAACTGTGGGTACGAGGATTTCATTGTAGCTCGCCTTGATGTCGACCGTGTACTCAGGGACAGTCTCTCTCCAGTATTGCCACTCCTTGGTCTCGACGTTGAACTTGTAATCGTAGACGAGACGGTCTGCAGGGAACTCGAGACCTATTTTAGCGATGAAATTCTCACGGATCCATTTATCAAACTTGATCCTTCCTTCCAGTGTGGTTGTGACACCAATGGACCAGATAAGGGCGAAGAAGAACAGCTGGTTGACCATAGATTCCAAGTTGTTCAGCTCTTCTTTCGAGATCTTCTTGATCTCATTCTCCATATAGGATGAGAAGTAGCAATCGATGATGCGGAAAATGCTCTGGCAGACATTGTTGTCAACAGTCTTAACAGGCTCGAACAGGTACTTCCTCATATAGTACATGGTGTCATCGAGGTACTTGGAGAATAAGTTCTGTAGCTTGTCAATGATGGACTTGGTCTCACGGATCCTGGGGGGCACCGAGTTGATCCAAGACTTCACCAGGGGAGCCAGAGTCAAACTCTGGGGCTCAATGTAGACCATGCCGCAGCGGGAGACTGTGGCGGGGGAGGCCACCGAGAGGTCCTCCACCTCGAACATCATTGTCATCCTGCTGGTAAGGGTGATGATCTGACCTGAGTTGAGGCAAAGTTTCTTGTTGTCGTCAAGCACGGTGTTCATGTTCTCGATCCAAATGGCGTCGACTGGGCCATCGAAGTAGACCCAATGAAGATCAGCTGAGGAATCCTTGGTACATTCAATAACGAGCTTGGCGAGCACACCATCCTACCACTCAGTGGTCTAAGGGTCAACGAACCCATAGAGCTGGTCCATGGTGATGGACTTGGGGTTCAGGCAGTCGACGTGCACCTTGGTGAATGAGTCCTAGCCAGCAAGTGCACTCATGGCGTGTTGCAGCACACGATAGTTCATGGTCTTACCACCACCGGTCGGTCCCACTAGCATGAGACCGTGACGCACCTGGATGGTGTCATAGAGCTGAATGATCTTTGTGACGAAGATCTCGACAGGCTGCACATTATAGAAGGCACTGGAGTTCTCAATGGACTTGAAGAGGCCACCATAGTTGGCCTCGGGCTTCTTGATGCCTGGGAAGAGATCAAGCATGATGTTCTCGAAAAGAGGGAGATCGTCCTTCAAGAACTTAGGTACGTTGACATCACGCAAGGCACGGAGAAGAAGCTGACTCTCATCCATGTCAGGGTAGGCACGCTTCAGGAGACCTGCAGCATTAATGACAGAGCGCACGGCTCTCATACCGTAATCGTAGTGGTCCTGGGAAGACAGCTGCTCGGAGCTGAGCTTGAAGGTCGTGACCATCTTTCTTGCAAGATCTCTACCGGTGAGGAAACCGAAAGAATAGAGCATGATCTCACCAATCAGTGCATAGTCGGGGACCATCATAGCCACTGGTCTGAAGAGGGCTTTGAGGTTGTCGGGGAGCTCTGACCTACCGGCATAACCAGGGTTCATGGTGATAAAGACGCAAAAAGTTGGCTTCATCTTAATCAGAGAGTCCTCAAAGATGATCTCAGGGTCATTGTTGGCCTTAGCTCTGAAGAGGATAAGAAGCTGCTGAGCGATAACGGACAGCACTTCAATGTTAATTCTGTTGAACTCATCGAAACAGGCCCAGGCACCAGCAGATGTGAGACCCTTGAAGAACTTTGCCACCATCAAGTGGTCCATTCCATCTGAACAGTTGAACACGACGCATTATTTGGCAAGAGCCTTGGCGAGATCCTTGGTAGACTCAGTCTTACCGGTACCGGCAGGGCCAGCTGGGGCACCACCCAAGTTCAAACTGAGAGCTCCCATGAGAGTCATATAACACTTATCGGTGAGGGGTGTGATCACAAGTCTGAGTGAGTTACCGAGGTACTCATAACCATAGGGGAAGTTTGTGGCAACACACTTGACATAGCAGTCGTCATTCTCCCAGTAGTATCTGAGCTGTGAGATCCACTCAAAAGCGTTGATGTCATCGATTTTTTGCTCAACAAGCTTTGCAACCACGTCCTTGGCGTGCACATCAATAACGATCAGGGCATTGACTGTGGTAATTTGGTTCTTAGTCAACCTCTGTCTCACAAGCATGACAGTGTCAATCAGTTGCTTGTTCTGTGCATCCAAATAATCTTTAACGCCCTAAAGGCCGTTGCCCTTCATGGCTTCCTCGAGCTCAGCGGTCCAGTGGACCTAACTGCCATTGAGCACGCACTGGCCGGGATGGCACAAGATCCAATCGTTTCTCGACTTCTACTTGTAGTCGATGACAGAGAATTCGAGCACGTTCCTCACAGAGGCGACCATCATCTTCTCGACGTCTCCCATCCAGAATTCGACGTTGCGGTCCCTAGGGTCAACCTTCTTGACGAAATCGACCTTCTCTCCCTCGCCTGAGAACATGGCAAGGATGGTGTCATCATCGGCGAACTCCAAGTCAGCCATGGCTTCGAACACCTTTCTGAGGTGAGGGCGCACGTTTCTGACCTCCTTGGTCTGAGAGAGGATTTCTAGAAGCTCATCGTTGGAGAGGAAGTAGAAACGAGCAAAGTTAGAACGCTTCTTCTCAAGGTAGTCGGCAAGACCCTTCTGCACGATTTCGAGGTTCTTGTTGGCCTCCTGGAACTTCTCCTTGAGACCATCCTTGGAGCAAGTAATTAGGATGTTAGGGCATTGCTTGGCCGTATTAATAATGTGTCTCCAAGTTGAGTCAACAGACTTGAAGCGCTTAGACTCGGCGGGAAGCTGCTTCATGATATCAGGGCTGTCAAAAATAGGCTGGAGATACATCCACTGACCTTGGCACTTGACCCACTCTTCCAAGGTATCACTGACAAGCATAAGCTTGCCGTTCCACTCTTCAATCTCCTTCTCAAAAGGCTTCTTGAAAGGAGAGAAATTCATTGCTTGTGTTGTAACGATGTGCTCATCGAGCATGGTCACGGCATCATCGAAGCCTGCGATAAAGTTAGTAGTAGTTGTCTTAAATTGGGGCAACATGAAGTTGCAATCCTTCCAGTCACCTTGCATTTTGGTGAGAGACTTCTCAATGTGGAACTCCTTATAGGCACGCTCTCCTACCTCTTCGCAAAGCTCAATGTTAGTGAGCATATTTGATTCGATGACACTAGTAAGAGTGAAGCCTTCCTTGGGGCGGATGTCGAAGCCAACCTTGTCGGAAATCTGGTCCCAATGACGGTCCTTCATACCATCCTTCCTGAGAGCAACAGCTAGAGGAACGTAGGGCTTGAAGTCATCAATGGCTTTTTTCATAGACTCAGCGATCTTGGTGATCTTGGGGAACTCCTTGTCCTTGAAGAAGCGGAGCACACCGGCCATTACTTTGTTGCAGTTCTCGAAAGTCGCATCGAGATCGTTAGCATTAAGCTTCTCCCAAGGATCATTGAGCCATGAGCTGTTAGATTTGTGCCACAGACGAGTTGTAAGCCAGAGGTTAGAGTAAGGCTGGAAATCTTTTATCATCTGTTGCAGACGAGAGTAGTCCTTTTACTCCTTGCCGACAAGGAATTCTCTCTAATTGAAGAGGCGAGACTGCTCGATGCAATCTTGAATTCTTGAATTCACGGATTCAACATCAACGGCAATATCTTCGAATTTGTTGAGGTCATCGAAAGCAGCAAAGCCTTAGACTGTGATACCTAAATTGTCAAGGGTCTCTTCGAACTCCTCTTGCTCAGTCTCCATCCCCTTGACGAATCCCTCGCGTGTCTTTTCAAGTACCTTCGACTGCTCCTCAATGACAGCGATAATCTTGAGAGGAGCACCGAACAGCATCCATTTCTGGTCCTAATCACCGCCAGAGAACTCAAAGTTGAAGTCATCAAGGATGCCATACATGTCCATGCACTGCTTGATGTCGTCCTTCAGCTTCGCGATAGTGGCAGGGATCTCACTGATGTACTTCTTTGTCTCAGTGAGCTCCTCGATGTTCTTGGGAGGGCGGCGAATGCGCTCGTTGATCTCATCGAACTTCGTGGATAGGGTGTAATTCATGTCCTTGGCCTTCTGGGCGATCAGCTTGATCTCCTTCTCGATAATGTTGGAGTGCTTGCCAACATACATGCTACGGATGTCCTTGCAATTGATCTGGAAGATTGACACGTTGACGGATTCGGGGATCTCGTCACGGATGCGCTCTTCTTCCTTGCGGTGCTCATTGATGTCGTTCTTCAGGCCCTCAGCGGTTATGGGGTTGTCACCCTCATCAAGCTACTTGACATAGCGATCAGGGTTAAGCTTGTTCTCACCCTCGAACTTGTTGAAAGTCTTGACATAGTCGTAAAGTGGCTCAATCGATTTCTCGAGAGACTAGCGGACCTGGTAGAAGGCGTCCCAAAGCCAAATGTTCTCATCTGGGAGGAACTTTTTGTTGTTGGAGTCTTCAGGCTTACGCTTTGGCTCATCTCTTGGACGGAGGGGAGCCTTGAGCATCTTCTTTCCATGAGTCTTGAACAAGTGTTTGAGAAGGATGGGCTCCAACTGGGGGATTTGCTGAAGGCACTCGATGCCCTCGTCAAAGACCTCAAGAACTTTGCTAACAATATCACGGGGCTCAACTGAATAGTGAGGGATCAGCTGGTTAGGCTTGAGGATCAAATCAAGGACGAAGAGGGGCTCGGGATCCTTATCTTGGGAGAACATGGCATCAAGCTCTTTCCTGGTCTTCTGGACAGAGGTCATCTCATCCTCAGGGATTTCAGCAGGCTTATCGGCATCTTCTTCGCCGGGCCCGCCCTCAACAGCTTCCAAATGCTTCTTTTCGAAGACGTTGACGACCTTAGAAGTTGAGTAAATGGTAGTCTCCTTGGGTATGTACTGCATCATAAAGCTGACGAACTGGCGGACAGACTCCTTGCCTAAGGAAAGGATGGTGTCTTGCATCATGAAATTCACCAAAGTTAGGAATTTCTTCAGCTTGCCGAACTCGTAGGTCTCCTTTGAGGTCTCGTGGATGTTGAACCATCCCTTGCCGACATCGCTGAAAGAGCCCTTAATGATCTTCTCAAGGCGACCTACCCAACCCTGCTCACGGGTGTTGAACTTAATTTGGGCAATGCTGGATGCCTAGATTTATTTGAATTCTTCGACACGCAGTGTCTTTCCTTTAACAGACACATCATAGATGTGGTTGTCAAGGAGCAGCTGGTTGCATTCAGCTCTGATTTCAACCATGGCCTTAATGACTTCCTCCTTGATGAAGAGGGAGTTGAAGCAGAAATTTGAAAATTGCTCAGGGAAATCGTGCTGAGGAATGGGGACCATGCCAAATTGAGGCACTTCCTTGGCAGGGGGCTTGGGAGGAAGGCTCAGGTTGGCTTGGATCATGTCCTTCAACTCGTTGGCTGGCTTCTCCATAGTCTTGTCAATGATAATCCAGTTCATGGTGCGACCATAGTCAAGGTTGACTTCAGACAAGATACTGGTGGTATCGACTCCGCCGTTTTTGTCATCTTTGCCGCCCTTCATTTTTTCTTTCAAAAAACGGGCCGAGAGTGCCATAGTGATAATGCGATGCTGCTGCTCTGAATCGAGCTCTGGCAACTCAAGGGTAGGCATGTTGTCGATGAAAAAGTTATAACGGATCTGACTGTCAGCGAAAATACGCTCCTGGTGAGCCTGTGCGACACGCTGAGAGAAGATTCTTGGATCTTCAGCGTTGAAAAGGAGGTTAATCCTGGTGAGTTCGCAGTACTCAGCAGCTTCGTCATCCCAGTTACCTGTGAAAACGTTTCTATCTTTTTCATATGAACTGATTAAGACGGGGCGCCAGTAACCGCGGCCCTGTTCATCACGGAAGAGACCCTTTCCTGGAATGGGATTAAAAGCGCCAGTTACGGGATCATTCCCATACTCAATCCATTCCTCTGGAAGGCGGCAGTCATACTCAGTATCATCAAACGGCTCCAATGGCAGCCAAACGGCTTGATGAGGCTACGGGTTTTTATAGTCGATTCCCTATTATGAATATAATTTAAAATATTTCTAGTACGTACGAGCTCGAGTAGCAGGTCCTCGATGTTTATCGAAGCGAATAGTTTGCGCTGACGATCAATGACTACCTGTCTGGGCGGTTTGCCTGGAATGGGCACGAATGGCTCCATGACCTAAATGTCGGTAAGAATGGTGGTTAACTTTACCTTGGGGTCAACGTCTGCGACACCATCACGCTTCTTAGAGTAGAAGCCCTTGTTGACCTCTGGATCTCTAAAGTAAGTTTTTCCTAAAATCTTGCCACCCTTGTCCAAAAGCTACGAACTCTTCTCTGGGGAGGAAACTTAATCTCCACGACGTTTAAGACCTACCAAAAGCACAAACGGGTAAGATTTTAAGAATGTAGCAGAGAAAGTTCTTTGAACTGGTGATTTAAGTACCTAAGGCTCTTGGCATCTTCTATTTAACGTTGGCCCGAATAACGTTCTCAGCGGACGGTCCGAAGGTCGAAACAAGCTTTAAGAAAGCGGAAAGTTAGGGGAAACCACAGAGAGCAAGAGAAGGTCCTTACCTTCAGGTTCTCGGTGTCCTCGGTTGTTAGGATTTCAGAATATATACCTCTTTACTTGGGTATGTCACCTGTTTGCATTCCCTTCTCTCTTATTTAGATTCTTCAAAAAATATTTAAATTAAATAAAAGTTCAATCAACCACTATTTAATTATTATTGTATAGGAAAGAGGTGACGGTCCCCTTTTCTAACAATCTTTCATAATTAATTATCGTTTTCTTAATTAATCACTGTTTTAATTGATGATTTTATTTCTATTTCATAGTCTCCCTAATCTATCGGGGTTTTGGGGTTTTGGGG
>Ga0247831_1006856_pt1 | contig 13129 bp, 11 predicted proteins | sample LaCruzMarch2015__9_FD_192406 | JGI IMG/M metagenome (GOLD analysis project Ga0247831, IMG submission 192406) | Freshwater microbial communities from meromictic Lake La Cruz, Castile-La Mancha, Spain - LaCruzMarch2015_1m | ecosystem: Environmental > Aquatic > Freshwater > Lake | place: Spain...
TTCGGGGTCAGGCCGCGCTCGGCACGGATCTGGTTGTCGAAGACGCCGCTCTTGACCGCGACGCGGCGTGCGATTTCGGCCAGCTCGGCGACGTGGTCGCTGGTGTAGGTCTGCGGACCGACCGGCAACGCGCCTTGCGGCTCGACGGTGATCCGGCTGCTCGAGCACTTCGAGCATGTGCACCTACAGACGAAGCCGTTCGCACGATCCATACACGGCGCGCACTCCTGATCGCAGATCGGGCCGATGCCGTCACGAAGGCGATCGAGGTGAGTCCCGTACGTCCGCCGAGTGTTCGGTCGCTGCTTGGCGAGATAGCTCTCGATGTGTTTGGCGACGGTCGGGGCCGCCGGGGCGGTCGGCGTAGCGAAGCGTGCGACCGCCTCCTCGACGCTGATGCCCAGTTCGGCTGCGATCGCGATCATCGCGGCCGACGGCTCCGGGTTGTTGGTGTTGTTGTTGTGGTTACCGGAAAGGCTGCTCATCGCAGTCCCCTCTCTGTTCAGGCCGCGCATGACGCGTCGGCGAGGATCTGGGAAATGAACGGCGGCAGGCACTGCATCGCAGGAACTGATGGGTTGACCAGGGCGACGGCGCCGATATCGACCAACGGCACGACGAGGACGAGGTCATCTGGGCCGAGGTGCAGTTGGTAGATGTGCGCCGGCTTGAGGCAGATGCGGTCGAGGCCCTTGGCATCACGGGTGATGCCGGCGCAGTTGCCGCTCTTGGGCGGCTTGACGCCGACCAGGTCGCCAGGCTGGCGGAGCAACAACCATCCGCCAGCGGCAGTCACCTCCAACGACCCGGCTCCCCAGGCGAGGAGGTCGCACAGTGCGCCGGCGTCGAGGATGACCTTGAACCGTCCGTCCTCGTCCAGCTTGCGCGTTACGGGGCCCACCGCGAGCGACGGCAGCGGTTCGTGACGGCCCCGGCCGAAGAAGATCTCCGAGTCCGACGGCTCATCGCCGAAGCCGTCGACATCGACGTCGTCGAGGATGCGCCCGAGGCGAGCCATGCGAATCTGCATCGCAGTCATCTCCGGGGCATCGGTGGAAGGCATGGAAGGCACCGTGTCTGGCGATCCGGGGTGTGCACGCGCCACCCCCTGCGAGTCTCCGGCGCCCTGGTTGGGACGTGCCGAGCGCACCGGAAGCGGATGGCCGTTCGTGCCGTTCGGGCGGATCCGGGCGTTGCGGAGGTCGTTGCGCTTGGCGCTGGTGAAGCTGTCGGTGGGAGGCACCTGCAGCACCGTCGGACCGGCCTCGGCCGTGTCAATCGCAGCCCGATCGAACATCGCGCCGGCCGGAACGTCGGACGGCTGCGGCGTCTCGAGGTCAGCGATCCCGGCGGTGTCGCCAGGTACCAGCGCGCCTGAATCGAAAACGGAAGAAGCGGTGCGAACCCTGAGGTTCACACCGCTACGTCGCCGTCGGACCAAAGTCCGAGAGACCCGGACTTTTGTCCGGCTACTCGTGGGCGAGGGGGGACTTGAACCCCCACGTCCTTTCGAACACTGGCACCTGAAGCCAGCGCGTCTGCCATTTCGCCACTCGCCCGAGTGAACGTGGCAACGCTAGCAACTGCCGGGGGCGCGCCCAACCCCCTCCGCGACCGCCAGTACCCTGCAACTTCTGATGGGCATGCAATCGTTCGAGCGGGCTCTGGAGAATATGGTCGCGTCCGTGTTCTCTCGTTCGCGCAGCACCATTCGCCCCGTCGAGCTCGGTCGGCGGCTGCTGCGCGAGATGGACGACCATCGCAGCGTCGACGTCAAGGGCCGCCGCATCGTCCCGAACCACTTCACGTTCCACCTCTCACCCCGCGACCACGCCGGCTTCGCCGACATCGACAACGCCCTGCGGGAAGAGCTCTGCACCGCAGCCATCGAGTACGCGCAGGACGAGAACTACCACTTCGTCGGCCCGGTCAGCGTGGCGCTCGTCGTCGACCAGGCGCTCAAGCCCGGCCGCATCGGCATCGCATCCCTGCTCTCCGAAGACGTGAGCCCCGGCGCCGAACCCGCCGCAGCGGCGCAGCCCGCGATCGACGAACCGTCGGTTTGGAGCCCGTCACCCGTCTCGGTCAGCCCCATCGCAGACATCGCGCAGCCCGCTGCCGCAACAGCCGCACCGGAGCTGGCACCGCTGCTGATCCCCTCGGTCGTCCAGGCCGAGCCTGTCGGCGTCGTCATCGACCCGACCGCCGCACCGGCCGCACCCGCACGCCGCACCGGGCACTTGCTCCTGCCATCGGGCGAGCGCGTCGTCGTCGGCACCGACGTCGTCAGCATCGGCCGCCTGCCCGAGTGCACCATCACCCTCACCGACCCCAACGTCAGCCGCCGCCACGCCGAGGTGCGCCCCGGTGCCCAGATCACCGTCGTCGATCTCGGCTCCACCAACGGCACCAAGGTGAACGGGCTCCGCATCACCGGCGAGCGTCCACTCGTCGACGGCGACATCGTCAGCCTGGGCGGCACGCACCTGAGGTTCGAGGCGACGTCGCCCTCGGCATGACCGACCAAGTCCTCGAGATCCTCAAGTACGCCCTCCTGGCGCTGCTCTACCTCTTCTTCGCACGCGTCCTCTGGGCCGTGTGGAGCGAGGTGCGCGGCCCGCGCCCCGGCTCGTACGTCGCCGCCCCGATCGCCACCGAGTTCGACCCCACCACGCCGGCCGGCGTCCCCGTGCCCCATCGCCCCAAGCGCGGGCCGAAAGGCCGCGTGAGTCGCCTCGTGGTCATCGAACCCCGTGAGCGCAAGGGCGCCACGTTCCTCCTCAACACCGAGATGCGTATCGGCCGCACCAGCAACTGCGCCATCAGCATCCCCGACGACGCGTTCGTCTCGCAGATCCACGCCCGCGTCTACATCGCCGACGGGATGAGCTGGGTCGAGGACCTCGGCTCCACCAACGGCACCTACCTCAACGGCGCTCGCATCACCGACGCCGTGCCGATCACCAAGGGCGACCGCCTCCAGGTGGGCGCCAGCATCTGGGAAGCCAACTGATGGCCGCGCTCGCCTGGGGTGCCGCCACCGACGCGGGCCGCGTGCGCGACACCAACGAGGACTCGTACGTCGCCGAGCCGATGATCTTCGTGGTCGCCGACGGCATGGGCGGCCATCAGGCCGGCGAGGTCGCCAGCGAGCTCGCCACCACCACCCTGAAGGACCGCCTCGGCGCCGGCGCACCCAGCGCCGACGTCGTGGTCGCCGCCGTGGTCGAGGCCAACGCACAGATCTTCCAGACCGCGCACACCAACACCGCCCAACGCGGCATGGGCACCACGCTCACCGCGATCGCCGTGCTGCCCCCGAACGACGGCCGCCCCGAGCAGCTCGCCATCGTGAACGTCGGCGACAGCCGCTGCTACCTCCAGCGCCGCGACATGCTCGTGCGCGCCACCATCGACCACAGCTACGTGCAAGAGCTCCTCGCCACCGGCCACATCACCGAGGCCGAGGCCCGCAACCACCCCCGCCGCAACATCGTCACCCGGGCGCTCGGCATCGAGCCCACCGTGCGCGTCGACTCGTGGGTGATGCCCCTCGTGCGCGGTGATCGCTTCGTGCTCTGCAGCGACGGCCTCGTCGACGAGATCGAGGACGGCGAGATCCTCCGCATCCTCAGTCACCACACCGAACCGCAGGAAGCCGCCCGCGCCCTCGTGGTCGCCGCCGTCGAGGCCGGCGGTCGCGACAACGTGACCGTCGTGGTGATCGACGTGGTCGACGGCATCGACCCCGCGTCGCTCGACGACGCCGCCCTCCTCACCGACGACGAGTCGATGGAGATCACCGCCGTCCTCACCGACGCCGACCCGATCATCCACACCGCCGAGATGCCCATCACGCCCGGGCCGCTGAAGCAGCAGATGGACCGCAAGCTCACCGCACGCACCTTCGTCCTGATGCTGCTGGGCGCCGTCGTGCTGACGGTGATGATCACCCTCGTCGCCGTCGCATTCACGAACGACGACCCTGCGCCGGTGCCCACCACGAGCACCAGCTCGTCCACGACGTCCACGACGTCATCGACGTCCACCACCACGACCACGACGTCCACCACCACGGCACCTGCCACCACCGTCGACGTCGGGACGACGCTCAGCCCATGAGCTCCCCCTCGCCGCTGGCCGCAGCACGCCGCAGCACCGAGCTCGGCCTCGTGGTGATGGCGGGGTGCATCACGGCCGCCGCCTACACGCTGGCCTCGCTCGGCAAGAACGCCGAGATCCCGCCGATCATCGTCCCGTTCCTCGTGGCGCTGCTGGGCCTGCTGCTGCTCGCATCGATCGCCACCCGATGGCTCGCCCGCGGCGCCGACGCCACGCTGCTGCCGCTCGTCGCGCTGCTGCACGGCCTCGGCTACGTGGTCATCACACGCCTCGACGACCGCCTCGCCGGCCTCCAGACCACCTGGACCTTCATCGCCATCGCCGCCTACATCGCCACGCTGTTCGTGGTGCAGCGCACCACCGACCTCGCCCGCTACACGTGGACGTTCTTCGCCCTGGGCGCCGTGCTGCTGATGCTGCCACTCGCACCCGGCCTCGGCCGCTCGTTCGGCGGCGCCCGCATCTGGGTGAGCATCGGCCCGATCAACTTCCAGCCCGGCGAGTTCGCCAAGCTCGCCCTCGCGCTCTTCTTCGCCGGCTACCTCGCCGAACGCCGCGAGCTCATCGCCGCCAACACGTGGAAGGTGGGCCCGCTCCACCTGCCGGAGCCGCGCCACCTCCTGCCGATCCTGCTCGCCTGGGCGTTCTCGGTCGTCGTCATGGTGGGCCTCAAGGACCTCGGCGCATCGCTGCTCTTCTTCGCCCTCTTCGTGGTCATGCTGTGGGTGGCCACCGAACGCACCACCTTCCTCATCCTCGGCACCGTCCTGTTCGCCGGCGCGGCCTACATCGCCTGGACGCTGTTCGACAACGTCCAGACCCGCGTCGCCATCTGGCGCAACCCGTGGCCCCAGTACGAGGGCAAGGGCTACCAGGTCATCCAGGCGATGTTCGCCCTATCGAACGGCGGGGTCGACGGCACCGGCCTCGGCCTCGGCAGCCCCAACAAGATCCCCGAGGTGAAGAACGACTTCATCTTCGCCGCCATCGGCGAAGAGCTCGGCCTGTTCGGCGCCACTGCGATCCTGATCGCGTTCGTGCTCATCATCGGCGCCGGCTACCGCATCGCCATCCGCGCCGACCGTCCGTTCGAGAAGCTCCTCGCCACCGGCCTCACCACCATCATCGGCCTGCAGGCGTTCATCATCATCGGTGGCGTCATCCGGGTCGTGCCCCTCACCGGCATCACGCTCCCCTTCGTCAGCTACGGCGGCTCGAGCCTGCTCGCCAACTACATCGCCCTCGCCCTGCTCGTGCGCATCAGCGACTCGACCGCCCGACGCCTCGGTGAGATCCCCGACGACCTCACCACCGGTGAACGATGGGAGGCCCGCCGCGCCGCCCGCCGGGCACGCCGCAAACCGGTGCCCGCACTGGGTGTCGTGCCCGACGAGGGTCGATGAACAGCAAGATCCGCCGCCTCGCGGTCGGCATGCTCGTCTGCTACGTGGCGCTGTTCGTGCAACTCAACGTGCTCACGGTGAACCGCCAGCAGGAGCTCGCCAGCGACCCGCGCAACGACCGCCAGACGGTGCGCGAGTTCAACAAGCCTCGCGGCGAGATCATCAGCGCCGACGGCGTGGTGCTCGCCCGCAGCGTGCCCGTCACCGACCCGGACGACGAGTTCAAGTACCAACGCGAGTACCCCACCGGCACCCTGTTCGGGCACACCACCGGCTACCTCACCTACAACTTCGGCAGGACCCAACTCGAGCGTTCGCAGAACGACGTCCTCGCCGGCACGACCTCGCTCCAACAGATCAAGGCCATCGGCGACCTGCTGCAGGGCAGCGACGCCAGCGGCTCGGTGGTGCTCACCATGCGCGCCGACCTCCAGCAGGTCGTCAGCGACACGCTGGGCGACCGCGAGGGGTCGGTCGTCGTGCTGGAGCCGTCCACCGGGCGGGTACTCGCGATGTACAGCTTCCCGAACTTCGACCCCACCGCTATAGCGGTCCACGACACCCAGGCCGCCAGCGACGTCCTCGCCTTCCTGAACGCCTACCCCGGCAAACCGCTGCTGGCGAACGCGTACCAAGAGCGGTACATGCCCGGCTCGAGCTTCAAGGTCGTCACCACCGGCGTCGCGTTCGAGAATGGCGTCACGTCGATGGACCGCAGCTGGCCGAGCGAGACCGAATGGGTGCCACCGCAGACCACCGACCCGATCGAGAACTACGGCGGCAAGCCCTGCGGCGGCACGATGGCCGAGGTCTTCTACCGCAGCTGCAACATCCCGTTCGCGCAGATGGCCACTGAGCTCGGCCCGCAGCGCATGGTCGACGGCACCAAGGCGTGGGGCATCGGCGAGAAACTCCCGATCGACCTGCCCGGCGCGGTCAGCAGCTTCTTCGGCGAGGTAGCCGACTTCACCGATCAGCTGCCACTGCTGGCCATCGGCGGCTTCGGGCAGGGCAACGACACGATGGTGCCGCTGCACATGGCGATGGTCGCCTCCACCGTCGCGAACGGCGGCGCCATGATGGCCCCGCACGTCATCGACGTCACCCGCTACCACGACGGCACCGTGCTCGAGCGCACGCAGCCGCAGGTGTGGAAGCAGCCGATCTCGGCGCAGACCGCGGCGACGCTCAACTCCCTGATGGTCGGCGTCGTGAACCAGGGCACGGGCCGGCCGATGCAGCTCGCCAACGGCATCCAGGCAGCCGCCAAGACCGGCACCGCACAGCTGAACGCCAAGGGCGAGACCGAACGGTCGCACGCCTGGATCATCGGCTTCGCACCGGCCGAGGCACCCCGCTATGCGATCGCCGTCATGCTGAAGGGCACGAACGAGGAGATCAGCGCCGGCACCGGCGGCAAGCTCGCCGGCCCGATCGCCAAGACCGTGCTCGATTACCTCTTCGCCAGTGAACAAACGGCGGCCGGTGCCGCAACCCCATGAGACCACCCACCTGGTTATCCTTCGCACCGCATCACGCGCAGGTGTGCGCACCGAGAGCAGGACAGTCGTGACAGAGCCCACCGAGCGCATCGTCCTCAACGATCGCTACGAGATCCAGAACCGCATCGGCCGCGGCGGCATGGCCGACGTGTTCCTCGCCCGGGACGTCCTCCTCGATCGACCCGTCGCGATCAAGGTGCTGTTCCCCGAGTACGCCACCGACCCGAACTTCGTCGAGCGCTTCCGCCGCGAGGCCCAGTCGGCCGCCAACCTCAACCACCCCAACATCGTCAGCGTGTACGACTGGGGCAAGTACTCGAACACCTACTACATGGCGATGGAGTACGTGCAGGGCCGCACCCTCGCCGACATCCTGAAGGCGAACGGCCACGTCAGCTCGGTGCAGGCCGCCGAGATCGCCAGCGAGGTCGCCGCCGCTCTGTCGTTCGCCCACCGCAACGGCGTGGTGCACCGCGACATCAAGCCCGCCAACATCCTCATCGGCGGCGCCGGCCAGGTGAAGGTGGCCGACTTCGGCATCGCCCGCGCCATGAACGCCGGCACCGAGAGCAACCTCACCCAGGTCGGCTCGGTCATGGGCACCGCCACCTACTTCTCGCCCGAGCAGGCCCAGGGCGCCCAGCCCGACCCGCGCAGCGACCTCTATTCGCTCGGCATCGTGCTCTACGAGATGGTGGGTGGCCGGCCGCCGTTCACCGGCGAGAACCCCGTCGGCATCGCGTACAAGCAGGTGCACGACGCGCCCCAGCCGCTGAACCAGCTCGTCGCCGACGTGCCCCGCCCGTTCGAGGCGATCGTCGCGAAGCTGCTCGCCAAGAAGCCCGAGCTCCGCTACGCCGACGCCGACGCCTTGCGCGACGACCTCCGCCGGTTCCGCGCCGGCGAGCCGGTGAAGGCGCTCACCGGCATCGCACCCGCCGAACCCCCGCCGTCGGCGGTCACCACCGGCACGATGCCCCGCACTGCCGCCGTCCCGGCCACCGCGGCCGCCGCCGCGTACGCGGCATCACAGCGCACCACCGTCATGCCCGGCCAACGGCAGGTGCCACCGCCGCAGCCCGCCCCCCTCTACGACGAGCCGAACCGCAACGGCATGTACGCCGTGCTCGGCTTCATCGCCGTCATCGCCCTCGTCATCGGCGGCATCCTGCTCTACAACGCGCTCACGGGCGACGAGACCGCTGCCACCCCCACCGTCGGGGTCCCGTCCGTCATCGGCATGGACTACGACACCGCCCAGCGCACCCTCACCGAGGCCGGCCTCGGCGTCGAGCCGGTCGCGCAGCCGAACCCGGCCGACCCGAACGTCCCCGAGAACCAGGTGTGGCAGACCGACCCGGTGGCCGACACGGTGGTCCAGCGCGACTCGATCGTGAGGGTCTTCTTCGTCCCGGTCGCCGAACCGCAGCCGATCCCCGACGTCGCCGGCAAGAACGTCGAGGAAGCCAAGCGCCTCATCGCCGAGGCCAAGTTCGTGCCCGGCCAGGTCACCTCCGAGACCAGTGACCTGCCCAAGGACACCGTCATCCGCACCGACCCGCCCGCCACCACGCTGGCCAAGGTCGGCAGCACCGTGAACATCGTCCTGTCGGGTGGCCCCGACACCCAGGGCGTGCCCGACGTCGTCGGCCAGAACCAGGACAACGCCAAGCGTTTCCTCGAAGGGACGCCGTTCAACTTCGTCGTCAGCGTGCTACCCGAGGCCAGCGCCACCGTGCCCGCCGGGGCGGTCATCCGCACTGAACCCGCCGTCGGCAGCGAGCTCGCGTCCGGCTCACCGATCACCCTCATCGTCTCCACCGGCGTACAGCAGGTGAACGTGCCGCCCGTGGTCGGCCAGACCGAGGCGGTCGCCCGCAACCTCATCACGTCGAAGGGCCTCACCGCCAACGTCACCTACGTGAACGTGCCGTTCGGCGACGCCAACGACGGCCGGGTCATCAGCCAGAGCCCCACCGGCGGCAACCTCGTGGCGCCCAACTCGCCCGTCGGCCTCCAGGTCGGCCGAGCCGTGGCAGCGCCCACCACCGTGCCGCCCACCACCGTGCCGCCCACCACCGTGGCACCCACCACGACGACCACGACCACCACCACGACGACCACGACGACCCTGGCCCCGTAGCCCCAACCCCCCACGAACTTCGGCACCACCCCGGGCCTGTGCACCACGTGGGTGCCAAAGCTCGTGGGGGTTGGTCAGGTGCGGGCGGCGGCTCGGCGCAGGAAGTTGGCGATCAGCTGATGGCCGGCCACGGTGAGGATGCTCTCGGGGTGGAACTGCACACCCTCGACCGGCAGCTCACGATGACGGACGCCCATGATGATGCCGTCGTCGGTGGTGGCGGTCACCTCGAGGCAGTCCGGCACGGTCGACGGCGCCACCACGAGGCTGTGGTAGCGGGTGGCGGTCAGCGGCGAGGGCAGACCCTCGAACACCCCGGTGCCGTGATGCAGGATCGGCGATGTCTTGCCGTGCATCAGGTGCGGCGCCCGCTCGACGGTGGCGCCGAACACGTGGCCGATCGCCTGATGGCCGAGACACACCCCCAGCACCGGCGTCCCCCGCTCGGCGAACGCCGGGATCGCGGCGCAGATGATGCCCGCATCCTCGGGTCGGCCCGGCCCCGGTGACAGCAGCACGGCGTCGGGCGCCAGCGCCAGCGCGTCGTCGACCGTCAGCTCATCGTTGCGCACGACGATCGGATCGGCGCCGAGCTCACCCAGGTACTGCACGAGGTTGTAGACGAAGCTGTCGTAGCTGTCGATCACGAGCACACGTGGGTCGGCCATCGGAACAGCGTAGACTCGCCTGCCGTGGCTCCTCCCAAGAGAAAGACGACCGGCCGGGTGACTCCCAAGGGCACCCGCCCCGGCGATACCCCTCGACTGGCCAGTCATGGCCACGAGCATTCGCACGGTCACAGCCCGTCCGACGTCGAGGCGTCCACCCGCTACACCCCGCCGGTGTCGCGCCAGATGATCGAGAGCCCCCGGTGGGTGCCGATCCTCATGTTCGCGCTGCTCGGCCTCGGCGCACTGGTGATCATGCTGCGCTATCTCATCTGGACCGACTCGAACTGGCCGGTGCTGGTCGGCCTCGGCTTCCTGCTCGGTGGCCTCTGGGTCGCCACGAAGTGGGAATGACGAATCTCAACCATGTAGTTCGACACAACGTTGTCCCCAGGGTGTGAACAACGTTGGAGCCTCAGTCGTAGATCGGGGCCACCATGTCCATGTCCTCGAGACAGTGCTTCGGAGGCGGTGGATCCTCGTCCGGGGCGAGTGTCAACTTGATCTCCAGACCGCAGACACTGCAGCGATACCGCACGTTCACTCTGCGCATCTCTCCGGCCGGTGGAGGGGGTGGTAGGGGGGTCGTCATGCTCCGCAGCATGCCGATACCGCTTTTCCACAGGACGACGCCCATCAGTACGCCCGCACCCACCCACATGACGGTCGAGAACGCTGGCATGTGGACAAGCCTACCCAGCCGTGCGATGTGCGGCGAGGGGCGCACGGCCCCTCACCGCTCATTCGCGGCGGGTCGAGGTGGTCAGCCGAGGCGCTCGATGATGGTGGCGTTGGCCATGCCGCCACCCTCGCACATGGTCTGCAGGCCGTAGCGGCCGCCCGTGCGCTCGAGCTCGTTCAGCAGCGTGGTCATGAGGCGGGCGCCCGATGCGCCGAGCGGGTGACCCAGGGCGATCGCGCCGCCGTTCACGTTCACCTTGCTCATGTCGGGGTGGAGCTCTTTCTCCCACGCCAGCACGACCGAGGCGAACGCCTCGTTGATCTCGACGAGATCGATGTCGTCGATGGTGAGGCCCGCACGGGCGAGCACCTTGTGCGTGGCCGGGATGGGTGCGGTCAGCATCATCCGCGGGTCGTCACCGGCGAGGCTGAAGTTGACGAAGCGGGCGCGAGGCGTGAGGCCGAGCTGCTTGGCCCGCTCCTCGCTCATGATGAGGATCGCCGAGGCGCCGTCGGTGATCTGTGACGAGTTGCCGGCGGTGACGCGGCCACCCTCCTCCTCCGGACGGAAGGCGGGCTTCAGCTTGGCGAGCGACTCCATCGTCGTGTCGCGCAGGCCTTCGTCCTGGGTCATCATCGCCCCGTCGGCGCCGAGCACCGGCAGGATCTCGCGCTGGAAGCGGCCCTCGGCCGTGGCCCGGGCTGCGAACGCCTGCGAACGGACACCGAAGGCGTCCATGTCGTCGCGAGTGATGCCCCACTTGTCGGCGATGAGCTCGGCCGAGATGCCCTGCGGCACGAGGCCGCCCTCGGGTGCGTAGCGGGCGCTGACGCCCGGGCCGAACGGGAAGCCGAACTTGCCGTCGGCCATCGACGAACCCATCGGCACCCGGGTCATGACCTCGATGCCCGCCGCGACGACCACGTCGTACGCGCCGGCGATGACGCCCTGCGCGGCGAAGTGCGCCGACTGCTGGCTCGAACCGCACTGGCGGTCGATGGTGGTGCCGGGCACGTCGTCGGGCCAGCCGGCCGCGAGGACCGCGTTGCGGCCGACGTTGACGCCCTGCTCGCCGACCTGCATGACGCAGCCCATGATGACGTCCTCGACGAGCGCCGGGTCGATGCCGGTGCGGTCGACGAGCGCCTTCAGGGTCTCGGCGGCGAGATCGACGGGGTGCCAGTCCTTGAGCTTGCCGTTGCGGCGGCCGAGCGGGGTACGGACGGCATCGACGATGACTGCGGTGGTCATGGGGCTCCTCGGTGTACCGGCGCACGCGGCGCCGTGGCGAACACACGAAGTTTGCTGCCTGCAACTGATCGAACCCAAACCGGAGCCGACCTCACGAACGGGTGGCCGGGTCCCCGGGCACGCGCGAGAATCATCCGATGGCTGAACAGGACAACTCGATTGCTGCACTCGACGCCGTGGTGAGCGGCCAGACCGCCCCGCGCCGGTTCCTCGAACTCGTGGCGCAGCACCCCGACCTGCCGGCGCTCCACTCGATGTCGGGTGACGGCGCCGGCCAGTGGAACACGTGGACGTCGTCGCAGGTGCGCGACCAGGTGGCCCTCGCCGCAGCGGGCCTGCTCGCCACGGGTGTGGCGCCGGGCGAGCGTGTGCTGCTGATGATGCGCAACCGGCCCGACTTCCACTGGCTCGACCTCGCCGCCCAGTTCGTGCGCGCCACACCGGTCAGCATCTACAACTCCTCGTCCCCCGAGGAGATCCAATACCTCTCCCACCACGCCGAGGCTCGCATCGCGATCGTCGAGGACGCCGGGTTCCTCGCCAGGCTGCTCGAGGTGCGCGACCAGCTGCCCGAGCTGCGCCACGTGTTCGTGATCGAGCCGACGGACTCGTCCGACGCCACCGTCCGCCCCGCGTCCGACCTGTACGGCCACGGCTCCGCCGACCTCACGCAGCTCGCTGCCGACACGTCGCCCGACGACATCGCGACCCTCATCTACACCAGCGGCACGACCGGCCCACCCAAGGGCGTCATGATCAGCCAGTACAACGTCGTGTACACCGTCGAGTCACTCCGACGCTGCATCGACTTCGACTCGTTCGTCGGCAAGCGCACGGTCAGCTACCTGCCGATGGCGCACATCGCTGAGCGGATGATGAGCCTCTACCAGGGGATCATCCTCGGCTACAGCGTCTACTGCTGCCCCGACGCCGCCCAGCTCACGACGTACCTCAAGGAGGTCCGTCCGCAGATCCTGTTCGGTGTCCCGCGCGTGTGGGAGAAGATCTACAACGGCGTCAACGCTGCGCTGTCGATGAACCCCGAGAGCAAGGCCAAGTTCGACGAGGGCCTCGCTGCCGCACTCGCCATCAAGCAGGCCGGGCGCGACGGCACGGCCACCCAGGAGCAGCTCGACACGTGGGCGTTCCTCGATGCGGTCGCCTTCGGGAACGTGCGCGGGCTGGTCGGTCTCGACGCGCTCGAGGTCGGCGTCACCGGCGCCGCACCCATTCCGCGTGAGGTGCTCGAGTGGTACAACGCGATCGGCGTGCCGCTCAGCGAGATCTACGGCATGAGCGAGTCGAGCGGCCCGATGAACTGGAGCCCCAAGGCCAACCGGCCCGGCTCGGTCGGCCAG
>Ga0247831_1006861_pt1 | contig 13121 bp, 10 predicted proteins | sample LaCruzMarch2015__9_FD_192406 | JGI IMG/M metagenome (GOLD analysis project Ga0247831, IMG submission 192406) | Freshwater microbial communities from meromictic Lake La Cruz, Castile-La Mancha, Spain - LaCruzMarch2015_1m | ecosystem: Environmental > Aquatic > Freshwater > Lake | place: Spain...
TTGGATTATTCAAAGCCAGCGGATTAACATCCATACAAATAACACAAACTACCACCATAAAAGGTTCCAAAGAAGAAGTATTTGACATGGTACGTTATTTAAAAAACTTTCCAAAATGGTCTCCATTCTTAGCGCAAGATCCTGCTCAAAAGTATGAAGTTAAAGGCACAAACGGCACTGTTGGCGCCCAGTACCATTGGAATGGTAATGGTGGTAAAGATATCGGTTATCAAGAAATTGTGAAGATTGATACGTTGAATTTTATAGGTTTAAAATGCGATATTCAGAAACCATTTGAAGCCCAGCCAACTTTTGAGTATTCGTTTAAAGAAACTCCAAATGGAATTGAAGTAACGCAGGATTTTAAGGTAAATTCAGGAATAGTTCCCGCTTTTTTTATGTGGTTAGGAGGAGCAAAACAAGGCATGGAAACTACCAACAAACAAGGTTTAGATTTGCTAAAAAAAGCTGTAGAAAAGGAAGGTTAAATTTTTAATTTTAATTTGAAGGAAATCCAGCTTTATGCTGGTTTTTTTTGCTTTACTATCACTTCAATCTAAAATAAGCGCAATTATTTCTGATTAATATTGTAGTAAAAACTTATTTTTTACAATTATATTCTTAACATCAAATAATTCCGCATAAGCAATTGGAGCTAACTACCCCGCCAAGGGATTTTGGGAATTGTGGGTAGGCGCGGAGTAGTGCGGAAAGTGCGACCCTGACCTTTTTACGAAAAGATTAAATTATATAAGAATGTATTAAAAAGGGCAGGGGTATGCCCTAATATTTGAAAAGCAGATATGAGTTTTATCAAAAATGACTTTTTTGGTTTGCACATTTCAAATAAAAATTGTTGCTTTATAGCTTAAAACCATCTATATGAAAAACAAGTACTTACAACTTATTATTACGAGTGTTTTAGCCATTTTTATGACTAATTCGCTTTCTGCACAAAGCAGAAGATTTCAGTCTGAACTTTATAAAATGAGCAGACTGGCTGAAAATAAAGTAACACAAACAGTAAATCGAGAAGTTTGTGCTGCGAATTTTATGTTTACGGGAAATGCTGTTGGCCAGCAATTAATTGTTGCATTTTCTAATACGAGCGTTGTGGAGGATTTTTCGCAAACAATTTATAGTTGGGATTTTGGTGATGGACAAACTGATATTGTGCCGGCTCCTGTTCATACTTTTGATGTGAATGTGCCACAATATTTGGTTTGCTTAACTGTTACAAATACTGTAACTATGTGCACATCAACTTTTTGTGATACATTGATTGTATCTGAATTTTATGTGCAAGAGCCTTGCAACGCTGGCTATGGTTGGAACCATGATCCATCAGCTTCCAACATTGTTTATTTTGGTTCTTACAATTATGGTAATTTTAACTATTCATGGGATTTTGGTGACGGAACGCCTGTAATTAGTGGTTATGATGCGTATAGTGTAACTCATGGTTTTGCACAATCTGGAACTTATCAGGTTTGCTTAACAGTAACAGATACGGTAAATGATTGCAACTTAACAGAGTGCCAAAGTGTTGTGGCTCAAGATATTTTGGCTGGAGGAACTGGAAGTGTAACAATAAATCAACTGCCCAATATTGAAACGTCTATTCAAAATATTCTTTTTGGAAATTGTGTGGACGTGAGTAATATTCAATTTAATGGTTCTATGTCGCAAGCAATTGGATACTTGAGTGATTCTACTAGTGTTTTAGGTTTTGATTTTGGTTTGTTGTTAACTACAGGGACTATTTTCAATGCAATTGGCCCCAATAATCAAACAGGAGCAGGAACTCAATTAAGCATGCCAGGAGATCCTTTGTTAGATCAGCAAATTCCAGGTTATTTTACACAAGATGCTGTAAGCATAGAGTTTGATTTTGTACCACAAGCGGATACAGTAATTGCATGTGAATTTGTATTTGCATCGGAAGAATACCCTGAATATGTTGGAAGTCAGTTTAATGATGTTTTTGGTTTTTTTATTCAAGGACCGGAAGATTCATTAATTGGGTTACATAATATTGCATTTGTACCTGGAACAATTACTCCAATTGCCATAAACAATGTGAATCCGGGTATGAATAATCAGTATTATGTAGACAATTCTGGTGGGCAGATTTTACAATATGATGCATATACAACACCAATAAGTTTGCAATATCCAGTAACACCAGGCCAATCTTATCATTTTAAGATAGTAATTGCTGATGCAGGTGATGGAATTTATGATTCAGGAGTTTTCTTGAAAGGTGGAAGTTTCTTAGGAAATACACCTTTACCAGCAGCACGTTTTGCTTACAATGCTGATGGTTTGGCTGTTCAGTTTCAAAATTTAAGTTTACGTTCTGACACTTATTCTTGGGAATTTGGTGATGGTGAAACTTCAACAAACGAAAATCCTATACATACTTATGATCAACAGGGAATTTACAATGTGCGAATGGGTGCAGGAAATGTTTGTTATGTAAGAGACACAACAATAACTGTGGCAGTTACTACAACAGGAATTTTAGAAATGAACAAGGCGCTGAATTATAAACTATTGCCTAATGGAAATGGGCAGTTTAATTTGAGTTATGCTTTAATGAATAACAGTGATTTGCAATTGGAAGTAGTTTCTATGAGCGGTCAATTAGTTTTTAGCAAATCTTTAAAGAATGCCTCTTTTGGTAATGAAATGATAGATTTATCTGCTTATGCAAGTGGAATATATCAATTAAGATTAAGAAGTAATAGTTCAGTTGAAACGATTAAATTTTTGAAGTAACAAATAGTATATTACAAAAAGGCGCATGAATTTCGGTTCATGCGCCTTTTTTGTATGTTAAAAGTTGTGGTTAATCTTTTAACAAGATAAACTTTTGCTGACTAACTAAAATTGAATTTTCTTGAATGCTTGCAAAATAAATTCCTGCGGGTAAATCGCTTGTCTCAATAGAAATATTTGGATTATTTATTTGAATTATGTTAATTGTTTTTAAATGCTCTCCAACTGATGAAAATAAACTTACAGATACATTTTCTTTCCAGGTGTTCGAGTTTTTTAAATACAATGTTTCTTTTGAAGGGTTAGGATAAATACTGATTGTATTAAATGACAAAGGAGAATTTGCAGTTGTTACGATATCAGATATTTTCCAAAGCTCTTCACCAAAACTTCCTTCGTAGGCAGAGAAAAGTAATGTATTGTTTATTGCAGCAAAGAAATTAGGGTTAGAAGAAGAAGGCCCAGTATTTACATCAGCCACCATACTAGTTCCGCTAGCAAACCCGTTTGTTTGCCAGATTTCAAATCCATTTATTCCGTCAGTTGCTCTAAAGAACAATTTATCACTCGTTGCATAAATTCTGGAAACGTCGGAATCAAATAAACCGGGATTTATATCAAACACTAGAGAAGTGCCTTGCTCAGTGCCATCTGTTTTATATAATTCTCTTCCAAACGATGCTGTACCATCAAATGCTACAAAGAACAGCTCATTACCTAACACTGTAAACAAATCTGGATTTGAAAATATTGAATTTCCCACATAGATATCTTTTACCAATTGAGTACCTAGCGCTGTTCCGTCGCTTCTCCAAACTTCAGGTCCGTTTACACCGTCATCGCATTTAAAAAGTAATTTGCCATTCACACTGAAAAGTTTGGAAGGTGTAGAACCTGACGTTCCTGAATTGATATCTTTAACAATTGAGGTTCCATTAGTTGTTCCGTCGCTTTTCCAAAGTTCAACACCAGTTACACCATTATCGGCTGCGAAGTAAAGAAAGCCATTGTGTGCAGCCATTTCACCTGTAAGCGCATCAGCAATTCCTGGGTTGATATCGGTAATTCGGGTTGTACCTCCGCTTGTTCCATTAGTTTTCCATAGTTCAAATCCAGTAACACCGTCAGTAGCTGCAAAAAACACTTCACCATTTAATTCTGTAAACGAAATTGGAAAGCCACTTCCATTAGGGTCAATATCAAACACTAAAGAAGTTCCCAATTCCGTTCCATCTGATTTCCAAAGCTCTACACCATTCGCACTTTCAGCATTAAAAAATAAAGTTCCATTAATGTTTGTAAGGTATGTTGGAGAAGAGCTATTACTACCGGGGTAAATATCTTTTACCATCATAGTTCCAGTTGTTGTGCCATCGGTAACCCATAATTCGGTACCAAATCCATTGCTTTGTGCAATGAAAAATACCTTATCGTTTACAACCGTTAAATTAGAAGGGAATGAGCTATTTTGACCGGGTCTAATATCGTTTAGAATTTCAGTACCACTTGAAGTTCCGTCGCTTTTCCAAATTTCTGTTCCATTCGATCCATTGTCAGCAGTAAAAATAATTAAATCATTGAGTGTAACGCAAAAACCTACTGACGAACCAAATGCACCAGGATTAATGTCTTTTACCAATTGCGGAGTTTGCGCTAATGCTAAGTGATTTGCAAAAAAAAGACTAAAGAAAAAAGCTGATTTAAGTAAAAGTGATTTCATTTTTTGGGATTAATTAAAATTGTATTGTTAGATTACAATAAAAGTATAAAATTAATTAAGATAGAAAATGGTATAAAGAATAATTTAGGGAGTTATATGTTGAGCACTTTTTAACTAAAGGCATTTTTAAAGCTTACATAATAATTACAGTTTGATAGTATCAAATATCTAAACTGATGTATTATTTGGTTTTTGAGACAGTGACTAATTTAAATTTATTTAATTTGAAATTCAGGATATTATGATTTTTTTAAGAAACAAAGTGAAATAGATTTGGAAATTTGCGAGGCGTTTCATAGGAAACCCATATCCCCTTCCCATATGGAAGCGAAGGTAATTGAAGTGGAATTATGTTGCAATTTTTTAAACGTGTATAACCGTATAAGAAACGGATATAGTTAAAATCGTTTTAGCATATTGAATTATTCAGACAAACTCGACTAATACACTTATAAAAAAAGGCGCAATAACAAAGTTACTGCGCCTCTATAATGATATTAGATATTTTTACTAATTCACATTTGGCAAGAAGCTGTATTTCTTTCCAAATTCTAACATTTGCTCAGAGAATGAAGTTGGATATTCAACTTTTACATCTGTAATTTTTCCATCTTTTTCAATAGCAACTAAGCGAGGCTGGATAAATCCTTTATAAGGTGCAACGTTTAGTTTTGAAAAACGCTCTTTTACTTCTTTGTGTAAAATTGGGTCAATTTTAACACCGTAATTTTCAACCAATGCTTGACCTGCTTTGAAATCTCCTTGCGATTTAATGCGCTGAATTTCTTTTAATAAATCTCCAAAAAGCACTCGTAGCTTTTCGTAATTATTTATTTGAATGTATGTTTTACCATCACGTTTAACAAATTCAGCAACTTTGTCGGCTGCACCTTTTTCCATTACCCATTTAGAAATTAATTGACGGTTGCGCATGTGTGCTTCTTCTATAGATTTTCCTAAATCGATTCTGTTTAGTTGTAACATCAAACCATTTAACAAATAGCTTTCATATTCAGTTTTACCAACTTCCAAAGATGGCATAACGCCAATATCTACCAGTTTCTGGTCGTAGATGTAATATAAGGCAACCAAATCAGCACGGGCTTCTTCTAAAGCATTTTGGTAATTTTTTAAGGTGATGTCGGGCGTGGCAATTCCTGGTTCTAATTGTCCACTTGCATGGCCAATAACTTCGTGCATATCTGTATGTAATTCAGAAGCAATGTTTCCAAATTCTTTAGCGCGTTTTTTAGTTTCATCATTTAAGCTGAATTCTCCGGTGCTTGGGCTTTTAGCTCCTGCAATATTATACGCACCAACAATATTTCCTAGGGAAACAGATTTGGAACCATGTTCCTGACGAATCCAGTTGCTATTTGGTAAGTTAATTCCGATAGGTGTAGATGGGGCAGCATCGCCAGATTCTACTACTACGTTAATTGATTTTCCAATAATACCTTTTACTTCTTTTTTCTTGTGGTTAGGAAATAGGGGAGCATTGTCTTCGAACCATTGTGCATTGTTTGCGATGGTTTCAATTTTCTTAGTAGCTTCTTCATCTTTAATGGAAACAACAGCTTCGAAACTTGCTTTTTTTCCTAATGCATCTTGATATACTTCAATAAATCCGTTTACTACATCGATTGCAGAATTTATATCAGCTACCCAGGCAATGTTGTATTCATCAAATTTCTTTAAATCGCCTGTTTCATAAAATGCTACTAATAATTCGAGGGCTTTTTTCTGTTTATCGTTTTCAGCAACTGTAACAGCTTTTTTCAACCAAAATACTATGCGTTCTATGGCTTGTGTGTACATTCCGCCAACTTTCCATGTTTTTTCTACCAGCTTTCCATTTTCTTTCACCACTTTAGAGTTTAGGCCATAAGAAATTGGAGTTTTGTTGTTTTTATCCATCATTTTGCCATAAAATTCTTCCACTTCTTTTTGAGTAACACCTTGGTAAAAATTATTTGCTGATCCTTTAACATTATCAATTCCAGCTTCAAGATTTACAGTTTTGCTATCTACTTTAGCATCGAACATTACGGGTTTTAAGAAGTTTGCCAATTGATCAGAAGTCTCCCCTGGATTTAAAGGCAAAGCTTTTTGGTCGCAATTGGTAAGTAAACTTTGGAAAAAGCCAAAGCTAAACTCAGGCATTATCTTATCGCTTGCATAGTGATGGTGAATTCCATTTGAAAACCATACTCTTTTGGAGTATTCTTCAAATTTCTTGTATTCAGCAGCATTTTTGTCGCCTTTGTAATTGTTCCAAATGGCCTCAATGGTGCGGCGAACTAGCAAGTTGTGACGGTATTTTTGGTCCCAGATAATATCTCTTCCGCTCAACGCAGCTTCATACAGATAGTATGCAAGTTCTTTTTGTTTCAAAGATAATTCTTCAAATCCAGTTATCTGATAACGTAACATCTGAACATCACCAAAACGCTCTGAGATAACTTCAAATGGTGTTTCAGATTTCTGTTCTTCTTCTTTTTTCTGGGCATTTCCGCCGCAAGACGAAAAGCCAATTAAAGCAATTGCTGCAATTGCTATAAATTTTGATTTTAACATAGTATGAATTGATTGTTATCGCAAAAGTATCATTTTTTAGAGATTATTTTTTAAACCGTTTAATAAACGCAACTTTTGACAAGTATGGAATCTGTTTATTAGATTTAGAGAATAGTATTTTATTGAGAATTCCTTTTGGTCTTTATAATTTTTGCAGGTTCCTCTTTCCAATTAAAAATGTCTTCTTTTCTTTTAGGTCTTTTCTCCCCAAACCATTTAAAACCTTTTAATTGTAATTCTTGCCAAGGAATTTCATTCACTGGATAAAGCGTTGCGACCGGTTGCGCAATAAAAGTAATACTTTGTACTTCATTGCTATCTAAATATATTAGCATGTCTGTGCAAACAGCTTTGTTTACTCCAATGTAAGCGCTATCGTCATCGGAAGCGAAATAAATAGATTCTCCATTTCCCCTGATATCTATTTTCTTAAGTTCGCTTTTATAGAAATAGCCAGTTATTTTTTTTCCTTTTAACTGATTAAAATGTAGGCTATCTTCTTGAGAAACGATAAATGCCGCTTTATTCAAAAATAACTTTTCAATTTCATTATTGGCCATTTGAATATAAACAGTATCAGCAGTTAACTGATTTACCTCATTCCATAAAATTGGTTTCCCAAATAATCTTATGGTACTATCAATTTCTGAATAGATTAAAGAATCTGCCGCACCTTGAAAATCCTTTTTATAGAATTTAACTTTATAATATGCATAAAGAATTCTCTTTTCAGTTACTGTATCAATATACGACCTGAGTGTGTCACCATGCAAGAAAAGGGTGTCACCATTCATTTCTTTTTGCATTGCGGCACTGTCGGTAAGGATTATCTTGTCTTCTTTTTCAAAGTAATCGGCTTTATTTCCTTTTAGAATCAGCTTTTCTGTAGTATCAGAAATAATTACGTTTTTACGCGCCTTTCCGATTCTTGCATTTCTATCATAATAAATTTGATTGGCTTCAATACTTTGATTTTTACTAACTATTCGGGCGTTTTTTTCAAATTGAGAAACGTCTGTTTTGGTGTTGTAATAACCTAAATTACAGAATATTGTATTTTCTTTAGACAAGATAGTTGTAGGTCCGAAAAAGTAAGCTGTTTCATTTGCAGTATTGTATTGCAAAGTGTCGCTTTTCATAGTATAGTCGGGGTTTTTCAATACAACATCTTTTCTGAAAAAAAGCGTTTTCAATGTTGATTTGTATTGACCAATGATACTTGTTAGTTCGTTTTTGTTTTTTCGGCCAATTATTTTTCCACCAGTAGTGTAGCTGGCTACTTTGTTGTTTAAGTCGTAGGTTAATGCACTTGAAGTCAAAATAGTGCTCGGGTCTACCATTTTAACATTTCCAATAATGTCTGCTAGTTTCGTTGTTCCATCATAATTAGCTGTATTTCCAGATATGGTTGTGCTATCTCCAATAATTTTTACATTCGAAAAAGCCTGCATTTTGTTGGTTGCATCGAAAAGATAGGCGCTATCGCAATACAATAAGGTACCTTCATGTTCAAAAATTACATTTCCAATCAAGCGTTGTGCACCAGGTACCCGATTGTCGGATTCGAGGATATTAGCATTTTTAACTTCAATTTTCTTGAATTGAGCGAAGGTGTTTTGCCAAATAGAGCAAAAAAATATTGTTAAAATGAGGTTAAAAGTGAACCTTGATTGCATGAATGGGCAAATGTATAGAAATTCGGGGATGCATGAATAAGAAATAGAAATAACAATAAAAATGAGCTTATTGCGACATTAAAAAATATGTAGATTTGAGCCAAAATTCGGGTATGCAATTTCCATTCACAAAAACAGAACATTCGCGCTTATCGCAAGTAGATTTCTCCCATTTACCATTCGGAAGAATATTTTCAGACCATATGTTTCAAGCAGACTATAATGGGAAAGAGTGGGAAAATCCAAGGGTTATTCCTTATGCTCCATTGGCATTAAATCCTTCATCGGCTGTCTTACATTATGGTCAATCTGTTTTTGAAGGAATGAAAGTGTATAAAAGTGATGATGATGAATTGTTGTTTTTTAGACCCTTAGAAAATTTCAAACGTATGCAAAGTTCTTCGTTGCGTATGTGCATGCCTTTGGTACCAGAGCCAATTTTTATGAATGGATTGAGAGATTTGGTAGAAGCTGATGCAGATTGGGTTCCTAAAGGTGATGGTAAATCTCTCTACATCAGACCTGTATATTTTGCCACAGATTCTGTAATTGGCGTGCATCCATCAGAATTGTATACGTTTATTATAATGGCATCTCCAACTGGGGCTTATTATACCGATGAACTAAGGGTTTCAATTGAAAAAACTTATTCACGTGCAAGCAGAAGCGGAACAGGTTATGCAAAAGCAGCTGGGAATTATGGCGGAGCCTTGTATCCAACAAAATTGGCACAACAACGTGGCTATAATCAAGTTATTTGGACTGATGCAGCAACCAATACTAAGGTTGAAGAGTCGGGAACAATGAATTTGATGTTTGTTATAAATAATGTTTTAGTTACTCCGGTTTTAAGTCCGAGTAAACTAGCAGGAATTACACGCGACAGCATTATTAAAATTGCGCAATATTGGGGAGTAAGGGTAGAGGAAAGAGATGTGTATGTAACCGAAGTAATTGATGCTTTCGAAAATGGAACATTACAAGAAGCATTCGGAACAGGCACTGCAGCTAATATTGCACCTATTTCTGTAATTGGTCACGAAGGAAAAGATTATAAAGTACCAGTTTCAACGCCAGATAATTTTTCTATGCGTGCTTTGCAGTTTTTAACAGACTTAAAAGCTGGAAGGGTAGAAGATCCTTTTGGCTGGATTGTGAGGTAATTAACTAATCAACACTGCCGACTTTTCTATCGTTTGTTCCCTGTCTGGACCTACAGAAACGATTGTTATAGGCACTTCGAGCGCATTTTCAATATAGGTAATGTAACTTTTCAAAGTAGCCGGCAATTCTTCGAAATTTCTAATGCCAGTTAAATCTTCATTCCAACCTGCTAATGATTCAAAAACAGGTGTAACAATAGAAGGGTCAATATCGAAAGGGAAATCTGTGGTAAGTTGGCCATCAATTTTATAATGCGTGCAAACCTGTATTTGCTCAAAACCGCTCAACACATCTGCTTTGGTCATGATAAGCTGTGTCACTCCATTAATCATTATCGAGTAACGCAATGCAGGTAAATCTAACCAGCCGCATCTTCTAGGACGACCAGTTGTTGCACCAAATTCTCTTCCAATTTGTCTTATTTTTTCTCCCAATTCATTGTCTAATTCTGTGGGAAAAGGTCCACTTCCAACTCTGGTACAATATGCTTTGAAAATCCCCAACACTTCTCCAATTTTATTGGGAGCAACTCCTAAACCTGTGCAGGCACCGGCGCTAATTGTATTAGAAGAAGTTACAAAAGGATAAGAACCAAAATCAATATCTAACAGTGAGCCTTGGGCGCCTTCGGCCAATACTGAATGCCCTTCTTTTATTGCTTTGTTTACAACATGTTCACTGTCAATATGTACAAAAGATTTCAGGTGTTCAATACCTTCTAGGAATGCAGGTTCTACTTCATTTAAATCGAATTTAAAATCGAAATGACGTAACATTTCTAAGTGTTTCTCCACTAAGAACCTGTATTTCTCCATGAAATCAGGGCGAGAAATATCACCAACACGAATGCCATTACGCCCGGTTTTATCCATATAAGTTGGACCAATTCCTTTTAATGTAGAGCCAATCTTAGCTAGACCTTTTGCAGCTTCTGAAGCGGCATCTAAAAGTCGGTGTGTAGGAAGAATTAAATGGGCTTTTTTAGAAATGTGCAAGTTTTTGCGCGCATCCACACCCATCTTCTCTAAAGCATCAATCTCTTTTTTAAAAATTACTGGGTCAATTACAACTCCATTCCCAACAATATTAAGCGTTTCGCTATGAAAAATACCACTTGGAATGGTATGTAAAACGTGCTTTATTCCATTAAATTCTAAAGAGTGTCCTGCATTTGGACCTCCTTGAAATCTTGCAATAACATTGTATTTAGGTGTTAGAACATCTACTATTTTTCCTTTTCCTTCATCTCCCCATTGAAGACCTAACAGAACATCTATTTTCATTTTTATGGTAATTGAGCTTTTTCGTTGAATTTTTTTTTTGCTTCTTCTAAAGTTGATGTTTGTACAAATACAGCATCTAATTTTGTGATGATAAATAGTTTTTTAAGTTTTTGGGAGACTTCGCAAATAATTGCTTCTCCCCCTGATGTCCTTGATTTTGTGAGAATATTTAATAATACATTTAATCCACTACTATTGATATATTCGAATTCTTTAAAATTAAGAATGAAATTATTTTTCTTTTCAAAGATTAACTCATTGACTTCTGCCAATATATTTTCAGCTTCATATTTTTCTATCAAATTACCTTTAAAATAAATGATAGTAAAATGATTTTCCACTTCTAATTCGTAATCAAATATCATCTTTCAGTAGGAATTAATGCATTTTCACAAACTCCTAAATTTTCTAGTTTCTTGCATTTTCCGAAAAATGTAAGGGCATGACTACTGATATTAAAGTTCAATAAATCGCCTGTCATACTTTGAATTTGTTGAATACGAGGGTCACAAAATTCGAAAACTTTTTCACAATCGCTGCAAATTAAATGGTCGTGTTGTTTGAATTTATATGATTTTTCGAATTGTGCTTGATTTTTACCAAACTGGTGTTTAATTACTAAATTACAAGTAAGCAGCAATTCAATTGTATTATAAAGAGTAGCCCTACTTACCCGGTATTTTTTAATCTTCATATCAACATAAAGTGTTTCTATGTCGAAATGACCTGAGTGAGAGTAAATTTCATCAAGTATAGCAAATCTTTCAGGAGTTTTTCTGTGCCCATTTTTTTCCAAGTAATCGGAAAAAATTTGCTTCACTGCGTCTTTTGTTTCTTGATCTATCATGCTGCTCTTAAGAAGCAAATGTATATAAAGGAGTTGGAAATTTATATGGACAAATATTTTTTGATCAAAGAAAAATGTCTAAATTTGTGATGAAGATTTACAATAATGAAAGCAATAAAATATTATAAAATCGAAGAAGAGGATTCAGGTAGAAACGTTATACATGATTCAATGCCAGGTATTTTAGTAGATCCTTTTTTTGAGTTGCTTTCTAAAACAAGCTTTAATGCCAATCGCATCGCTTCATTTTTTCATACTTCACTTAAAACTTTTCAGCGACATTTTAAAGAAGGTAGACTTTTAGATCCTATTGCAAGTGAGCATTTAATACGCATAAAAGATTTGTATCAAACAGGTGAAGAAGTTTTTGGAAACGTAGCCCAATTTGAGAAATGGCTTGAGACACCTTCTCCGGCTTTCAACCAAAATGCTCCAATTATTTATATGGTGAATCCCGGCGGTGTGCAGCTAATCAGGGCAGAACTTACACGTATCATGCTGGGTTATCCAATGTAATTTTAATGGAGTTTTATAGAATAGTTTTGACCAAATACTCAAATGAGCTTTTTGCAAGTGGAGTTGAAGGAAGGTGGAATAAAGAAGGTGAACACGTGGTTTATGCTTCCACAACAAGAGCACTTGCGCTTTTAGAAAATCTTGTTCACAGAAGGCATTTAGGTGTTGAAGTTTCATTCACTTTGCTCACTTTAGAATTACCTGAAAGTACTTTAGTAGAAACAGTCCAATTAAAAACTCTTGCAGAAGGTTGGCAAACAAGCGCTTATTATAGCAATTGTCAATCTTATTCTCGTGCGTGGTTTAAAGCAAACAAAGCATTGGTGTTAAAAGTTCCATCATCCATTGTTCCAGAAGAATTTAATGTGATGATAAATGCAAATCATCAGTATTTCACAAAGATTAAGATAAAAAAGCGCCAGAAATTTACAGTTGATCAACGTTTAGTTTGAGTCGATTCTATGCACAGAGGTAACACCTTTCACTTGTTTTATTTTACCCAGTAATTCAGTTAGGTGATTTGTATCGTGCACAAAAACCATAATGGTTCCTTCAAA
>Ga0247831_1006862_pt1 | contig 13121 bp, 11 predicted proteins | sample LaCruzMarch2015__9_FD_192406 | JGI IMG/M metagenome (GOLD analysis project Ga0247831, IMG submission 192406) | Freshwater microbial communities from meromictic Lake La Cruz, Castile-La Mancha, Spain - LaCruzMarch2015_1m | ecosystem: Environmental > Aquatic > Freshwater > Lake | place: Spain...
CTGGTAGATGTCTTTAGTACTGACCCTTGCTTGGGTAACCTCGAAGATACTGTTTAATTCCTTATTGATTTCAACTAACTGATTCTTTTTCATGTAGCTAAGGTATGAAATGGATAAGGTTATAGATCCTAAAGCTAGAGAGACTGCAAGAATAAAGTTCATTAAATTCTTATTTTGATCTTGGGTAAAGTTGTCTGTTAGAAGATCTTGAGGTATTAAATTGGTTATATTTTTAGTATTACTTTGAAGATTTAGAAGATTTTTTAGCTGCAGGTTTGGAATCATTTGATTTTAATTTTAGAGCAAGTTTGGATTTAATTCTATTAGCTTTATTTTTATGTATAACGTTTTCTTTAGAAGCTTTATCCAAAGCTTTCTGGGCCATAGAAAGAGATTTATTCAAGTCTTCAGTCGGTTTACCAGCTTTTAATAGGTCTGTGAAGTTTCTAAGAGCTGATTTAACTCTTTTTTTCCAGGATTGGTTATGAGCTTTTTTCTTTAAAGAACTTCTAACAGCTTTTTTTGCGGACTTAGTGTTTGCCATAATTTTCTTCCGTTATGATAACATAACAGGATATATGGTCAAGGTATCTACCGATAGAATCAAGGGATTCTTAACACAAACTCAAGATACTATTTTATCAGCCGCCTTCATAATCTCCCTACTTTATTTTGTTTCTGCGATTTTGGGACTATTTAAATCTAGAATACTAGTATCTTACTTTGGGGCCAGCCCTGAGCTTTCAATCTTCTTTATTGCAGATAGGATCCCATCAGCAATCTACTCAACCATTTTTTTAGGATCCCTTTCAACAGTTTTTATACCGATTTTTATAAAGATTAACAAAGATAGCAAAGAAAGATCCTATGAATACGCCTCAAATTTATTCAATATAGTTTTAATATTCTTTGCATTTTTAAGTGGTTTAATTTACATATTTTCCAAAGAAATCTTGTTTCTCATTACTTTTGGAAAACTAAGTTTAAGTGAACTTGATACAGCCTCAGATCTTCTAAATATAATGCTATTGGGGCAATTGATTCTTATTTTCAGTAGTTTTTTTACCTCAATTTTAAATGCAAAAAGAAACTTCCTAATCCCTTCTTTAGCTCCAGTTATTTTTAATTTGGTATTTTTAATTTCCGTTCCACTTCTGTATCCTTTTTATGGAATATACTCTGCTGCTTGGTCTATGGTTATTGCTTCTATCTTCCACCTACTGATTCAGGTTCCTTCTTTTGTTGCTCATAAATTTGAATGGAAAACGCTTATTAATATTAAGGATAGGGATGTAACCCAATCTTTTAAACTTTCTTTATCAAGTTTTATGGCAGTAGCTGTCTCGCAACTAATCCTTTTAGTTGAAAACTCATTAGCGCTTCTTATTTCTTCAGCATCCGTTATTTATTTTAAATTTTCAGATCAATTGAGGTATTTTCCAGTCCACCTTTTTGGCGCTTCAATCGCTGCAGCAGCGTTACCTATTCTTTCTACAGAATCTGAAGATGATATGGATGTATTTGTTAAAACTGTTAAAACCTCGTTATTGCAAATTATTTACTTAAGCCTTCCGGTTAGTGTTCTGTTAATTGTTTTAAAAATTCCTTTAGTGAGAATTGTTTATGGTGCTGACAAGTTTACTTGGGAAGATACAGTCACAACAGCATTTTGTTTAGGTGTATTTTCTTTATCTATTTTTTCCCAAAGTTGTAATATTTTCCTGTCTAAATGCTTCTACGCCCTTAAAAACACATCAATCCCTTTGATGGGATCATTAATTACTTTAATTGTCACAGCTTCATTTCCTCTATATTTTATTTCTTTAGGTTATGAGGTTTGGATTGTAGTTCTTGGATTTGTAATCGGTACTTACGTTAATTTAGTCTATTTCTTATTAAAGCTAACTAGAAAAATTAGAAGTTTCTCTTTAAGAGAATTATTTTTACCGTTAGCTAAGATTTTATTTTCTGGTCTAGTTATGTCAATTTTCCTTTATTTTCCAATGCAGTACCTGGACAATTACGTTTTTAATACAACCTATGTTGTAAACCTACTTCTATTAACTGGAATAGTTTCCATAATTGGTTTTGGAATTTATACAGCTATTTCATTTTGGTTTAAGGTTCCAGAAGTCATGCTTATGTTTAAGATACTTAGAAAATTAAGAATTAGAACCTCAAAGTTAGAAAACCTAGAGAATCAACTAAACCAATCAATTTCTTAGTTACTTTATTGATATAATCAGCCCATGGAAAAAAAATCCTCAAATTTAGTTAAATCTGAAAATATAAGAAATTTCTGCATCATAGCTCATATTGACCACGGTAAATCAACCTTAGCTGATAGGATGCTTGAATATACCCACACAATTGAAAAAAGGGATCTTAAAGAGCAGACCTTAGACTCAATGGATCTTGAGAGAGAAAGAGGGATCACCATTAAATTAAAGCCTGTACGAATGGATTATTCATTAGACGATATTCCTTATGAGTTGAATTTAATTGATACTCCGGGGCATGTAGATTTTTCTTACGAGGTTTCAAGATCTTTAGCTGCCTGTGAAGGTGCTGTTTTAGTTGTAGATGCTACTCAAGGTATCCAAGCTCAAACTGTTTCAAACATTTATAAAGCAATTGAGGCAAACTTAAGAATCATTCCAGTTTTAAACAAGATAGATTTACCAAGTTCTGATGTTGAAAAGGTTGCAAATGATTTGGTTCAAACTTTTGGGTTTGATAAGGGTGAAATCTTAAAAGTTAGTGCTAAGACTGGAGAAGGTGTTTATGAGCTTCTTAAAGAGGTTATCCAAAAAATTCCTGCACCACAAGACAATATAGATAAACCATTTAGAGCCTTAATATTCGATTCATTTTACGATTCGTATTTAGGGGTGGTTGCGGTTATTAAAGTTGTTGATGGAAAAATTGATAATAAGGATGTTGAAAGAAGAAGAGAGCTTAAATTCTTCGCTACAAATTCTTATTCAATTCCTGAAGGTTTGGGAGTTTTCAAACCTGAAAGAAGGACTTTTGATATCTTAAGATCTGGAGAAGTAGGGTATGTTGTTACCGGACTTAAAAATATTTCTAAAGTAAAAGTTGGAGATACTGTTGGATTTACAGATTTTGGAGAGCTAGAACAACTTCCTGGATATAAAGAAGTTAAACCTTTCGTTTTTTTATCCATCTATACAGTTGATAATGACAAATTCCCGTACTTAAGAGAAGCTTTAGAGAAAATGGCGTTAGCGGATTCTTCAATTTCTTACGAACCGGAAAACAATATGGCTTTAGGTTTTGGTTTTAGATGCGGCTTTTTAGGTCTTCTTCACGCGGATGTTATACAAGAAAGATTAGAGAGAGAATTTAATTTAGATTTAATCTCAACCACCCCAAGTGTTGAATATGAAATCGATCTTACATCTGGAGAAAGTATTTTAGTTCGAACCGCATATGACATGCCTGATACCACCAGAATTTCTGAAATCAGGGAGCCTTGGATTTTAAATACTATTGTTACCCCATCAACTTATACCGGAGCCATTATTGCTTTATGTGAAGGTAAAAGAGGAATCATGCGAAAAATGGACTATCCAACCACCGACCGAGTTATTTTTGAATACGAGATGCCTCTAGTTGAACTTATTTCAAATTTCTTTGACGAATTAAAAAGCATAACCTCAGGCTACGCTTCATTGGATTATGAAATTTTAGAGTATAGATCTGTAAGAGCTGTTAAGGTCGATGTTTTGGTTCATAATCAAATTGTTCCACCACTTTCTTTTATTGTTGTAAGAGATAGAGCAGAACTTGTTTCTAGAGCCCTGCTTAAAAAATTAAAAGATATTATTCCAAGACAGCAATTCCAAGTTTCGCTTCAAGCGGCTATTAACGCTAAAGTAATTGCCAGAGAGGATATTTCTGGATTTAGAAAAGATGTTTTGGCAAAGATGTCCGGAGGCCATAGAGAAAGAAAAGATAAACTGCTTGATATTCAGAAAAAAGGAAAAGAGAGAATGAAGAAGTTTGGTAAAGTTGATATTCCTCAGGATGCTTTTAGGCAAATTCTTTCTTTGTAAAATTTATTTAGTATAATGAGTTGGTGGAAGTTACAAAACCTAAATTTATATTAACCACGAAATCACTCTTTAAAACTAGCTTTACTTTATTTTTATTAATGTCCTTTTTTTTCTTTTGTAATCTATTATATGATTCATCGTTTTATTTTTTCGGAGAGGAGTCTTCGATAGGATTTTTTGACATTGCAATACTAATATTTTTTATTTCTATTGGGTTTTACGCTTTAATGCCCTTATTTAGATTTATTGTAAACTTTAGAAAAATAGAAACAGATGAAGAGAAGAAAAGTGTTTCAGGATTTTTCATCAGATATTTTGGTGGATTTGTTGTATCATTTTTAATTATATTTTTGCCAGGATTTGGGTCGCTTTCAGGGCTTACCGACTTTTTCATTAATGTTATTTTAACAATTACAATTTTTTATCTAGTTTCAATTTTTACGCTTTTTGAAAACAATTTTCTTGATGAATTATTTAAACCTGCCAAAAAAATAATTTTAACAACAAGATTTTTATTTACATCTTCTTTGATACTTTTTTCTTTATCATTTTTAGTGCTTATTTTGAGTACATTTACTGATTTTTTAGCTACTAAATATTTCAATAATGGCGAAATTTATTACGATACACCTGAAATTTCAAATTACGAAAATTACGAAGATAATGAAAATTACCAATATGACGAAGACGTCCCACCAATAATTGACGAATCTGAACAACCTGCCTTAACTTCAACCCCCATTAATAGTAGTAGTATTTATGAAGAACTGCTTTTATTGGTTAGTGATATTCTACCTATGATTAATAATTTTTTACAACAGTTTTCTGTTATTTTTTTCATCTTACTACCTCTATTTAGACTTCTTATCAATTATAAAAAAATAGAAACTCCAGAGGAGGTCCTATGTGTTTCAGGTTTTTATATTAGATACTTTATCGGATTAATTACAGGTTTCGTTATAATGGGAGCTGGATTAAATAGTGGGAATGGAGTTATTTTATTAAGTATAGCTATACTTATTTTTCATCTAATTGCCCTTAAAACTCTAAAATCTAAAGTGTATTGGGTAGAAGAAAATATTAGTTAAAATATTGCAAAAATTAATTTTTAAAACATATTGATTTTTTTAGCACTTAAATTATAATAGTGATAATGAGTTTGAATTTATCTGACAGACAAATAAGACTTCTTGACGCAATTATCACAGAGTACCTTAATACCTCTGAACCTGTTGGTTCAAATTATCTAGTTAAAAAATATAATTTAACGGTCTCTCCGGCCACTGTTAGAAATGAAATGGCTGAGCTTTTAAGACTTGGTTTCTTAGAAATGTCTCACTCTTCCTCCGGTCGAGTCCCAACCTCAATGGCTTATAAATTCTTCTTACAAGAACTTTTAGAAGAAGACGAACTTCCAGTATTACAAGAAGTTGCTATCAGACAAAAGCTTTACGCCAATAGATATGAATTCGAAAAACTTCTTCAAAAGTGCGTTGTTTCCTTAGCAGATCTTACTCAAGAATTATCCATTGCTGTAACTTACGACGGATTTATGGTTCATGCAGGAGCTGTGCATATTCTAGATAAAAAAGAATTTTGGGAGATTGAAGTTACAAAAACTGCGCTAAGCTTACTTGATAATTTTGAATTACTTGAGCAGATTTTAAAAAGATCTCCAGAGGGTATTAGTGAAATTGAATTCTTAATCGGAACAGATTTAGGAGTTCCTAATCTATCCAACTGCTCCTTAGTGTTCACTAGATTTAAATCTGCAAAATCTAGTGGGTTTTTTGCTGTCCTTGGTCCTTCAAGAATGAAATATCAAAATGTTATTCCATCATTGAGGTACGCCAAAAATTTAGTAGAAGAAATTCTAAATTCTTAATAAAATATGAATGAAAATATGGATCAAAATAATATAAATGAGCAAGCACCTATCGACGAAGTTGTTTTCTTAAAAGAACAACTTTCAGAAATGGAGCTTAATTGGAAAAGAGCTTTGGCTGACTATAAAAATTTAGTAGACAGGTCAAATAAAGAAAGAAAACAATTTACTGAATTTGCAAATGAAATCCTAATTATGAAATTTCTTGTAGTTTATGACTCTTTAGATATGTTAGGAAAATATAATTCTGACCAAGGTTTGCAACTTACAATAAAACAATTTGGTCAGGTTTTAAAAGAAGAAGGGTTGAAAGAAATAGAAGCTTTAGGAAAAGACTATGATGTAAATGAAATGGAAGCAATAGAGATGGTTGAAGGTGAAAAAGATAAGGTAACAGAAGTTCTTACAAAGGGATTTTATTTAAGAGAAAAATTGTTAAGACCAGCAAGAGTAAAAGTTGGTAAAGGTAATTAATTAAAGAAGGACAAAATATGGGAAAAATAATTGGTATTGATCTCGGAACAACAAACTCTGCCGTAGTATTTTTAGAAGGTGGAAATCCAAAAGTTATTCCAAGTCATGAAGGAACAAACACAACACCTTCAGTTGTAGCTTTAGGAAAAAACGAAGTTGTAGGAATTCCTGCAAAAAGACAACAAGTTGTAAACCCTAAAAACACAATCTTTTCTGCAAAGAGATTAATGGGAAGAATGTTCTCTGATCCTGAAATTCAGAAATTAAAAAAAGACATGCCTTATGCCATTGTTGAAGGAAATAATGGAATGGCCTGTGTTGAAGTTGACGGAAAAATTTACACCCCTCAAGAAATTTCAGCTAAAGTTTTAGCAAAATTAAAATCAGATGCAGAAGCCTTTTTAGGCGAGCCTGTAACTGAAGCAGTTATTACTGTCCCTGCTTACTTCAATGACGCACAAAGAAGTGCAACCAAAGAAGCAGGTCAGATTGCCGGACTTGATGTTAAAAGAATTATCAATGAACCTACAGCTGCATCATTAGCTTATGGACTTGATAAAAAAACAAATGAAAAAATTGTTGTTTACGACCTCGGTGGAGGAACTTTTGACGTATCTGTTCTTGAAATCGGTGACGGATTATTTGAAGTTAAAGCAACAAATGGTGACACTCACTTAGGAGGAGATGATTTTGACCAAAAGATTATTGATTTCTTGATTTCAGAATTTAAAAAAACTGATGGAATTGACCTATCAATTGATAAACAGGCTCTTCAAAGATTAAAAGATTCAGCTGAAAAAGCAAAAATCGAATTATCTTCAGCTCCTGAGACAGACGTTAATATTCCGTTTATTACCGCTGATGCTACCGGCCCAAAACACGTTAACATCAAGTTAACTAGAGCTAAATTAGAATCATTAGTTGATGAATTAATTCAAAAAACAATTGTTCCAATCGAAAATGCTCTAAAGGACGCCGGTATTTCAAAAAATGAAATTGACGAAGTTGTAATGGTGGGCGGAATGACAAGAATGCCAAAAATCCATGATGTTGTTAAAAACTATTTTGGTAAAGAAACAAACAGAACAATTAATCCTGATGAAGTTGTTGCCATCGGTGCAGCAGTTCAAGGAGGTGTTCTTTCTGGTCAAGTTAAAGATGTTCTTCTTTTGGATGTTACTCCTTTAACACTGGGTATCGAAACTCTTGGAAGTGTTTCTACACCTTTGATTAAAAGAAATACAACAATCCCTACATCTGCTTCACAAGTATTTTCAACAGCTGCCGATAACCAAACATCTGTAGAAATTAGTATCCTACAAGGTGAAAGAGAGATGGCTGCTGATAACAAATCTCTTGGAAGATTTATACTTGACGGAATTCCACCAGCACATAGGGGAGTTCCTCAAATTGAAGTTACATTTGATATTGATGCTAACGGGCTTCTAAAAGTTTCTGCCAAGGAAAAAGTAACCGGCAAAGAACAAAAAATTACAATTCAAGGTTCAACAGGTTTAGATAAATCTGAAGTTGAAAGAATCGTTAAAGAAGCTGAAGCAAATAGAGACGCTGATAAAAAAAGAAAAGAAGAAGCTGAGGCTAGAAATCATGCAGAGAGTTTAATTCATCAAGCTAAGAAAGCAATTATAGAGGCTGGTGAAAAGCTAACTGCAGAAACCAAAACTGAAATCGAAAGTAAGATTAAAGAGCTTGAAGATATTATGCCAACAGGTTCTAAAGAGGAAATCGAGAAAAAAACCAATGAGCTTTCAGAGACTTTGGCTAAGTTTGGAGACCAACTTTATAAGAAAGAAGAACCTCAAGCTGGAAATCCAGAAGGTACTCCTGAAGATAAAGGCCCTGAAACAAACGGAACTGATCCTATTGAAGGCGAAATAGTTAAATAAGTTTTTAGGAATTTAATATGAGAAGGGGCGATGTTCAAAAGAACATCGCCCCAATTGTTTATCGCAAAAAGAGTGCAAAAATAAACCCCCAGACGAGGGCTATAATCACAACCTCTGCGATAAAACTTTCCCCGACTTTTATTGCCCTAATAATAGGGAAACCAATAATCACGGCGGTATATAAAATACCTACCCCAATTGCAATTATCGCCAACATTTGCAACCCTCCTTTATAAAGGTTTATAGGTATATTTTACCTTAAAAACCTCTAAATATCAAATGCTATAGGCTATAAATTCCTATTGCTGCACCTATTATATACAGCCCCATCAGGAATGATCCGTACTTTCCAATATAAGCTTGGTTTATAAAGCTCTGGATAAATACATCCTGCCTGAATTCTTCTATTGTCAGCTTTTTTTTACTCTTAATAATGTAGTAATAGACAAATAGAGAAATGTTCCCATACGCCCAAAGAACCAGCAGTAGAAAGAACAAAGTTGGAATAAGCATAACCTCTCCTTTACAATTCCAGCATTAAATTATATCAAATTGTTTCATAGTCTGCTAAATTTGGTAAAATATTAACCTATGAGTCAGAACAAGGATTATTACAATCTTCTCGGAGTCTCAAAAAATGCCACAGATTCTGATATTAAAAAAGCCTACCGAACCCTTGCAAGAGAGCATCATCCAGATATGGTGAAGGATTCTGATAAGGCCTCAGCAGAAAAAAAATTCAAAGAAATAAACGAAGCTTATCAAGTTCTTTCAGATGAGCAAAAAAGAAAACAATACGATCAATTTGGACATGAAGCCTTTACTCAAAGTGGGGGTAGCGGAGCTTCTGGATTTGGTGGATTTAATAATGGTCAATATTCCTATACTAGTTACGGCGGTGGCAATATAAATATAGACCCGTTTGAGATCTTTGAAGAAGTTTTTGGCTTTAAAGGTTTTGGGGGCTCAAGAGCCCCAAAAAGAGGAAAAAATCTTTATTACGAAATTAGAGTATCTTTTGAGGAAGCTGTAAAAGGTAGTGAAAGAAAGATTAAAGTTGAATCTGGTGAATTTGCAGTAAAAATTCCTAAAGGAATAAATGACGGAAACGAAATGAGGTTTCAAGGAAAAGGAATGCCTGGCCCAAGCGGGTACCCTGCAGGAGACTTGATTGTTGCCTTTAGAGTGTCTTTCCCACCTTCAATGGAAAGATATACGGAAAATGTTTTACAAGTTGTTGAAGTTAGCTTTATCGACGCCATTTTAGGCGGCGAAATTGAGGTTAAAGTTGTTGATGAAAATTCTAAAAATGGAATTTCATTTAAAAAGGTAAAAATACCTGAAAAAATCCAACATGGTTCCCAAATGGTAATTAAAGGCTTTGGAATGCCTAGAGTTAATTCAGAATCAAAAGGGGACATGTATCTTAAAATACTAATAAAAATGCCAGAAAAGCTCTCAAAATACCAAAGGAAGCATTTGGAAGAATATCGAAAATTAAAATAGAAAAAGTAATTTACTTCGTAATAAATGAAAAGGGCTGGTTTTACCCAGCCCTTTCTCTCCCTTATATAGCTACACCCAGGCTCTCTTCGAATTAGCCCAGATGGGATTTTTGCTTTTTTAAGATTGGAAGCATAACCTCTTACTTTTTAACAACCCCTGCCTCGTCAGCTAACGCCATTTCTTGACTGATCTCAAAATGGCGTCGAGCCAGTTCTTCGTTTGGAGGCACCATTGCCTTTAAACGACCTTGGGTGATTGGGTCTCGTGCCTTTTTTGGCGTCACGATTCCCATTTCCTCAAAAAGTTCCTCGTCAGAGTTTTTTGAGAAAAACTCACGAATCAGTCCAAATAGACTGTTACTCACTCTTCCTCCTCCTTCTTCTTATTTATACTCTCCCATACAACCAGAATAAACGTCCAGCAAGCGTATAAGATATACACTCTCTAGCCTTTCTTTTGTACAAAAGAACCTATATAATATCACTTACTCTTGAAATTTTCAAGTTTTGATGTATATTACATATTGAATATAGATTGTTTAGAAGTGGGGCCAACCCACTTTTTTTATTAACAATTTAAGTAAAAATTTAATATAAAAGGAAATTAAATATAATGGCTACATCAGAATTTAAATCAGCAATAGCCCAAGTTGCATCAGAAAGAGGGGTATCAGCAGAAGATGTAATATCTTCAATTAAACTAGCTTTAGCTAAAGCTTACGCAAAAGAATATAAAAACGAAGGTATCTCAGAAGAAGACGTTTCTGTATCTCTTGATGAAGATACAGGTGAATCAAAAATTTTAGATCTTGAAGGGAAAGACATTACACCTTCAGGATTCGGTAGAATTGCTGCAACAGCTGCTAAAAGCGTTATTATGCAAAAAATCAGAGAAAGCGAGAAGCAAATGATTTTAGCTGAGTTCAAAGATAAAATCGGAAAAATTGTTTCTGGAAATATTTTTAGAATTGAAAACGGATACGTAATCATAGACCTTGGAAAAACCCAAGCAATAATGCCATACTCTGAACAAGTTCAGTCTGAATCTTATAAATTAAACCAAAGAATTAAAGTTTTGATTAAAGAGGTAAGACAAGGTGTTAGAGGAACTGAGGTTATCGTTTCAAGATCAGCGGCAGAATTTGTTGCGAAACTATTTGAAGAAGAAGTTCCTGAAATTGCAAACGGAACAGTTGAAATTGTTGCTATTGCTAGAGAAGCAGGTTCTAGAACTAAAATGGCTGTTTATTCTAACGACGATAAAATCGATCCAGTTGGAAGTTGTGTTGGTCAAAAAGGTGTTAGAGTTCAATCTATTATCACTGAATTATTGGGTGAAAAAATTGACATTATCCCTTATGCTACAACTACTGAGAAATTCATTGCATCAGCATTATCTCCAGCTAGAGTAACTGAAGTTGAAATTGATGAAGCAGAAAATAAAGCTTTTGTTTCTGTACCAGAAGACCAATTAAGTTTAGCTATCGGTAAAGATGGTCAAAATGTAAGACTTGCGTTCAAACTAACTAAATGGAAAATTGAAATCAAAGGAATAAAAGGTTTCTTTGATACTGATACCGGAAAAGAGCGATCTGGAACTTCAACTCCACAGGTGAAGGAATCAAAACCTTCTCTTGGAATCTGGGACGAAGTTATTGCTAAAACCAGAACAGAAATGAATGAAAGAAAAGCGGCTGAAGAATCTGCAAAAGCAGAAGCAGCAACATTAGAAGAAGCAAACCCAGGTTCAGAAACTTCTGAAACCGAAGAATCTTCAAACTAATAGATAAGTTGTATTAAAGTTATTGAGAGGAACCAAGGCATGAGCGAAATATTATACAGACCTCCAATTGTAACTATCATGGGTCATGTTGACCATGGTAAAACCTCAATACTTGATGCAATAAGAAAAACAGCTGTAACCTCCAAAGAGCATGGCGGTATTACTCAACATATTGGCGCTTACCAAATTACATTTAAAGATAAAAAGATAACTTTTATTGATACACCTGGACACGAAGCTTTCTCTCAAATGAGATCAAGAGGAGGAAAAGTTTCAGACATAGTTATTTTAGTTGTAGCAGCTGACGCAGGTGTTCAGGCTCAAACAAAAGAAGCTATTATTCATGCAAAAGCTTCTGGTGGTAAGATTATTGTGGCTTTAAATAAGATAGACTTACCAAACTCAGATCCACAAAAAGTTAAACAACAATTAGCAACTGAAAACATCCTAGTCGAAGATTGGGGTGGAGAAATTCCTGTTGTTGAAGTTTCTGCTAAATCAGGCCAAGGTTTGGATAAACTATTAGAAACCATTTCAATTATTGCTGAGTTGCAAGAAATTAAAGCCAGTCCTACAGGAGAATTAGAAGCAATGATAATTGAAGGTAAGATGGATAAAAAAAGAGGGGCTGTTGTCAGCGCAATTATTCAAAATGGAAGTTTAACTGTTGGAAGTGAGATTTATGCTAGTGGAAAAATCGCTAAAGTAAAATCACTTACAAATGATAGAGGGGAGAATTTAAAAATAGCCCTTCCAGGAGATCCAGTAGAAATATTAGGATTTAAAGAACTTCCAAGCGTTGGAGATACTATTGTTCTTAAAGGTTCTGAATTAGTTGAGCTTTCTGAAAGTACTGACAAGGTTGAAATTATTGGCCAAGAGACCAAGAAAACCTTAAACCTTATTTTAAAATCTGATACAAACGGAACTTTAGAAGCAATTAAAGCCTCCCTAGCTAACTTAGTTACTGCAAACGTTAACGCTGACTACTCCATTAAATTCCTATCTTCTCAATCAGGAGATATTTCAGACTCAGATGTTTTACTTGCTCAAACAACTAACGCACTAGTCGTTGGATTTAATATTAAAGTCGGTCCTTCAGTCTTAGATTTAGCTGAAAGTAAGCACGTTACAATTAAAACTTACAAAACTATTTACGAATTAATTGACGATGTTCAAGCAATTTTAGAAGGAAAAGCCGTTTCTGATGAGCAAAAGATAAGAGGAAGAGCTCAGGTATTAAAGATATTTAAGCTTCCTTCAGGAGATCTTGTTCTTGGATCAAAGGTTTTAGCTGGAGCGCTTAAAGAAAATTCAAGAATCGCCATTTACGAGAAAAACCCTGCAGATGTAACTCCAGATGATAAACCTTTGTTTGTCGGAATTATTAAAAAGCTAAAAAGAGGTAAAGATGATGTTACTTTAGTCGGTAAAGATGTAGAGTGTGGTGTTCTCTTGAAACCAGACTTTTTAGATGCAAAACCAGGT